>Ga0114968_10001273_pt1 | contig 19266 bp, 23 predicted proteins | sample M_130807_EF_Meta_FD_87020 | JGI IMG/M metagenome (GOLD analysis project Ga0114968, IMG submission 87020) | Freshwater microbial communities from Lake Montjoie, Canada to study carbon cycling - M_130807_EF_MetaG | ecosystem: Environmental > Aquatic > Freshwater > Lake | place: Lake Montjoie...
GGGTTTCGCTATTTCTTTCAGCATAGATTTGTCCACATAATCTAGATAATCCATTATCATCATAGAAAAGATCATCATATAAATCGTCAAAATAATCTTCTAGTTGTTTTTCTAATTTCTTCTTTTTTAAATATTGTCTATATCTTCGCCATTTTTTTTGTTTGCGTGTTAGTGGTTTAGTATCTGGAACGTTGGTGTTAGTATTCATATTGTTATTTTAATAAAATTAGTTTTTAAACACAATAATTGTATCAATTTTTTTTTTTATATATATGTTTTTTGTACCACCTTTTGAAAAGGTGGTGCCAAAAATAAAAGAGCAAAAAAGAAGAACCCAAAACCGAAACAAAACCAAGAAAATAAGAAATAGGAAAATTAGGAAAATTAGGAAAACTAGGAAAATTAGGAAAACTAGAAAAAAGTAAAAAATAAAGTAAAAAAATGTTTTGTGAATACATGAAATTCTTATTGGAATACCTTCCAGATGTTTTATATTCAAAAATAAAAAATAATAGATATGTAGTAGGTTTCTCTCTAACTTCATTAATTATATTAATTTTTGTAACAATCATAATGATTTTTTTAGTTATTAGTTATTACATAATAAAATATTTAGAAATAAATGTTGTAAAAGATATTTATTTTTGCAATTATAAATATAATCAAAAATCAAATGAATTATTACAAAATTATGGAGACTATAAAATTAATAAAATTTATTTAATAAAAAATCCTATTACTAATTTTAGTACTTTTCTATTGAACATAATTACTTTTTATAATTTTGAAAAAGCACTTGCAAATATTAATGAAATATTTAAAAAAAAATATTTTCCATATCACATTTCATTGATAATTGAAATTAATTTACCGAGAAAAAAGTCAAAATTTTTATTATTAGAAAAAACTAGTTACGTTAATATTAGTGAAAATATTCACCTAAATGATAAAAATATTATTAAAACTATTAACTTGTCAAAAAATAAATTTACAATGAATTCTATTTTAAAAGAAACGCAAGAGAGAATTGGGGATAGTAAATTTTTTAATTGGTCTATTTATAAAAATAATTGTTCTGTATTTATAAAAGAAATATTGATTACACTTGGATTATTTAATAAATCAAATATTAAATTTATTAATCAACAAAAAATTATAAAATATTTAAAATTTTCAAATTTTACACTGCATATTATTAATATTTTATGTGCTATAAATAATATTTTTGATAATTATGTAGTAAATATTTTTGGTTAATATCAAAATCTATCAAAATCTATCAAAATCTATCAAAATCTATCAATAATGAATGACCCTGTAGTCCTCGAACATAATTATTAAAATCTTTATTATATAAAACTAATTGCCATTTTGGTTTTACATTTTTAATCAAAGCCATATCATCTATAAAAGATAAATAAAATTCATGATTGTTTTCTATCTTTTTCATTTTATTTATAATACTTTTTATATTCGTATCTTTAATCATAATTGAAGAATAAACTGGATTCCCGGTAACAAATGATTTGCAAATATTACTTTTACATGTAAATAAAATAATATTTTCACATTCAAATCCATAGGTTAAAACTAATTGATTTATTGACATTATTTAATATTATCTAAATAAATAAAATTGATATATATTTAGATAATTATAGTTTTAATATATTAAAATACTAATTATGGAGACTACCAATATTAATTTAAGTAAGCAATTAAATCAAATCTATATATTTATAGATGGCAGTTACTTTTGTTTTTATAGATATTTTGCATTGATGAATTGGTGGAAGAACGCCTATCCTGAAGAACCATTAGAAGACCCTATTCAAAATCCGTTATTTGTTGAAAAATTCAAAAAAACATTTATAGAAACTTTACAAAAAATACCAAAAAATTTAAATATTGAACCCAAAAAGACAAAAAACACTAAAAAGAGCAAACAAAATAAAGAAGAAGAGCATAAAGAAGAAAATAACAAACCAATTTTTATAGTTGGGAAAGATTGCAAGAGAGAAAATATATGGCGAAATCAATTTTATGATAAATATAAGGCAACTCGCGCTAATGGTCAAGAAGATGGTTTTATGGGAGGTCCATTCTTTAAAATGGTCTATGAAGAATCCTTATTTCAACAAGGTGGTGCCAACCTTATTTTAAAACATTCACGTTTAGAAGCCGATGATTGTATTGCAATTTCAGTAAAACATTTAATTCAAACCCAACCTGAATGTCAAATTTACATTATTACAAGTGATAATGATTATTTACAATTAATAAGAGAGAACGTACATATTTATAATCTGACTTATAAAAATTTAAAAGACAGTAAAGTTTTTACAGGAAATCCTGAAAAAGATTTGAAAATAAAAACTATAATGGGCGATTCGAGTGATAATATACCATCTGTTTTTCCAAAATGCGGAATTAAAACGGCATTGAAATGTGTAGAAGACCCGGAATTTTTCAAAAAAAAAATGGGAGACAATGTGACATATTATGAACAATATTTATTGAATGACACGTTGGTATCATTTGATAAAATACCTGTAGAATTAGTTGATGAGTTTATTAATGAATTCGGTGTGTTACTAGAAACATAAAGAACGACTCTTATAAATCAACAATAGGTAAATCATCACGTATAAAACGGGCACAACCGTCCCGTGTCCATTCAACGACAATTGTAAATATTTCTACTCCACATTCAAGTGCTTTTTTTACTGCATCTCTATATTGTTCATCAATTACAGAAACCGTAAATCTATTGACATCAGTACGTTGTATTACATAACACATAATACAACGTGTTTTTGATTCTTTTTTAATTAAAGTTAATTCTTGAATATGTTTTAGGGCGCGCGGACTTACCGGATCACTCGTTTTTTTTCTATATCCATCTGGAAAATAAGCCACTTTTGAATTAAAATCAAACTGCTCTTGAGGATAGTTCCTTTTTTTACGCTCCAATGCAGTAATATCTTCAAAATCAGCCAAGGGTACATTTTTTATTTCCATAATAAATGGAACACCATTTTCATCAATTCCAGAAAAATCGAACCGAGAGTCTACTTTACCCTCTACATATATCGAAGTTTCTCTCTTATATTTCTTTATATTTTGTAATTTAGATAGATAATTTTTTAGTAAAGATTGTTCTACGATATCTTCAGCCAATTTTGGATGAATTCCTATAATAGTTTCTTGATTTCTCTCTTTATCTTGAAATATAGATAAATATACTCGATATTCACATTTTGGTTTTTTTTTTATTTCAGGTATTTTTGATATTAGAACTTTGGCACCTACATCACACAAACCACAGCAACCGAGAGATGCAGTATGTCCCAATATTTCTTTCATCTCTTCATTTTTTTCAAAAATTATATCGGCAACATATGGACTTTTTATGATTTTAGATGGTCGTTTCATAATTATACCTTCTAATAAATTATTTAATTGCAATACCAATTTATCTTTATTAGACGTAATATTTTCTGACATATTATTTTAAGTTATTTATTAAAATAATAAATTAGTTATTAAAAAATCAATTTTATTTTAATTTATATTATTAATATAAGTAATCATAAATGAGTATTCCAAATGAATTAAAAATAACACTTAATACAAGTATTCCTGGTTTTCAAAATATTAGATATAAACCAAATATGACGATACCAAATGAAACATCTAGTACCGTTCAATTTGATCCATTGGTAAAATTAAAAAGATCTGTTATTGATTCTTTACCAAAAAATATTCAAGTTAAAGAATTTTTTAACAAAGGTTTATTTGAATCTCTTGTAAATGCTCATGGTTTAGTAAGAGCAAAAACATTATTAGAAGCAACGAGAGATGGATATATAGAAAATAATATTAGAGTAACATTAGAAACATTATTCCCAGTAAATAGTGTTATATACATTGCAAATCAACCATATGTTATTGTTGATGTTTTAAGGAGAAAAGGTGATTGGAAAATTGATAAAAAAGTATTACAGGTTCCACAAATAAATTTTAGTAGAATAAACGATCCCTATTTATTAACTAGTTTAGCTAAAGAACAATTATCAAGTGGTCAAAGTGAATTAGAATCTTTACCAAAAGAGATTCTTTTTGGACCTACCTATGTTCCTCCGATAAACCCAGTACCAATAGGTCCTAATCGACCAACAGGATATACTGGTGGTCCTCCTCCTGCCCCTCCTGGTCCTCCTGGTCCTGCCCCTCCTGGTCCTCCTGGTCCAGCTCCTCCTGGTCCTCCTGGTCCAGCTCCTCCTGGTCCTCCAAAACCACCTTTGGGTTCTACTGGTCCCCTTGGTCCCCCTGGTCCTCCTACCCCTCCTCCAAAACCACCTACTTATGGACCTAAAGGACCGAAACCACCTTTGGGTCCTACTGGTCCCCTTGGTCCCCCTGGTCCTCCTAACCCATCACCACCTTCTGGTCTATCAGGAGCTCCTTCACCAAATGCTCCATATCGACCTCTGCCCTTTCCACCGATTGAACCGAACAGACCTGTTCCACTTCCACTTCCTCCCATACCTCTTCCTCCTGAAGATGAAGAAGAAGAAATTCAACCTTCAACATACACAATAAAATTAAATGCATCAAAAAGTGCTGCACCTTTTCGTAACTACTTTTTATCAAATAACTATTATTATATGATCAATTATATGGTTAATAATATGGAAGAAGGTATAAAAAAATTAATTGATAAAATAATGATAGATACAACTAGTGTTGCTGTAAGAGAATCCAAAAATTTGAGTAAAGATGCTTATAATATAACAGTCAAAGGTACCAAAATTTATAGTAATTCTGGTCAAGGAGATTGTTTTTTTTTAGCAGTTGCAGATGGAATCAATTATCACAATCTGTATGCAGATCCATCTGATAAAATATATTATAATAATTATGGAAAAGGAAATATGATTTTTACACAACAAATTTTACGGACAATCGTAAGTAATTTCATTTTAAATTTAAATGCAAATGTTTTGAATGATATCATAATACCTAGTGAAGTCATGGTAAACTATTTAAATGATCAATATAGTGATTTCAAAGATAATATGGCACCAATGATGGATGAAGATACAAAATTAGCTAGTTTAAATAATCTTTTGGATAATTTATATTCTAGTGAAGATTCATTTTTAGTGAAAAAACAAAATATAACAAAAACTAATCTATCTTACCCTAATTTTTTACCTTTCTCAATAATTAAAAATAAAAATGAAATTGACCAATATATAAAAAGTTCAGATTATTGGGCCAATTACGTGGCAATTGATGCGTTAGTTGCTATTTTAGGGTTATCTGTTATTGCAATTGAAGAAGGACCCGATAATTTAATGCGAATTCCTTATATAAATAATATGTACAATTGGAATAATTATATGTTTTTATTTTATAAAAATTATCATTATGAGTTAATATCTTTTGAATATATTACACAGAAAATTCAAAAGCAACCTACATTAAGTATAAAAAAAAAAAAATATACAAAAATTATTTTTAATAAAATAAATAATTTAGTTCCACCATTTTGGTTACTTTTTTTAATATTTGGTTCCTTTTATATTAACATAGTAAATAATAATAGTCTAAAACAAAACTTTATTTTGCTACCGGATATTTTTAATAGTTTATATATAACATTTGAAAATATTTTGATACTACCCGATAACGCGGATAAAATAAAATTTATAAATTTGTTTGAACAATATTTTCAACCTTCTATTTTACAAGGAAGAAGAAGAAAACAACCACCAGCAATAACAGTAGGACCCGAACTTCAACAAGATGTTGAATTTATTAAATCTAACAAAAGATTTGCTGTTGGAGGTGCTCCTATAAACACACAGAGACCTAATAATCTAAAACAATACTATAATTCATATAATCCATATAATCAAAAAAATCCATATAATCCATATAATCCATATAATCAAAAATATCCTAGATTAACATTGAATAATTCTGTAAATGAAGAACCTGTTTCAAATATTAGTTATTATATTTCTATAGACCTAGAATTAAAAAAAGGAACAACTTTATCACTAAGCGATAAAGTCAATTTAAAATGTAATCAAAAATTCAATAAAATACGCAAAAATTTGGCTGATTTAACTGGTATGAGGTATTCAATAATGCCTATTTATGATAATTTACCTTCTACAAAAGAAAAAACAACTAACACATCAGGGCAAAAACCACAACTAGTAAAACAACCACAAAACGCAACAAGAAAAATTGGAGGATATAATACTAATAAAAAATTAACACGCAAAAAAATATAATATAAAGATTATATACTTTTTATAAAAATATATATAATAATATATTTACAATTATATAAATGGATTGTGATAATGATTTAATTGTTTGTATAGATAATAGTAAATATATTGAGAATAAAACCAAGAAAATAAACAAAATAAATATAATTAATGAAAATTGTAAAAAATTAATCAATAATATTCATGACCATAAAAAAATAACAGAAGAAAATATAAATTTTATTAAGTCACTTCCAGAAGATAAAAAAATAGAAATTATAGTAGAATATGATAAAATTGTACAAAAATTACTATATAATATAGATGACTTAATCAAATATAAAAATATTAGATAATTTATGTAATTATCATTTTAATTTAGTATTTTGAATAATTTCTTGATATTCTGTAAAATTATCCAATAGAAATTTTAATTCTGGGTCAACCGTCATATCGGATGCTTTGTTTCCATCGCTGTTTCTAATGGATGGGTCGGCACCTAATTTTAATAATATAATTGCAACTTCTTTTCTATCCCATCTTGCACATTTATGTAATGCAGTTTCTTTGCTATTTGTTTTTCCATTTATATTGGCACCAGAATTTATTAACACATTTAACATATTTATATCTCCCCATCGAGCTGCATAATGAAGTGGTAACCATCCATCTCTTTCCTCTATATATTCAACATTGGCTCCTAATTTCAACCATTTTTTTACACCTGTTAAATTACCAAAATAACATGCATTTAATAATTCTTGGTCTATTTTTTTCGGTTTAGATTTAATTTTTATATTTTGCCACATTTTTTCATCCATTTTTATTTTAATAAATAAATATGATATTAATTTGATATCATATTTTTATTTTAATTATTTTTATTTAATTAGTAATAGTTACAACACGAGTTTTATCACTATTATATTGAATACGAATATTTTTATATCCAGCAAATATACCATTTGCACAAGTGACAGCAAAATTTTCATATGCAGATGTTGTACTAGTTGAACTTCCATTATCAATATAGTTAGCTAAAGCAGAAATAAAATCTCCTTCTTGTGTTTTGATTATCATAGTTTCACAATAAAGGTTAGGAAGTCCGTTTTCTGCAGGAGTTCTATACGAAAAATAAGTTAATATGGTAGTATTTGGAACTCCAAATTGATTTGTCATATAGCGATTTCTAATTAAAGTAATAGTGTTCTTATCATTTAGAAAATTTACGGTTGATGAAGGCAAACTAATATCATAATATAAAGTAATAGTATCTGGAGTAATAGCCGGACTATCATTAATTACAATTGTTTGGTCCATTATATTTGCTTGATTTTGTGCACTGCTTTGAGCTAAAGATGTGGCTAATTTTAATGCTTGTGTGTTTGCATCTGCTTGAGAAATATTAGATGATGCACTTGCGGTCGCAGTTGCAGTAACTACAAATCCACCGGAAGTTGTTGCACTACCCGTGCCTTGAACGTTGTTAGCCAAAAACATTCTTTATATAAACGAATATTTTTTTCTAAATTAATAATTTTATTTTTTTTAAAATTAATAATTTTATTTTTTCCAAACATAAATGAATTCTTCGTATTTTTCACTACTCGTGCGTTTTGATTTTGGCAATAAAATTTTTCTACTGGGTTTACCTAATACTTTTATAGCCACGTTATCATATACTTCTTTTGGTATATTTAAACAGTAATATCCTCCTTTTTTCAAATATTTAAATGTTCTCTCGAAGATTGGAATATAAAATTCTTTTTCCCATTGTTCTTTTGTTTTTTTATCATTGGATCCATAAATTTCTGTATTATAATAGGGTGGACTTGTTAAAACCATGTCGTAATTTAATTTCGAGTAATCCATTTCTAATGAATCCTGAAAATAAAGATCAATATTGGTTTTAGAATGTTTTTTCAAAAAATTGGTCATCTTATTATAAGGTTCACGCAAATTCATATTACTATCAATACCAATATAATTTGGAATATCTAATGCACAAGCACCAACCAATCGTCCACCCCATCCCATTGTAAAATCCAATATCGAAGTTGGTTTATACAAGCAATATATTTTCATGGCAATTAATGGTTTAAAAATAGAAATTGCCGAATAATATAAATTAGATATTCTAAAAAAAATTTTTGCATCATCATAATTCTTTCTGTGTTGTTTATAGAATTCAACCATTTTCTTTACAAATGATTTATTTTTAAAATTGTTACGATTATAGTATAAATCATAAAAACTTACATTTTGCTTTCCTTTGGAATTTAATCTCTCCACTAAAGTAAATTTATTAACTACTTTGTTACCAATTATACTTAGATCTTTGTGATATTTGCAACCAATTTCGCGTAATTTATTAAAATCTTCTAGTACGTCTTTTTCAGTCAAAGTATAAATTTTATCCGCGATTTTTTGTTTTTGTTTTTTAGTATAGTTGTGTTTTTTAAATTTTCGATTTTTGTATGTATGGTTTTGTGTTTGTATTTTCATTTTAATTTTATTTTAATTTTATTTTATATAGAATAGATAAAATAATATTATAACTTGTAAAAATTAATTATCATCATTGTATTTTTCAAGATCAAACTTAGCAAATGCTTCTTTTTGTTGTTTTCGTTGTTTTTCTTTTTTTGCCTTTTCTAATACACTAATAGCCGCATTTATCTCTGATTCAGAAACATTACCATCGCCATCGGTATCTAATAATTTATTTAATACTCGATAATTTTCAGGAACTATACATAAGTTACTTTCTTCATTAAATAAATGTTCAGATAAAATTGTAAATATGGCAGTTAAACCTAAAGCAGTATAAATATCACGTGTCCCCATCCAGGCCATCGCAAAAACTAATAATTGTTTACTTAAAGAAAATTTTAAATATTCTTCCGTTGACTTGCTAAAATTAATTGTGATAAATTTTGAACCAACGTTTAGTAAAATCATAACAATTCCAGCAAAAAATTTACTATTATTTAAATAATAAACATGACTATTAATATAACCGAATAAATTTGCTATAGGAGTAAATATGTTAGTATTTGTATTTGAAGGATTTTTATTTTTATCAGTAATTTTATTTTTTGTCATATAATTAATTGATAAATTAATTTAATCCAAATTTTCTAATAAACGAAAAAAATGTGTTTTTTATTTGATTATATCTTTTATCTTTAAACAAACGAATATTTCTTAAATAAGGACGATATGTTTCCCGGATACGAGAAGAAAATCCTTCTTTTTTATTTAAATAGTAATAACGAATTGTTAAACAAGTAAAATATAGTAATATAATTATTACAATTACTTGAACAAACCTATTTATTATAAATTTCATTTTTATAATTATCAATTAATATATTTTTATAAATTAGTAAAACTTTCACTAAATTTACTTTCTTCATAAGGATTTATAAGGTCGTTTGTAGATTGTTCTACCAATTGATCAACTGGTATAGAATTGGATTGTTTACCTCTTTTAATAGTATCTTCGGTCGATTGTAAATCAAATCCTTCCATAGCTTTATTTGGTTGACTGGATGATTTAGGAATAAATACCGATTCATCAACAACAACATTTATTTTAGCCTCTTCATTATTTTCTGATTTTTTTTTACTATCTTTTTCAGAATCTTCACTAGTTTCATAATTTTCATAATTTTCATAATTTTCATAATTTTCATAATTTTCATAATTTTCCATGTAATTATCCATCTTTGGCATTAAATAAAATACTAGAATAAAAGCATAAACTACACCTAAATATTTATTTATGCATGTCCATAATATTAATATAATAATATCAAAAACTCTTCCTAAATAAGGATATTGCATCAAAAAATTATAAAAACTATTTGAATAAATAAGCAAATTAAGAATAGTTACAAATACCAATAAAATAATTTTCCACTTAAATTTTTTACTTAAACTACTAAAACTCATATTATATATATTATTTATAAATAATATATTTTTTTTTATAAAAACATTATTTCTGTGTCTTTGATAAAATATTATTATCTTATTTTTAATTAAGAATGTCTTTAGCAATTTATGCGGCACCTTTTAATGAAAATTCAAATAATATAAATGATAGTAATATAAATACTGATATTATTAATGAAAAAAGACAACATAATAAAACACAAAAAAATTATTATAGAGAAAATTTTAAAACGAAACAAGAGAGTTTTGATCAAAATAAAGTAAACTCGGTTTTAGAACAACTTCATCAAAAAACTGAAGAAGATGATGAAATTAAAGATAATAATAATTTTAATCCTCCACCTAAACCAGAATCGTCTGGTGTTGAAAGAACAATAACAAATGAAAATATGCAGAACATGTTAAATCAAAATAATTTGAATATGTATAAAGTATTAGGAAAAGCACCTCAACCTAATTATGATAATAATGATAATTTAGATTTAAATAATTTTAAGGCAAACTATGGGGACAGTAAATCTGTAGAAGAATATTATAAGAATGTATTACCTTCTTATGTGCCACAAAAAAATATTAATAACAAACCATTTTATAGCAATAATAATATGCAAATTAATGAAACAATGTATACTGGAACCCAACAAGATATTCTTTTACAAAAATTAAATTACATGATAAATTTACTTGAAGAAAAACAAGACGAGAGAACTAATAATGTAACCGAAGAAGTTGTATTATATTCCTTTTTAGGAATTTTTATTATTTTTGTAGTAGATTCATTTGCTCGAGTTGGAAAGTATGTACGGTAATATCCACTTTTAGTAAAAGTGGAGCAAAATTAACAACCTTTAGACAACCTTTAGACAACCTTTCCTAAAGGTTGGGCACAAAATCAACCTTTAAAAAAGGTAGATACCTGTATATGCAAAATCTTTAATTTTAAGTCGTAATTTATTTAAAAAACTCATCTCGTTATTTGTAACATATTGACAAGATAATATTACTCTTTTTTCATTTTTGCATAATTTAGATGCTCTATGATATAAATAATTGCCTTCAAAACAAATCGAATTATTATTTGTTAAATTAACACTCTTTACTTCATTATTATCATTTTTAAATTGAAATTCAGTACAAGTCAAATTATTTGTGATTGGTATTAGCACTGTAAAAAATCTACCATTATAATAATTATAATCATAATGCCAATTGATCCAATCGCCTTCATTTTCATAAATTAATATTGCACAACTAGTTGGTAAACTTAAATCCGTTGGAAATAAATCTAATTTTATTTTATTTGATATTAATTTACACAAATCGTTTTGATAATAATTTATCAAGTTGGGAGAATATTTGATTACGTTTTGCGTAGATATAGTTATTCCTCTTTTATTTGGCAAAGCACAATTCAATATATTTTCTGGATATGTATTTATATTTACTCGTTTTTGTATTTCACTGTTTTTTAGCATGTTATTAATTTCATTCTTTACAATAGATTCTAAATATACTTTGAATTCTTTGAATAAACAAAAGTCATCATTGCAAATATATTTTTTATTTATTTTACAAGAACCTGAATTATAACCATAAACAGTCATACAAATAACAATGAGTAATATTAACAATAAAAATAAATACAAATAATAATATTTATTATTTTTCATATATAAATATTATGCATATTTTATAAATTAGTTATATTGCTTAATAAAACTACTTAAACCAATAACCCTTATAATTATTAATTAAATAAAAAGAAAAATGTCAACGAAATATTTAGTAGTTCATAACAAACATGAAGGTTGTTATGATTTTCAATATTATGAAGATAATAGTACAAAAACTAGATTAACATCTATTACAATTAATCCACCAAAAGTTTTTTTATTTACAGACAAAGAACAAGCACATGAATTTTTCAGTGAATATATGAATGATGTAGATGTTTTAGATGTTAGATGTAAGAAAGAAAATGATGAAGTTGAACATATTGATTACTGTACATGTGGTTGTATAGAAATGGATGATGATGGAAATCCAATATTATTTTATAATAAAAAAAACCAAATATTTTTTATGGAAATTGGAGCCCAGGTATTTACTCCGCCATCTGAATTAAAAAATGATATTAGTAATATAAACCTAACAAACAAATTAATTCGTAAATCTAAGACTCTGGGAAAAGAACAAAAGCAGCGATATATTGAATTAGGAAAAATGTGCGAACAATTAAAAGATGATGACTTGTAATTTCATTTGTATTAATTAATATATTGTTGATATAATTCAATTGTTAAATCGTTATATTCATCTATATATCTTTGTCTAACTTCTGGTGTTAATTCCTCACCTGTGTTAGATAAAACATCATATATAGTTATAAACTGCGCGATATAACGTAATATTTGACTATATTCATTCTGTAATTTATCAATTTTATGATATACTTTTTGAATCTCTTTATAAAGTTCATCATTTCGATTAGATAAATAATTTTCACTAAGTTTAAATTTTTCTTGCCACAATATTTCATTTTCTATTTTTAAATGTTGTATTAGGTCACGGCAGTATTGAATAGTATCTAGTATTCTATTTAATAAGCGTTGATTTGCAATAATTTCTAAATTGTTAGAAAAACGTGGATTTTCTAAAGAATTTTTTTTTTGAATAGTGTTACCGCCCTTTTTATGTTTTATTGTCTTTTTTTTATGTTTTATTGTCTTTTTTTTGAGATAATTATCTCTTTTTAATGTTCTTTTTATATACATATTATATAAATATATAATATTTATAAATTTAATTAATAATCAATACTTTATCTGGTTTAAAACTATGAAAAGCAAAATTGTAGAAAAAATATGCAGTTGGACTCACTACTAGAGGTTTTGTCTTGATACATAAATTATTAATAATTATATAATTGTGCGATATATTCTCAATAACAGCAAATCCAAAATAATTTTTTTCGGCCGTTTCCCAGAAACTGATTTTAAATCCTTGAATAAATATTTTCTCTCCTTCTTTATCATATTTATCAAAGTGTTTAATAGAAGCAAAACACGATAAAATCTCCAAATCTTTCTCATAAAATACGCATGTTTTTCTATAAAAATATGCACATTTTATATTATTATCATTTTCACTATTATCCAGCAAAATATAAACAAAAATATTCTTTGTCTTTATTAATTCAATAATATTACCAATATCCGTATTAATAATAATATCAAATTGATGATGGTTTTGTTTAATAAAATCATATAAAAAATGAAAATTTGTTTCATTTATTTCCAATAATTTATATAACCCAGGTAATCCAGTCGGTTTTCTCCAGTTATCCATCGGAAACCCGTATGTCGAATATACACATAACGGAATTATTCCAGTCAATTCATCTTCTCTCTTAAATAAATTTACTACAATCTTTTTATTAAGATGTCTTTGATTATAATGATGAGTTTGTATAATTTGGGGTGCCAGACCTTTCTTTCTATACATTTTATCAACACATAAATAATCCACATAATATGCATCAAATATCGAGTCATTGTCGCCTTTATTAATAAAAATATGAATAGGGCGTGATGTTATCGCGCCAAGTATGCGCGACTCGCCTACCGTAGTGCCTTTTTTTAAGTCAGTAAGGAGTTCTGTGTCTGTATAAAAAGATACAAACGAATTATCGTTATGACCTGAAAAATATGGAACAAAATTTTGCAAACTGGGGGCATAAATATTATCCTTATTTTTTAAATAATTAGCGTTAATAAAATTAATAAACCGTTGTAATTTAAATTCGGGTAATTCTTTATATAAATAAGTTTCTATATTCTTAAAATTAGTATACTTATTAATCTTAGGTAATTGATGCATAATGATTCCTGGTGGATAAATCAAATACCACCAATCATAAATATGGAATACAGGTTGCATAACCCAAAAACCATATTTTATTTTAATATAGGAATAACATAGAAACAAGATTATAAATAAAACAATAAATATATATGAAATATATTCATACATATTTATTAGTGTATAAAATTTTTTATATCTAAATTTTTCAATAACTTTATTAAATACTTTTTAATGGATTATAACCATAAAAAATTTCTAAACCTAAATGCGATAAACCATGTATACCCATAGCAATTGAAAACATTAAAATTAATCCTAATTTTTTATATGGATTCAACTTGGATAATTTTGAAAAATATATCAATGCAATTATAATAGAAATAAACAATAACAATCCATTAAATATATGTGCCCAAATCGATGGAATAAATATAATTTTTATATATTCAACACATATTTTATATATTTTTTATTTAGAAAAATGTAAAAGAGACTCATTATAAATTTCTAATGCTTTTTTATTATCCAGATAATCTCCAACACACACTTTCTTGTCTTCTAAGTCTTTATAATGCATAAAAAAATATTTGATTTTGTCTAGGGTATGTTGTTTTATATCTGTTATATTATTTATATTTTTAAATGTAGGATCAATTTTATTAATAGGACAAGCAATTAATTTTGGATCATCACCATCGTCATCAGAAGTTTGCAAGCAACCTAGAATTTTACATCTAATATAAGAACCAGGAATTAATTCATCTTCCATTAAAACAACTACATCTAACGGATCTCCATCACCACTTAATGTTTTTGGAATAAAACCATAGTTAAAAAAATATTTTAAAGGAGTATGTAAAATTCTATCACACCTTAATGCATTTAATTCTTTGTCATATTCATATTTAATATGTGAATTTTTTGGAATCTCTATTAAAACATCGATCTTATAAATAGTTTCGTCCATGTTCTTTCTAACTACTACTAATACTAAAACATATATTATACTATTTAAATAAAAATTTTAAATAATAAAATATTATAAATCAACCTGGTTTCATAAAAACATATAAGTATTGATATTCATATGCCACATTAATAAGATCTATTTTAGCGTGTATAACGAACCCGGCATCTTGTGCCATGTTAATAATATCACTAATGTTACTCATATAAAGAATATGTTCTTGCTTACGTATTTTTCCGTTGTTGAATTTAAACTTCTCATCAAAAATACCCAGGTTTTCACTTTCATTTAATTGAAAATTTGAATTATATATAAATTCATTAAAATTGATTTTTGTTTTAGTAATCCTTTCTTTTGCATATTTTTGTGGAGATACTACATATAAAGGATTACCGGGAGGTAATATAGGATCAAATTTATATCTATCTACTAAATGAACTATTAAATATCCTCCAGGCATTAACCAATCCATACAATTATTTAAAAACTGTTGTTTATTATCCATGTAATAAATGGTAAAATACAAACATAAAATATGAGTAAACATATTATTTTGAAAATTATCTCGATTTAATACATCTGCAATTTTAAAATTCAAATTAGGATAATTCTCTTTAGCTTTATTAATCATTGCTTGAGATTTATCTACGCCTAATACCTCAATATTAGGATTTTGTGATAGTTTAGATACATGATGACCTGTACCACAACCAACATCTAATATAACACTTTTAGTATTTGGGGTATCTTGATTCAAGATTACGCCCACTTCATAATCATTCTTAACATCATTAAAAACAAGATGATCATAAATACTAGCATAAAAATCATCATAAATATCTGGTCCCTTTTTGAAAATAAATTCTTTCTCTTGTATAAACCCTTCTTTCTTATTTAGTGAATACGTTTGAATGTATTTAAAAAATACAATTAACACTAATAACAAAGAGATAAATAGTAAAATTTTTCCAAAATTAGACATTTTTTTATATAAATTTGTAATTGATTTAATAGAATTAGAAAATTTCATCTATATGTATTGTTGTTATTTTTTTTGTATAAATTTTTATTATATGTTGGATGATTCTGAAATAAATGATATTAGAGAATTAAAAGATTTTAAAGGGATTACATTTTCAAAATTTAAAAGATCAGACGTAAAAAAAGAATTGCTAAATAATTTAATACAATCCAAAATTGAACCTTCTTGTTATTGGTCTGCTGAATTAATTTGTGCTGGACAATATGGCGAACTTTGGGATGTTATATTGCATTTTTATAGTAAATATATTCATTTAGGAAATCCTAAAATTTCTATTTATTTAGAATTAAGGATCAATAATTTTAAACAAATAGTAAATAATGGATATGTTAATACTGAATTGCGATTAAGAAATAATGAAAAAATAAGAAAGTTGTTTTGTGAAATTATGTGTGTTCTATGTGATGCCAAAAGGAAACATAGTTTCGATAATATAAAAATTAATAAGGATGATTTTGATATGACTAAAATGACTGAACGGTTTAAAGCACCAACTATGTATTATGCACAAGAAGTTTTTATGAAAGAAGATCCTAAAGAATTATTTGTAGCCATCAATGAATTAGCTTATAACCTATCAGATGATTGTAAAAATGTGATACAAGCTTGTTATTGGATAGAATGGATAATTGAATTTGAAAACATTTGCAAAAATAAAAAAGACAGAATTAAATGTGAACGTCGAAGTGAAATTCCAGTTGAAAGTAAATTACAAATGGATATAATTTGGATAGTCTGGGATATATTTTTAGTAAAATCAGAAAATATGCCAAAAATTATAAAAAAAATAATCAAATCTCTATTAAGTTTATTTACACTAAAATATTCAAATAATTGTAGTCGGAAACGTAAATATATATTATATTTTGTAGTATCTTTATTGTGTGAAAATATTAATTTACATGAAGAAATTATAAGAGAAGATAAAAAAGAAATAGTGTCGAATATTATAAAAAAAATTAATATGGTTTACAAACAAATAAAACAAAATGAACATTCGCCTTCCACTGATTATTTATTTAGAGATGTCAAAGTATCTAATTTAGAAAAAACAATCGAAAAATTAGAAGCAATGGATACGTTCGGAGAGAACTTTGTTCCTAGACTGTAAAATATTTAATTATATTTTGTTATATATTGTTATATTTTGTTATATATATATATATATATTATAATGACAAAAAATACAAGAAATACAAAAAATACAAGAAGAAAACATGGTGGTTCATCATATACGCGTAAAAGTTTAGTTAATAATGGCAATAACAATAAAAAAATACTACAAAATTTTGAAAAAGAAATTACTGTTTATTTTTTTGAAATGCTTTTATTAATTAAATTGTTTCATTGGAAAACATACAGTTACTCTATACATAAAGCTACAGATGAATTATATACTAGATTTAATGAACATATGGATAAGTTTATTGAGGTATTGTTGGGTAAGACAGGTATGCGTATTGATTTAATAACTAAAAAGCAAATAAATCTTTATGATTTAAGTAATACCAGTCAACTTATTAACAAAATTAATGAGTTTAAAAGATATTTAGTTGACTTAAATAGTAATAAAGCAATGAAGGTGATGTCTAATTATGATTTATTAACTATACGAGATGAAATATTAGCAGATATGAATCAATTTCTTTATTTACTTTCATTTAAGTAGATAGATAGAGATTAAATATGCGCATTTATAATAAAAATTAATATATTTATTTTTATTATAGTATGAGTAATTCAAATGATTTTACAAAATCTATTTTACAAACGATAGGTAGTACAAATGACGCAAATAATTTGGGTTCAAGGTTAGAATCGTCCGATTATACATCAACCACCGGTTCTGGAATTATAGATTATTTAAAATCTATAACATGGTATACTTGGATTATCATAATTTTAGTTTTGTCGTTTTTTGGGTTTAATATATTTATTTATTTAGGCAATGGTACAGAGACTATTACAGATTTTTTTCATAATATACTAAATAAGATTTTAAATATATTTGGAATAAGTAAAGGTGGAGATAATGATACAAATTTAAATAAAGAAGAAGATGATGATGTCATATCAAATAAAAATTCTGGTCAACTAGAAGGAACATCATTACAAAATACAATTCCACAACCCGATGTTATGAAGAATAACAGTTTGAATCAAGCTTTAAATAAAGCTAGTATAAAACAGTCGAATACTCACGAATATGAAGCAGATGATATTAATAGTAGCATTCAAAAAGGTCCGACAAAATCAGGGTATTGTTATATAGGACAAGATAAAGGATATCGTTCATGTGTTTATGTAAAAGAAAGTGATACATGTATGTCTGGAGATATTTTTCCAACGAACGATATTTGTGTAAACCCAACTTTGAGAACATAATATTTATTACTCTTAATCAAAATGATTAATAAATATTTTAAAAATCATTTGTTACAATTATTACATTTTCGATCCTTCAAATCTTCAAAATTTTTTTCTAAGTTTTCAAATTTATTATGTAAATTTTTAATTTCGTTTATTAAAATTGGTATTAAACCGATATAATTTACTCGTTGAAATTCAGGACCATCTTTCTCTCCAGTTACTAATTCGGGATAGTGTTCTTGTAATTCGTGTGCAATAAGACCGATATCTTTACATTCTGTCAAAATATTATCATAAATAACTGGATTCAAATTTTTTATTGTGTAAGACTCATCTAATTGTTTTTTATTTTTTTTAATACGATAATCTGATGGTGCGTTTAATGCATATGCAGTTAGAGTTTGTTTAAATGTATTTGTTCCTGTCCAAGTATTATTACCTTCTAATAAAACAGACGAAGGATCACCACCTATCACGCTATCAACATAACTCTTAGTAGTTAAATCCTCATCATTTTCAGGAGTTACTGTTGATGTAGGCAAGGAAGTGTTAAACTCATTTGTACCTGTCCAAGTGTTAGGATTATTTAAACTTCCATAATTATCTTTCGCATCTATGATTGATAAATAGGTATTCGAGGCATCTACAACTGTCAGGTAATTATCCAGGTCTGTATTACTTATATAAGTGTTTGAAGCATCTGTTATTGTTAGGTAAGTACTTTCAGCATCAGAAACAGTTAGGTAATTACTTAAATCGGCATCAGTTAAGTA
>Ga0114968_10001275_pt1 | contig 19255 bp, 15 predicted proteins | sample M_130807_EF_Meta_FD_87020 | JGI IMG/M metagenome (GOLD analysis project Ga0114968, IMG submission 87020) | Freshwater microbial communities from Lake Montjoie, Canada to study carbon cycling - M_130807_EF_MetaG | ecosystem: Environmental > Aquatic > Freshwater > Lake | place: Lake Montjoie...
AAACTTTATACTCCTCAATATCAAACAAGTATTAATCAAGAAACTACTCCTCAATATCAAACACTTTATACTCCTCAATATCAAACAAGTATTAATCAAGAAATTACTCCTCAATATCAATCACTTTATATTCCTAAATATCAATCAAGTATTAATCAAGGAAAGACTCCTCAATATAAATCAAGTACTAATCAAGGAAAGACTCCTCAATATAAATCAAGTACTAATCAAGGAAAGGCTCCTCAATACAAATTAACTACTAATCAAAAAAATACTCCTCAATACAAATTAACTACTAATCAAGGAAAGACTAATCAATACCAATCAAATACTAATCAAGATCAATCAAATGATAGTCAAGACCAATCAAATATTAATCAAGACCAATTAAATACTAATCAAGACCAATCAAATGATAGTCAAGACCAGTCAAATGATAGTCAAGACCAATCAAATACTAATCAAGATCAATCAAATACTACTCAATACCAATCAAATAATAGTCAATACCAATCAAATAATAGTCAAAATCAATCAAATGATAGTAAAGAAAACATTATTCCTAAAGAAATTAAAAACTTTATTGATCTATTTCCTAAAGCAGAAAAATTTAAAGAAAATAGTGGTAATAAAAGTGTAGAAGAAATTCGAGCTGAACTACCAAAAAAGAAAGACTATGGTGTTTATAAAACTTACGATGTCTTTGATGAAAAAGGAATAACAAAATTATATTAAATTCTTTCATTCATCCAATAAACAATTTTACCCGCAATATAACCAGGTAAAAATGGATTTTCTTTAGGTTCTATTAATAAACAATGATATCCATCTTCTATCAATGATAATTCTTTATCTGATGATATCATTTTATCAAATATTATTTGTGTAGTGTTTGGATTAGTTATTGTATCTTTTAAACCATGTAAAATTAAAATCGGTGTTTCTAATAAATGACCATTATTATTAATCCAATCTGATATTTTTAATATTTCTCTTCCAGTATTTAATCTATGTTTTCCATTGTAAGAGAAACAGTTTTGTTTCCTGGCTTCAATAAATTCTGGATTATTTATTGTTAATCCATCTGAAGATAATAATTGACAATTTGGAATCAAATATGAAATAATAGTTAAAATTATTATTATTAAACAATTTGGTTTCAAATTATCATCTACTAAAAATAATGGAGCTAAGAAGACTACACCCTTAATATCATTCTTATATTCAATACAATATTTTAATGCAACAGCACATCCCATAGATTCACATAAAAAGAAAATTGATTGTTTATAAATTGTTTTAATAAATTTTACTAATGTATCTAAATCATCTAATAAATCATCAAAATTACTTATTGAACATTTTGTTCCCTCACTTTTACCGTGACCGTGAAATTCTAAGCCAAATGATTTATAATTAAATTTGCAAAACAACTCATCTCTATATTTAAAATCATCCATACATTCAAATAAAGGTTGAAAGTGTGAACCAATTCCATGAATATGAATGATAATTGCTTTAATGTTTTTGTTAGATGTTCCTTCAATAATATTAATTTTTTTTAACTTTTTATTTTTTAAAGTAAATTCAAACATTATAATTAAATAGAATAAAATAAAATATAAGCTTTATTCAAAAATCCCTGCGCTTGAGCATCGGTAATTTTATGAGTATTTGAATCATCGTATATAGTCCAAGTATCATTATTTTTACCGATATATATATAATGTCCTCCACCGATATTGCCAGAATGAATAACTCCTCCTCTAATATTATAATCGTGACGCCATTTAAAAGGAATAGTAATATCTTTATTTATTTTACTTGAATTTCTTTTATCATTTTTAAATCTATTCAAACAAATAATAAGATTTTTCCCCCAAGATTTTATTCTAAATTTGGAAGATGTATTTTGTTTTTTATTACATTTTTCACAATCTATTTCTAAATTTTCAGTCTCTTTAAAATCATTATAACAATCATCTAAACTATTACTATTAGGATTTACAGGTAAAGTTAATAAAACTTCTTTACTACTAATAAATCTTTCGTCTAAACAACTTGGTTCTTCACACCTTAATTGCTTTTGTAAATCAAATTCAAATAAATTTTTCAAACTATTATCATCAATGTCTGGTAATCTTTTTAATGCATCTTCATTCGTTACAAATTGACTTTGAATATGTCTCATTGCTATCATTAGTTTTTCTATGGTTATTTTTTTTTGTTTATAATCTAATTCAATAACTTTAACACCATCTTCAAAAAGTTTAATAACATTATTATTTGGATTTTTACTAGTTGCTTTATCAATTAATATTTTATTTTGTAGCTTTATAATATTTAATATTATATCATCATTTAAAATTTCAATTAATGAAATAATAAATTCTTCAGAATCGTGTTGTCTAGTTCCTCTAAACATTGGTCTTAGTCTTTCTACAATTCCCTTTATTTGATTAGGTGTAAGTGATTTATTACTTTCAGTATTATAATATTCTATAATGAAATCTGTCATTTTTTTAAGATTATCAGAGGTGTTTCTATTAATAAATACTTTTTTACAAAAGTCTTTATTTTGTACTAACATTTGTAATCCTGAATTAAGATAACAAGTATTACCAATATTATTGAATCCTTTACTCATTAAAGATATAATATAATTAAATCTTTAGACAACATACTAAAAAAATTGATTTAATTATATATAACATTAATATTTAACACCTAATGTCCATCCTAATAAAGTTAGTCGGTTGTGGTAATGCACTAGAAATGAGAAAAGAAATGCAAGGAAAATTTGGATTAAAAGAAATCGAATCAATCCTAGAAGAATTAGGATTTGATGCCGAAGAAATTAAAGGTATTAAAATTATTTCTAATGCTAAAGATTTAAGAAACGAAGAAAATAAAGATTTTGTTTTTGAAGAACCTGATAGTACTGTTTTTATTTTTACAACTATTACCGATATAAAACAAAAATTAATAAAAGCTTTTGATAAAGATTCTATTAATAAAGAAATAGAAATTGAGGAGCCTGATAAAAATCCAGTTTTGGACGAGGAGACTGCAACAAAAATAAATATGAAGATAATAGAATTATTTAAGAAGGAAAATTTTAAAAAGTTGGTTGATATTTGGTTGAATGAGTCAGATATATTCAAGGAATTTTTTAGATATATCAACTCTGGTAATATTGTAAATATTGATATTCCTGATGATAGTAAAGATAAAATGTTTGAGGATGAAATTAAAATAATAAAGGATGTAGGAATTAATAAACCTGACGAAGAAATTCTTCAGGTTATGAGATTGTATAATGGACAGCTCAATTTTGTATTGAGGGATTTACTGACGCGATAGACTAACTTAAAAAAATTGAATTTATTTATTTATAATTATAATTACTAGATTCTATGTCACATTCAATCAAGTTAAATTTTAATGATACTAAGGGTAACTGGGAGTATAGCGACTTCCAGAAGCCACCTAAGAGGAGGGAGAAGAAACAGCACGAGGAGCAAAATATTAAAATGTTATTGAGTAATACAACTTTTGACCCAAAGAAGATTGACAGTTATGTTAATCCTCAACCTTCTAGGGAAGAGTTATTGATGTTAAAAGATAAATTAAATACTACCGAAAAGGCTCAAGTGGAGAATTATAAGAAGAAAATAAAACAAACTATTGATAAAGATATCGCAAATGTTCGCGAGTTTAAATTAAAATCAGAACCAGAGACCAAGGAAGGTAGGAGATTAAAGATGTTGATGGTTCTGGAACATAAATTAAGTAAAAATTTAAGTAATGATGTTATAATGATTTATCTTAGATTTAAGGAACCTGATTTTGAGTTATCTGAAGAGAACAAGACAGAATTCAAACTAGCTCTAAATAAAATGAATAATATCGTAAAGGTGCAAGATTTAATTCAGTATCAATTTACTGTGTCTTATAATCAGATGCCTCCATTAAATGCAAAAGGGTTTACTAAATTAGATCCATGGCAAATTGAATTTGTTAATAGTATGAGTAGGATTGAATCTACTTTAATTTGTACTCCAACTTCTTCTGGTAAATCTTTGTTGGCTTCTTATTTGACAACATTGATTAAAGAGAATCATACAATGATTATTATTGCTCCAACTCCTTTGTTGGTTTGGCAATCAGCAGCGACTTGGGGTAAAATTCTAGATTTAGATATTCCAATTATAACTGATGATTATCAGACTATTCCTCGGAGAGAAGAATTTATTACATTATTAAACAAGTCATCTTTTATTGCTGCAACTCCTGAATCTTTAATTGATTTTTTACCTCTATTGAATATAAAAGTTCAGTGGTTGGTCTTGGATGAAATTCATACAATTGGAATGGAGGAGGGTTCTGGTATGGAGCAACTTCTTAAAGTTTTTAGTGATGTTCCTTTTTTGGGTTTGTCGGCTACAATTGGTGAACTAGACTTGTTTAAAGCTTGGATAGAATCAATTAATCCAGAAAGAAAGGTTAAGAGTATTGTTTCAGGGGATAGATACTTTAACTTTGATTTGTGGAATTATAATAGCCAGGCAAATTCATTAGAGTTGATTAATCCTTTGGCAATGGTTTCTTTGCAAGACTTTAGGGATGGAACTGTATTGGAAAAGCATTTTCAACCAACTCCTCAAAATACTTGGAGTCTTTATATTAAGTTGAAAGAAGTCTATGGTGATTTGGGAAGCATTAACCATACAAATTATTTTGATAAGGAAGAGAGAATTCATCTTAATAAAGCTACTAGTTATTTCTTTGCCTTGATTAAATTTATGGTAGAAAATAATAGTAAAGTTGATAGGGTCTTGTCTTCTTTTTCTAGTATTAAGGAGAGTGAAAGTAATGATTCTAAATTGGTAGATTTAACTTTGTTACTTAAACAGGAGAAGAAGTTACCAATTCTAATTTTTAATAATAATACTGATATTTGTATTAATAGTTACCGTGATTATTTGAAAGAGATTAATAGACAAGAAAATGAAAGGTTTCCTCGTTTAATGTCTCAGAGAATGAAAGCATATAAAAAGTATATTAAAAAGCAAAAGGATGATTTAGCTAAAAAAATTACGACTACTGGTAAAGAGTCTGATAAGAAGGAAAAGAAACAGTTCTTGAAAGAAGATGAAGATGACGATGTAGAGGCTGTTTCTCTTCAGGAACCTACAGAAGATTTTACATTTAATGATAATCAGGTGTTTACTGAAGAAAAGATCAAAGAGATAGCTGATAAACTCAAACAATTTTATCCTTATTCTGGTGAAAATTATAATTATGTGATTCACGGATTATGGAGAGGTATTGGTATTATATCAGAGGGCTTGCCAGAACCTTCTAATAGATTAATTCAAAATTTGGCAAATGAAAAGAAATTGGCAGTAGTGTTTACAGATAAAACAATGAGATTTGGTATCTCAATGCCTTTCAAGTCAGTCGGAATTCTAAACGATTCTGGTATTAATAAACTTGATTCAATGTCTTATCATCAGATGGCTGGACGTGCTGGTCGTCGTGGATTAGAAACTCAGGCTAATATTATTTTCATAAATTATAAATTGGAGAGGATTAAGGAGTTATCTATTTGTCCTCTTCCAAAGATTGTTGGAAGAAAGACTATAAATGTATCTGTACCTCACGCTACAAAACTAGCTGAGATAACAGGTAATTCACAAAATTGGGAAAGTATTTTTAAGAATCCATTGCGTGGAAACACTGAAGATAATTTAGAAATATTAGAGAGTATTAAATCTAATTATGAAGAGGGATGGAATTTTGCTCTGTGTGATGATAAGAATCATTTGCATATGATGTGGAGATTGAGGAACTGTTCTGATTCGGATGATCCTATCAGGATAGCTTTTATTCTTCCATATTTAAGAAGGGCTTTTGAGGGTGTTGACCCAAACATTGAGATAAATCAAGTTGCAATAGCACACTTTTTATCTCATTTTATAAATATTAAAGAGACTACTGATGAAAATGTATTGCCATTGTGTAATATACTTGAGAAGGAAAATTTTAAAAATATATTTGATATTTTGGAGGAGAAGGAATTAACAGTTCCTAGTAAAATTAATTCGGATGTATTTTTGTCTATAAAGAGTAATCAGTTGCTAAAGACTAATGAAAGAAAGACTGTTATTATAAGGAGTGACTTGATTAAATTTAGTAAGATTGTGAAGATAATTCAACACTTTTGTTATCACAGTAAGTTGGTTACACTTGCTCGGTTATTAGCTAAGTTATGTACTAGGATTTTCTGGGTGCTTCATACTAGTTCTCCTATCATGAAGAAAATTAATATTTTTGAAGAGACCTATTGTTTATATGGGTATCACACTACTAATTTAGACTTAGTTAGTAAAGTCTTTGTTGCTAATGAAGATGCAAATACAAAATGTACTGATTTTATTTCAAAATATGAAAGGGTAGAAATTGGAATAGAAAAGATATTGAGTTCAAAGAATACAACCATCGGTTTTATTGATATCTTTGAATCCAAGTATGAAAAGGACACAAGAATTAAAATATTGTGTAAGATTAAAATTAATGATATTGAAGAATCATATCAAAATTCAGAACCTTCCGAAGATGAAGATGATGATATTAATAATTCCGAAGAAACACCATCTAAGGAAATTACAATTGAATAATAAATTTTTTTATCTAAAACTATGTAATGAATATTAATGGAAGTATTGGTTATACATATTTAATTAAAGATAATATAAAAGTATTAGTTTTAGCAGATATGCATTCTACTTTACCTTATTGTAAAGGCGAATCGATATTTGTAAGTGATTGGATGAATAAAAAAAAGAACAGTAAAATTCTATTAGAAGAAGTTCCACGACTTGGTTCAGTTTTAAAAGAATTATGGCCTGGCTCTCCTCATACACAAAAATTAAAAGACTTATATCTAAATAGCAAAGTAATTGATGGTGTAGATGTAAGACCTTTTTTAATTCCTTTCTCCTGGGAATTAATAAGTGAAGACAAAGAATTAGGAAAAATTACTTTATACGAATACTTAATGTTAATTGATTTTTTCTTTCAATTAAAACACAAGTTTTTTATTACAAACTTGGGTAATATTTACACAAAAGATTATTTGAAAGATTCAAAGTTGGGTGTTCATTTTTTAAATTTAAAAAATAAAACACAAGCATTAATGAAAAAAAATAAAAGTATAATAAAAGAAAAAACAGAAACTCTTATTGAAAAAGATATTATGATAGATTTAAATGAATTAATTAGTTTAATTATGGAATGGTATATAATAGCTAAAGTTTACAAGGGTGTTGAAGAAAATCAAACTAATTTTATTATTCATGCTGGATTAGCACATACATCAAATATTATTTCAGTATTGAAAGAAATATATGGATTTCAAGTATTAGAGACGGTAGGTTCAACTGATTATGATAAAGATAAAAACAATATAACCGATGGTTGTTTAAAACTACCTAGTAAAATTAATGATTTATTTGGAGGAGCTAAATATTATTAAGAATATAATTATAAAAATTTTTATCTAATTTATATATAATGGATAAAAAAAATAATTCACCATTTACCACTGATGATTATGATTCGGGAGACGGGATGATGACATCGGTATGGGGTCCAGCGATGTGGTTATTTTTACATACAATGAGTTTTAATTATCCTGTTAATCCAACAGAAGAGCAAAAGAAACATTATTATAAATTTTTTAAAAATATACAAAATATATTACCTTGTAAGTATTGTAGAGATAATTACAAAGAAAATTTAATAACACATAAATTGAATAAGGATGTAATGAAAAATAGAGATACTTTATCTAGGTGGGTATATGAGATGCATGAAATAATTAATAAAAAATTAGGTAAAGTATCTGGATTAACTTATGAACAAGTAAGAGATAGATTCGAACACTTTCGTTCACGTTGTGTAACTGAAACAAAAAATATGGTTATTGAAAAAGGTTGTACTGAACCTCTTTATGGTGTTAAATCTAAATGTATTATTAATATTGTTCCTAAAGATAAGAAAATTGAATCTTTTATAATGGATCCTAAATGTGTATTGAAAAAAAATAAAACTAAAAAATAATTTTATTAATTATTTTTTAATCAGAATCGGAATCATCATCGGAATCATCTTCGTCATTTTGTGCAGATATTTGTTTATTTTGACTCTTTTTTAATGCTAAGATTTGTTTTTTTAATTCAGCCATTTCTTCATTGGTTAAATTTAAAGCAGCGATATTTTCATCTTCTATTTCAGATAATCCAAGATTATCTGCTTTATCTTTGGGGTGAGATAATTTAGGACGCTGTTTTTTATCTGCTTGTTGGGGTTGTTGTTGGGATACATGAGTTTGTTGTTGGGATACATGAGTTTGTTGTTGTGAAACTTGAGGTTGTTGTTGGGGGTGTTGGTGTGAAACAGGTTGTTGTTGTGAAACTTGAGGTGCATGTTGTTGCATTTGTTGTGCTTGTAATTGCATCATTTGTGCTTGTTGAGTTAATTGTTGTTGCATTTGATGGACTTGTTGTTTTTCCATTTGTAATTGTTGAAAGTCATTTTGTAATTTTTGAATTAGTTCATCTTTATTTACTTGTTTATTTATAATAATATCATTAAAAAATGAATTTAATAAAATTTCTTTATTATTACCATCTTTCAAATAATATTCTTTAGTTGGATCAAGAAATTGTTTTTCTTTTTTTTCTGATTTTTCAGGCTTATCAGTATTTTCTAGCTTTTCTGTAGTCTTAGTTTTAACAAAATATTTTCTGTAAAGATATACACCAATTACAATTAATACAATCAATATTAAAATAATATAAGCTATATACATATTGTTATTTAAAAGAAAATTAAAATTAAAAGAATTTTCAGATACTGGAACTGCAGGGGCTTCAGGCGCGACTTCCTCCATATTAATATAATACAAAATTTACCTAATTAAACTCACTAAAAAATATTTCATAAAGAGATATTATTTATTATAGTAACAATGTTAATAACTAATATTATTTCAGAGTGGAATCAACATAACATACCTGAAACAAGAGGCTATTTGATAGTCAATGAGTTAATAAAGTATTATAATAAGATACCCACTAATAATTTAGTTAATTTATTTAAAATTGATGAAAAATTTAATCACTTTGGTTGGTTTATTGATAGTAAAAAAGGAACTATTATTAATGTTAATTTATATATTGATGACCAACTTTATCAAAACAAAGAATTTAATAAAGAGATTTTAGAAAAGTTAAAATGTAATAGTTATGTCAAATTAAATTTCTTTTTAATTAGTCTTAAACGTTCTCAGGTTTATGATAAAAAGAATCCATCTTCAACTCTAATTCATATTTATAATAAAGAAAAAAATCCTGAATATTTTAATTTATCAGATATTAAAATAGAGGAGGTTAGTATTAATAAAAGGAAAAGAAAACTAAGTATAACTATTGATGATAAAAGAAGAAAAGTCAGTAATGATATAAATTGGTCAGAAATGGTATCAGCATCATCAGTTAGAAATTACTTTTTAAATGATACAATTATTGATTGGTTAAAAGAATATAACATTACATCGATTAGTGATATTCCAACTCAAAAAGAAGGTAATTCTAGAGGTGTTATTAAGTATGAAATTGAGGATACTTTTACTAAATTTATTATGGACCAAGGTATATTTTTTGAGGAAAAGATAATAGATATTATAAGTAAAAAACATTCAATTACTAAAGTAGCTGAATCATACCAATCTAAAGATACTGAATTATTTAAGAAAACAATAAATTTTATGAAGGAAGGAAAACCAATTATTTATCAAGGTATTTTACATAATTACAATAATAAAACTTTTGGTGCACCTGATTTAATGATAAGAAATGATTATATTAATAAATTTATTGGATATGAGTTGTATAAGGATGATGCACCATCTAAGAAATTAGGAGTACCTTGGCATTATGTTATTGTTGATATTAAACATTCATTGATAACTTTGAATAGTGATGGAATACACATTCGGAATCAAGATAGTATTCCAGCGTATAAAGGTCAATTATTAATTTATACAGAAGCATTAAATGAAATTCAGGGGACCAAAGTCACTCAAGCTTTTATTTTGGGTAAAAAATACATGTATGAAAACAAGGGTCATAAATATGAGATTAATGACTTGATGAATAAAATGGGTGTAATTGATTATGCTAAATTTGATAAACCTTATGTTGATAAATTAGATGAAGCATTAAAATGGTTAAGATCTGTAAGAAAAGAAGGTCATAATTGGAAACTATTACCAATGCCATCTAAGGATGAATTATTTCCAAATATGAAGAATGATAAAGATGGAGCTTTCAATAAGATTAAAAAGTCATTAGCAGATGAAATTAGTGAAATTACTTCGGTAACTTACTGTGGAGTTGATAAAAGAAAATTAGCATTTAGTCAAGGAGTTTATGGATGGAATGATGATAAATGTACTTCAGAATTATTAGGATTTAAAGACAGTCCATTAGCTAGTAGAATAGATGCAATTTTAGATATTAATCGTCAAAGCGATGTTTATGTAAAACCAGAAAAAGTTAAATATGATAATAACAAGTGGAGAGAAAGAAAAGAGAATGAGATGGAATTTTTCTTAGATTACGAAACTATTAATTCAAACTTTGGAAAGATAAGTGGAGATGTATATTTTGAGGGTTGTGAATTTATTTTTATGATAGGAGCAGGTTTTATTAATAAAAATAAAACATGGGAGTTTAAGAGTTTTATAATGGAATATAAGACTAAAGAATCAGAAAGAAAAATGTTAGATTCTTTTTGGGATTTTATAAATAAAAAAATGAAAGAATACAAGAAAACAGAATCAATATTTATTCATTGGTCTCAAGCCGAGAAAATAGCATATGAAAAGTTACAACTAAGACATTTAAATTTACAAGATAAAAAGTTAATAGATCTTTACGAAGTTTTTATAAAGGAACCAATTGTAGTAAAAGGAGCATTAAATTATTCATTGAAAACTATTATGAAAGCTTTGTATAAACATAATTTAGTAAAGACAACCTGGAATACATCAAATCCTTGTTCCAATGGATTAAATGCAATGTTACTAGCACATAAATGTTATGAGAAAAATGAGAAAGTTACTAATAATATTTTGACTATAAAAAATATAGAAGAATATAATGAGATTGATTGTAAATCGTTGTGGGAAATATTAGAATACTTGAGGAAAAATCATTAATTAAAAATTATGCAGTTATAGTTATATAAAAAATAATTAATAAAAATAATAAAAGTACACCAATTGTAATAAATAAATACAAATTAGGAAATCCAGGAATTATTGTAGCTGATTTAATGATAGATGTATCAGGGGATGGAGGAGAGGATTGAGATGCAGGTCCGGATACTGGAGCTGGTGAAGGATTTGGTGCAGGTACAGGAGCTGATACAGGAGCTGATACAGGAGCTGATACAGGAGCAGGTGCTGGAGCAGGTGCTACATACTTTTCTTTCATAAAGTATGTTACTGAACCTTCACTAGCACTAGGTTGACCTGTTCCTTTTATACTTCTAGTTTCATAACCAATAGCATCTTTAACTACTGCATCGCATGTAATATTCATTTTATTGAGCCCTTTACATATTTGAACAGCAATTCCGAAACGAGGATAGTGGCATCTACCTAAATTGCTTTTATCGTAATTTAAAAATGGTATAAAGTTAGGAGGACAAACTGGATTAGGAACATTCCAATTATCTTTTTGAATCACTTCTGGTAAAAGTGATTGATCACCGGCATCTAAAGGTAGAGGACCTTGAGATGCTAATTTTTCTAATGCAGCTGTTTCAAGTTTAGCAGCAGCCTCTTTATTTTGTATATCAGTTATATTTATAGGACTACCTACTTGCTTCATAGATTGATTTGTTTGATTAATTACGAAATTAGATAAACCATCAAATATTCCAAAATTTTCAACTAAATCGTCATCGTCAATATTTAAAGATACAGGATAACACACCGGTAATTTACAATTTGTTGTCATTATTTATAATGATATATTATTATCTTGTAATTTTTTTATTAATTTATTAATATGAGCATTTTGTTTTTTTTGAAGTTTATTAAGTTTACGCATATTATCTTTTATTCCAGCTATACTATCTTTTTCTTTTCCTCCTTTTTTAGAACCTTTTCTAGAACCCTTTCTAGAACTTTTTTTAGAACGTTTTTTAGAACTCTTCCTAGAACTTTTTTTTGATAAGATAACAGGTTCTGTAGACTCGGTACTTTCTACAGGTTCATTTTCAATTATAGATTGAAATTTTTCATAGTAATTGCTATTTAAAGATGTAGGGTAGTAAAAATCAGATATTTTATCCATATATATTATTGATAAAATATTTTACCTAAAATTGTAATAAATAAAAATAAAAATTAAAATTAAAACTATACCAATACCAATATATAAATATATATTAGGTATACCAGGAATTAATGTATGTTTGTGTTCTTTTTCTTCTCCCTCGGAGTGACTACGACGTTTCCAATTTTTTTCTTCAGCAACACTATGACGTTTAGTAGTTGGAGTAGATTTAGTATTTTCAAAGTTTTCATTCATATATCCATCCTTAAAGAAAAAGTCATCTTTACTTTGACAAGCTGAACCCATTTTAACATCATTATAACCATCTGGACATTTTTGTAATAATACTTTTGCAGATTCTTTAGCATCTCCTCTTTGTAAAGGAGGTGCAGTTTGGGGATAATCTTGAAAAGCATTTCCTTGGGTTAAAACTAAAGAAGGTTCTAAGGTGGGCCCAGCTTCTTGGTCCTGTTCAAATAACATTGGGTGTTGCTTAGCAGGTATTCCACATCTTGGGGCATCTGCTGATTTCTCCGCGGAATGGGAAGATGCTAATCCATAGTTAGCATATGTTCGCGCAAGTTCTCTAGGGTCTACATTTTGAACCTCTTTCATATAATCAATTGGTGCTGGTACATCATCAAAACCTTCATTAATATCATATGATGCAGGATAACAGTTAGGTAGTGAGCAATTGTTCATTAAATAAAGCGATAAAAGAATTTTTAAACTTATTTTGATTGTTAAAGGAATGATTTTTAGTCGTCATAAAGACCAGCTGCTTTCTGAGCCTGATAGAGTCGCTTCTTGATGGTAACACCCTCCTCCTTATTGACCCAGATAGTTTCAGGGTTTTGACCAAAGCCAGGTGGTACTACAAAGATAAAGTAGGTGAAACCATCGTCAGCAGACGGTCCATCAATTTTAAATTTCTTGCTGTCCTCGTCCGTGCAACGCGTGATTTGAACATTCCACTCACCAAACTCAATACTTTTCTCCTTGCCGTCGCGAAGGAGAGTAATGGTAACCTCGCAATTAACGGGGTCAACATCTACTTTAGGACCATATTCCTGAAGAAGTTTGATGAAACTATCTCCTAGTTCCTTCAGTTGTTTTGCATAGTCAGGAAAGAGGGGCGCAAACATTATTGCATCCTGTTCAAGGTTTTGTTCAAGGGTCTGTTCGACAAAATCCTGACAGTGCCGTATAAATCTTAAAAATGTGGCAAAACCTATTTCCTCATCATTATCTACCTGTTGTAAAAGTATCTTGATTTCATTAGAAAAGGAATCAAAAACCTTGAGAAAACTACAATGAACGTCAAGTCGATGCTTGCTATCATTGATGTCTTCTACAATAGTCTTAAAAGTCTTGAGCATCTTATCATATATAGTCGCTTCCTTTCTTCCCTCCTCATATATTAAGCGTGCCTTTTCTCTGCTCTTGAAAAGAGGTGATTGCTGGTACAATTCGTCTTGCACCTTTTCAATTTCCTTCTTGATGGTCCTTGCCTCCTCGTAGGTCTTTGTAGTTATAATAGTTTTAACCTCAATCTTCTTGTCAGTGTAGTTAGTCCAATAAACAGTGAATGGACCCTCTTCTGGCTTATCAGAACAAATTAAAAGACCACCTTCAGGCCTCTCAATGGGTTCACCGAAGAGGGTCGCGTTACCCTTTACGTCCTCGGTGTAAATAGTAGTAATTAAATTATCAGTATTCATAGTAGTAGACATCAACAATTTATATAGAACCGATAGAGAGTAAAATTTTCAATTTTTTTATTATATAAAAAATAGCTAATTAGAAACTGAAAGTTTTTGTATTTTTCTAAATGAAATGTAAGTATTTGTCTTTTATTTAATAATAAGGATTTTCAAAATCATAATCTTCCCACTTTTCCTTCCACTTCTTTTCGCTAATAGTATCTAGAATTTTGAAACAATTTGTTTCATTGAAATTCTTTAACTCATTCATCGCTTTATCTTTAAACTCGTAACTCCAATGCTTAATCTCTGCAAATCTTTCTCTTTTGATACGAAGTTTATCATTTATCAAAGTAATGGCTTTAATAATTTCATCAGCTTGTTCAAAAGTTTTTACTTTCATTAAATCCCTCCTTCGGACACGTGGAGTGCAAAGGTGAGGTTCAACGACAATATTATACCATATTTGTTCTTTAGGCACAGAACGTATGTAATCTATGTCGTTGGATAAAAACCCATTTGGATACATCACTTCATAAGTTACAGTTCCATGTGGCCTATCAATTGGTTTTCCAAAGAGATAAGCCTTCCCTTCCAGCTCTTCGGTGTAAATCTCAGAGAAAGGAGCACACCCTGTAGAGTCTGATTTAAAAGCAGGTTTATTCCTGATCTCAGCAATTATCTGAGCAATATCCTTACAAGTGTATTGCAAGTTCTTACCGTCCTGTACCCTAAGGTACTGGTAAATATTAGTATTAACAACATATAAAATAGTATTGATAGTCATCCTAAAATTTCTTATAAGACTGATATAAAGTAAAATTTTCAATTTTTATTTTTTTAAAAAAAATAAAAATAGCTAATTAAAAACTGAAAGTTTTTTAAGGTGTCAATTTTTATTTTAATTTACTTAAAAAGATTCTAGCTTTTAATTAATAATAATAAATGGGCTTTGATAGATTATCTAATTTTTTGAATAAAAATCTTAATTATACATATGGATTTGTAATTGATGAATTGAAAAGAAAGGTATTAGGAAATCATATTCTATTTGATTTGAATTTTATTATTTATAATCAAATGTTTTCATTAGAAGAGGAAATTAATAAGATTATTAAAATAGTATTAAATTTACCTTTTTGTCAGTTAAAAAATAACAAAACAGAAGATAAATTATCAGAAATTTTTGATTTACCTTGGTGGAGAAAACATTGTGAGAATATTGAATATATTTTTGATGGTAACAATGATAATGAAATAATTTCTAAATTAATTACTTTTATTAATACTAAAGAAGAGAACAATCTTAGTAAGATTGATTTAATGTTAATTGATAAAGTATTAGTAACTACTGATGTTCTGATAGAAACTTATAATAATTCTAAAACAGTGTTAAATATTGGGTTCTTTATTGATGGTATTCCTTCCTTTTCAAAAATTATTGAACAGAGAAGAAGAAGGACTAGAAATTATTTTGAATCAATGAATAGAAAGGAAAAGTTTAATAAGTACTTTGGAAACATTAAAGATGTTTATATTGATGAAGAAGGAATTAAATATAATTATTTCAAGTGGATTGAAAAGAGGTTTTCTTTGGATAAATCATTCAGTCCTATTTCTCCAATTATTAAAAGATTGGAAATTGAATTAGCTAGATATTACAAGAATCGTAATATAAAAGTATTTATTAACCCTGGTTCAAGTAACGGAGAGGCTGATTTAAAAATCTTCCAGTTTATACAAAATGAAAATTTAATTGGAGATGTTTTGATTCACACCACTGATTCAGATTTTATTCATTTAATGTTAATTCAACAAGTTTATTTTAATTTTAAAAGAACCGATATTAATATTTCAATCATAAAACATAATTCTAAAGATGATGAATACATTCAATACTTTGATGGACAAGCAATGGTATTAGCTATCAATAAATATTATAATCAAATATCGGGACAAGCCACTACTGACTATCGTATTATTTATGATTTCTGTTTGTTATTGTTATTTTTTGGTAATGATCATTTGCCAACTTCATTTGAAATTGGTCCTGAATTAGGTTTAGATTCTATTTTTAGAATTTATAGTAGGACTAAAAAGTTTATTATTAATTTAGAAGATGATACTATAACTATTGATTTTAATAACTTTACTAAATTATTATCAGAGTTTCAAAAGCATATTAATGTAAATTTTACAAAGATTTTATTAAATAGAAATTTCAAGATGCCTTTGCAAGTTACAAATTTATTGACTGATTATGATAAATTAAATATGGATTATCACGATGTATTGGACTTTATTAAACATTTATTGATTCACGACGGACAAAAAATATTTGAAAAATTAGATAAAACAGATATCCGATATTCTTTAGTAAATAACAATAAAGATTTTGATTTTAATTCTTATTTGGACAAAATATTAACTAACAAGGAGAATCTAAGAAATATGGTTTTATCAAATATAGAATCCATATTAGATAATCTAGATTTTGTATCTCCAGAGAATAATGGATTGGTTCCTTACAAAAAACCATATTTGAAAACCAATGACAATTATCAAGATTTATATAATATTTTGTCAGAGAATACGGTTACTGAATTAAATAATAAAAATAAAGTTTTATATGACCCACAAAAGGAAGACTTTTTGATATTCAAGAATAGTAAATATAACAAAGAAATGTGTTATTCATACGTTAAAAAGTTTTTTCATTTGGTTACATCATTCTTTGGTAGTCTTAAAACGTATCATACAAATAATATTACAGCTTATACTTATGATTATGTTCCCAAGATTGAATATTTGATAAAGTATTTAACCGAGCATAATGATTTGGAAAAGATTAAGAATGAAATTAAAAATGAAAACTTGAATGAAACTGATTATTTTTCATCGGTAAATCATCATGTATTTATTACTGCTTATTTATCATTGAATGATATTAAAGATGAATCAACTAAAAATACAAGTAAGTTATTAAAGATAGATGATTTATGGATTGGAGATAAGAATGTAGAAACATTTTTTCACAACAAAGTTCCAGCTTTAGAATTTTTAACTAATTGGGATAATGCTGTTAGAGAAACTGAAACAAATTAAAAAATATTTTAATTTTTTCTATTTTAATGTATATAAAATGGGTAATGCTCCATCTGGTCAAAATACAGGTAATGGGTACGGACAAGCACCAAATAATGGGTACGGACAAGCACCAAATAATGTTTCATCTAATCAAAACACTGGTCAAATTGTAGACAGTCAGAAAACACAAAGTGCACAAATAAATACAACAAGTGTAATGAAAAAAATAGATGATCCAACAACAATAACTAAAAATAATAATGATGTTTTGAAAGGTGGAGTTGGAACAGTAATTAACAGCTATGCTAATGATGTTCCCGTAACTGGAACAAAGCCTTCAAGTTGTCCTTGTGGTCAACAATTATTAGAAGGATTATGTTATAATTGTCCTGAAGGACATATTGTGTCTGCCCCAGGAATTTGTTCTATTAAAAGTCAAACAATTATTAAACAAGGTTTTGAAGATTTAGAAGGTTTTGAATCAGTTGCATTTAATGATTTTATCAAAGCAAACCCTACCTTATCATTTGTTTTATTTATCATAATATTTTTTATAATAGCATTTTTGGTATTTTTTGCACGCTCTGCTTCTTTCGCATCATTATCCTAATTAAAATGGTAACACTATTTTTAGAACAACTAAATTTTAATTTCTAGATAACATTAATGTTTTTACCTAGAAATGAAAAAAGAATTTTTGAAAATAATATATTAGAAAATGGAATAAAAACAATATATGTTCAAGATAAATTAACCGATAAGACAGAGATTAGTGTTTGTGTTAATATTGGCTCTTTAGCTAATCCAAAAGAATATCAAGGTTTAGCGCATTTTCTAGAACATATGTTATTTTTAGGTTCAAAGAAATATCCTAAAGAGGATTATTATGAAAAAGTAGTTAAACAATATGGTGGGTCGTTTAATGCATTCACAGATAGTTTTGAAACTGTTTATTATTTTTCTGCCTTTCACACTGGGATTAATGTTATTATGGATGTCTTTTCTAGATTTTTCATTGACCCTTTATTTAATGAAGATTCTGTAAATAGAGAAATTAATGCAGTTAACAGTGAGCATGAAAAAAATATTACAGATGATAACTGGAGGCAATTTCAATTAATAAAAAATGTTGCGATTAAAAAACACCCATATAATACATTTCCAACAGGTAGTTTAGGTACTTTAAAAAAGGATGGATTGAGAGAAAGAATGATAAAGTTTTGGCAAGATAATTATGTAAGTGAAAATATAAATATTTGTATTATTTCTAATTTAGATATTGATAAACAGAAGAAAATGATTCAAGATACTTTTGGATTAATTCCTAAGAAGAAAGCAAATAAATTTGTATTACCTAAACCAATTTACAATAATTTCAACACTACTTATCATATGAAATCTTTAGCAGATATTCAAAAGTTAAATTATTATTGGGAAGTTCCAAATACTAAAGAATATAGATACAATAAGTTATTTAATGTATTAGGAGATATTCTTGTTAATTATAGTAAAGATAGTTTAGCAAATCATTTAAAAATAAAAGGCTTTATTGAAACAATTTCTTACAGTTATAATGAATCAGAAGGATCTTTTCAATTACAATTTTCATTAACAAAGATTGGTCTTAAACAGGTAGAGTATATTGATGGAACTTTAAAATATGCATTAGATAAAATATTTAAAAGTGATTGGAATGGTATTTTAAAATATTATTCAGATATTTATGATATAAACTTTAAAAATTTAGGGAAAACTGGTAATTTAGAATTATCAACTATGTTAGCAATTAATACATCTTATTATCCATTACAAGAAGTATATTCTGGTTCTTATTTAATTAAAAATTTTGAAAAAGATCCAGTCCAAAAAATGCAATCTTATTTTGATAAAAATTTTAAAGTTTTAATCACTAATCAAGAAATTAAAAAACCAATAATAGATAAGAATTATAATACTGAATATTGTGTAATACCAGAAATAAGTTCAAAACCAATAGCATTTCAATTTAGAATAAATTTATATAATCCTTTCCTAGATTCTAACCCTAAA
>Ga0114968_10001276_pt1 | contig 19246 bp, 22 predicted proteins | sample M_130807_EF_Meta_FD_87020 | JGI IMG/M metagenome (GOLD analysis project Ga0114968, IMG submission 87020) | Freshwater microbial communities from Lake Montjoie, Canada to study carbon cycling - M_130807_EF_MetaG | ecosystem: Environmental > Aquatic > Freshwater > Lake | place: Lake Montjoie...
AAAAAAATAAATATAATACATCTATCGACGAGTATATAAGTAATTTATCATTGCATTGTGACAAAAATAAAAAAATAAGCAAAAGTGTTTTAAAAATTAGTGATGATAATATTGTATTACCTACTATTCAAACATATGATATTGTTTTGAAATATAATTATAATATAAACCAACTAAAAATATTTGCAAAACAGTATAAATTAAAAAGTAGTGGAAATAAAAAAGAACTCACCGACAGAATTTACAATTTTTTATATTTATCATTTTACATTACAAAAATTCAAAAAATCTTTAGAGGATTTATAGCAAAAAAATATATTACATTGCACGGACCTGCATATCAAAATAGAAAATTATGTACTAATAATTGCGATTTTGTTACTATGGAACTATTAGAAGATATTAGTCTAGAACAATTTATTAGTTATAAAGATATTGATGGTTTTATTTATGGTTTTGATATTGGTTCTCTCTACAATATGATTACAAAACATCAAGATATAAAAAATCCATACAATAGAAATGATATGCCTCCATTTGTATTTCAAAACATTAAGAACATGATACGACTTAGTAAATTATTGAATATAAATGTAAATTTAGCATTTGAAGATGATACTAAAAATGTATCCAATGAAAAAAATATCGAACTTCGTGCATTGTCTTTATTTCAACACATAGACAGTTTAGGAAATTATAGTAACCCACAATGGTTTCTCTCTTTGACTAAAATTCAATTAATCAAATTTATGAGAGAACTTATAGATATTTGGGATTATAGAGCACAACTTTCTTTAGAAGTCAAATATAATATTTGTCCACCAACCGGTGACCCTTTTCGAAGCATAAATATTTATTATTTACAATCCGAACAAAATATAAATAGTATCCGAAATATCATGTTGGAAGTTTTAGAAAAAGTAGTCCATTCAGGTATAGACAGAGACAGTAAGTCTTTAGGTGCATATTATGTATTAGGTGCACTAACTTTAGTAAATAACTCGGCAGCAAATGCATTGCCATGGCTTTTTCAATCTGTAAATTATTTTTAGAGAGAAAACACACCATAATTTAATATAATATCATTTTTTTTGCAAAATAATATTATAATATTTTGTATCATGCTAAAAATATATACATTTTATACATTTTAACAATTATGTATTTCATTCTTTTATAAAAATACAAAAAAATAAAAGAAAAAATGAATATTATTATTCACAAAAATAATAATTTAGGAGTTATTATCATATTCCAGTAACAATAATATATATTTTGCGTTAAAACACTTAAAAAGTAATTATTTAGATATAGTATAATAAGATGCCTAGATCTAAGACCACTAAGACTACCGAACAAGCTTCCGTTCCTGTTACTACTACTTCCGTTGTTGAAAATATTGTTGCCGACAAGGCACCAAAGATGAAGAAGAGCAAGTCTCCTGTTGTTGACACTGCTCCTGTTGTTGTTGATGAATCAGTTGTTGGTACTGATGAAGTTGTTGCCGAAGCTGAGGCTCCTGTTGCTGAGAAATCCATTGAATTTCTTGCAAAGCTTCAACAGCTTAACGTCCTTATTTCTTCTTTGAAGACCGAATACCGTATTCTTGAGAAGCAATGGACTCGTGAGCTAAAGTCCGCCCAAAAGGCTTCAAGTAAGAGAAAGAGAAAGGCCAGTAACCGTGCTCCTTCTGGATTTGTCAAGCCAACCCGCATTAGTGATGAACTTGCAAACTTCCTTGAAAAGCCTGTTGGTTCCGAGATGGCTAGAACTGAAGTGACTCGTGATATTAACACCTACATCCGTAACCACAATCTCCAAGATAAGGAAAATGGACGCAAGATCAACCCTGATACTAAGCTTGCTACACTTCTTAAGCTTAAGAAGACCGATGAGCTTACTTATTTCAATCTCCAACGTTACATGAGCCCACACTTTGCCAAGTCTGTCAAGGAGGGTGTTGTTGCTCCTACTGTCAGTGCTTAAATCATAAAAAAGAAAAACATAAATAAGAAAAAACATAAAAAAGAAAAACATAAAAAAGAAAAATCATAAAAAAGAAAATCATAAATAAGAAAAATCATAAAAAAACAATAATATATTATAAATTTTTCATAATTTATAATATACTAATTTTATATAAATAATGTCAACTCTTTTTGAACAATTTAAAAACGCAAAAATAAAAAACATAAATATTGCATATAATAAAGCAATCGCTAAATTAAATAGTCAATACAAATATTATGGCACTATTTTAAGTAATAAATATATAAACCCAAAGGAAATGAATAGAGTTAATCAGCAATACCTTTCTGCATTAAAAGCATTACAAACTCAATATACTATTGATATAAATAAAATTAAAAACTTAATTCCTCCGCCAAATATAAAACCAGGTAAGAATTTATCTGCATTATTGGTTGGAATAAATTACATTAATACTCCTTATCAATTATATGGTTGTATAAATGATGTGAATTATATGTTAGAATTATTAAAACAAAATAATTTCAAAGAGATACAAATATTAACAGATAATACTAGTGCAAAGCCTACAAAAAATATTATTTTATCGAAATTTACTGATTTATTATCAAATGCCAAAACAGGTGATGTTGTTTTCTTTTGTTATAGCGGTCATGGTTCACAATTAAAAGACGCAAACGGAGACGAAATTACAGGAATGGATCAATTAATTTGTCCGATTGATTTCAAAATGATTCTAGATGACGAATTAAAAAATATAATAAAAACTCATTTAAAAGCAGGAGTTACATTAATATCATTATTTGATAGTTGTTTTAGTGGATCAGTATTAGATTTAAGATACCAATATTATGATAGTTTACAAAATAATGAACTAACTGAAAATCCAAATCAAATAGAAACAAATGGACAAGTTATTATGATAAGTGGGTGTAGTGATAAACAAACAAGTGCAGATGCAAATATTGATAATGTAGACCGAGGAGCAATGACATGGTCGTTTATAAGATCATTACAAGATAATCCAAATCTTACATGGAGACAACTTTTATTAAATATGCGTTCACTTTTAACACAAAAACGATATACACAAACTCCACAAATCTCTTCTAATGTTTTTTTAAATATTGATACAAAAGTATTTATTTAGAAAACATATCAAAATTCTCCACACTGTCATCATCTGAAGTATATAAACTAATTTCTGTTAATATATCATTTTTATGCAGATGTGGTTGATATTTTAATACCATTTCTAATGTAATTTCTGTTTCTTCTTGTAACAATTGATATTTTCTGTTTAAAATGTATCTTACAACAAAGGTCCTATCCAATATCTGTGTTTTTAAAATGTCTGTTACTTTCACAGAATAAATATTTCTTTTCAATTCTTCTCTACTGTATTTTTGATTGTACAAATCCAACATCATATTTTTATATTAAACAATATTTTTAAATTTAAATAATAAAAAAGTTTTTATTATTTACGTATTTTCCCATTTACACCCTTAAAGATTTAAAATGGTATGCTTAATAAAAAAACATTTCATCACCAAACATACTGTTTTTATAACCAATTCTAAAACATTTTGATGTTGTTGTTTTATCTTCATCGCACTGTAATGTAAATATTATATGTCTTAATTTATGATGAACATTTCCGCGACATCTCAAATACCCAATATCAATGACGGTATATATTTTATCATTTAAAAAATATTTATCATCTTTTCTTAATTCTTCTACTTTCTTAAATATATAATCGTTTGGTGTAATATCCATAATAATAATAATAATATTATTATTTAAGTTTATTTATTTTTTATAATTAAATGTGATATTTTACACCTTTTCTCATTTAAAACGCCTACTCATTTTTACTAATCCAATCAGAAACTATTTTATAATCAGTTGAATGTTCAATTTTACAAACTTCGATTGCAGAACTATTATATAAAGGACTATGAACAATTCCAAAACCATGAATACTCCATCTTGACCCATTACATTTATTACTCATAACATGAATATAATATTTATTTGGCTTTATAACTATTGAATGTATATAGTTTATATTTATTATTAAATTTGTTAAATTTATAAATTTTGACATACATATTTTATTTTATTTGTTTTTAAGCAGTTTAATATTTATAATAAGCATTTGAAATGTTAAAAGGTGTAATTTCTTTTTTTACATAATATCATCCTTTAATGGAAACACAAACCCGTCTCTTTGTAATATTTCTCGTAATTTTTTTTTTTGAATGTCAATATTTTCAATAACAATATTATCAAACACTTTTACAGTGTCATCATTTTCACACATACTTAACAAATCAAACATATTGTATATTTTTTGAAACAATGTATAATCATTTATATTTCTATTTATGCATTGTAATGATTCATTGCAATCTTTATTTTCAAATAACCATACATAAAACTCTTTTTCCTTACATTCTTTTTTATATCTTTTAAAATAATGTATTATTTCATATAAATTTGGGCTATTGTATTGTTCGGAATAATCTTTCACATTTATATTATAATCCGTGCCAGATAAGACACATACTTCTCTGAATTCTTTTTGCGTCATTTCTAATGTTTTTAATATACCTTTCAAATTATATAACACTGCGGTATGATTTAATAAACTAAAATAACGAATAACTCTTTTTACACCATATGCAAACATATCCATATCTTCACTTAAACAAGCCCATACTTTTCCTTTTAAAAATAACTTTGCACATACTTCATCTGCTTCTCTAGGTGCGTCATAATAACTTGCTCCATATGCGTGAATGAGTTGCTTTACTGTTTCTATGTTGTGTTTATCAATATAAATAAACTTTTTTTTCAATTGTTCCATTGTAGATATAATATGTTGTTTTTCATCTTCATCTATCAGATCATTATTGACCATTTTATTTTGTAATGCGTTATATTCTTCTTGAGCCATCTTTTTTTTTTGAAGCCGTTGTAATAGTAGTTCTTTTTTTTCAGTAGGCGGTTTCCCATCAAAAATGAAAATAGGAATAATATTATAATAACGAAATACAGAAAGCATTAGATATATATTTTCTATCAATGAATTTTCTATGGTATATTTATATAAGTAAATACTAATATCTACTGCAATTTTCTTTCCTGATAATTCGGAAAGAGAGATTAACCGTAGAGAATCTGTACATTGTTCTTTTAATAACCGGTTTAAATTTTGAATGCCCATTAATGAATTGCATGCAAATGATACATCAAATTAAAATTCAATTTTAAATTTTAAATTTTTATATGAAATTTAAAACGGAAAACAAATATGATTTTTGTAAACCATATTTTCATCTAATTGAATATACATGATTTGCTGTTTTGGTAATTCATAATCTTCAAATTCTTCAACTGTCATATTTAACAAATGTTTCATTAAAACTCTTGCAGTATGTTTATGCGTAACAATTAACGGAAGCTTATTTTCAGATAAAGTGTATAAAATATCATTTTCATAGTAAGGCAATAAACGTTTCATTACATCTTCTTTTGATTCACCATTCTGTATCTTTTTATAATAACAATTGCGGAAAATAGAATATTCATTTTTACATTCATAATCTACGATATTTGGTGGTTTTATGTGATAATTTGTTCTTAAAATTTGTGTATATTTATCACCAAATGTTTCGCGCACGTGTTTTCTTGGTATACCTTCTAATTTACCGTAGTGCCGTTCATTTAATCTCCAGCTTGTATAAATTGGCGCGACATCAGTAACTACCGTTTTTTCTATTTTTTTTTGAATAATAGTTGATGTTTCTACTGCTCTTTGTAAAACAGATGAAAAAATAATATTTGGTATTATTTTATGATATACCATACTTTCCGCCATATTACGTGCATCATCTCTCCCAACATCCGTCAAAGGTATATTTGTCCAGCCTGTAAATTTACTATCTTGGTTCCAAATAGATTCGCCATGACGAACAAGTAAAAACGCATTTTGTTTACTTTTTGTAAATGTGTTCATCATTGTATTAGAATAATGATTTCTATATATTTTTGCATACTTCATATTACTTCATAAATTATTGTTATTTTTTTAAATAGTTATATTATTTATCTTTATGTAAATTGTAATATACTAAAAATAAAAATTGATTCAGAACCATTCACATGTAAATATATAAACATATTAGAAAAATGCAAACAAGAAGTCAAAAAAAATACGAGAATAAATCCCTTTTTAAAGTAGAAATCGATTTTGATGAAGCAAGTAATGCTTGGAGATCCAATAAAAAATCAACAGGTAATGGTTGCTATAAATACATTTGCGCACATAAAACAAAAACGGGTAGATCCTGTTGCAATGAAAGATTCATAGAAGGTGATTATTGTAAAACACATTCAAAATAAATAATGTTCATATATTTGAATCAATCCATTTCACACACACTCATTCGCATGTTCGTTAATATATAAGAATTATTGTTCGTTTTCTTATTTTTTAATTTTTGAAAGAATACTTCGGTTTTATCAATATTTTTTAACATAGATGGAGTTTTATAATTTTTTTCTATAAATACACAAAACGATTTCAAATTGGATGTTGTTTTTTTAAACTGTAAAAGAGACAAGTTGTATTTTGTACACCAATTCAAAAAACCACTATAATTATTCAATAATATTGTTTTAATTATATAATAGGATAATACATTCGTTTTTTCTTTATACAATGTTTCACTCAATACTTGATTCGCTGAATCTTTCATATAAATATTTGCATATGTCAAGTTCATAAAATGCAATGTTTTTACCATTTGAAAAAAACTATAAGTTCTTTCATAATGAATAATAGTTTCCATTGTAGAGAGAAATTCTTTAGTGTTTGTTTTCTCTTTTAAAAGGAAAAAACTAGAAAAAGCAGCATTCATTATTTCTGCCCAAAATTCTGTATACGATTCATATAAATTTACTTCCGAATGCACATTAAATAATTGTAAAATATGATTTGTACAATCTTGTGTATTCATATCTGAAAAATCTAAACCAAAATTATGAAATGATTCGTGTATAAAAACCTTGAACCATTCTTCTTTTCTATAAACTACAATTTCGGAATTGGCAGGACACGTTGTTGTAAATGCCGTATTCACGTTGGTTTCATTTAATATATGCATATTAGATGTAGGTAAATGTTTCTCTAAAGAAGTAAAATAAAAATAAATAATTATACTACTTGCACATTGTTTAGATGCATATTGATTTACTACATGTAACCACAATATGATATTCTCAATGTATTTGTTATATGTATTCATTTTTGATTCTGCATTTTCATCTTCTACTGTAAAAATAACTTTCACTTTTCGTTCAAAGAGAGAAAAAGTATACGAAATTTCAAAAAAAGATTGTTCGTTAATATGTTCTTGAATTTCTTTAGGAAAACTATTAAAATTAAAATTATTGGGCTTGGTTATTTGTGATACAGTTTGTATTTTCTTTGTTTGTATGATATAAAATGAAGGTTTACTTGTTTTTATAGATGATACATATTTGGATGCTTCTAATATATCATTGTACAAATTCAACATTATATTTTCGGTTTTTTTAGATATGGGTAAATATTCTATGTAATTGTTTTTTTTTAGAAAAGCAATCATTTTTCGGCTATTTTTTGTTATTTTCATGTTTATATTATTCTTTTATTTCTTTTTATTTTATTTAACATGGAAATTAAATTTGAATAATATATATGAACAAGACAATAATTATCATTTTAGCAATTATTTTAATTATATTAATATTATTAAATAGTTTTAAAAACTATCAACAGCCTATTGGTGGTTGTGCAGGAACACTTTATGGATGTTGTCAAGATAAAGTTACTACAAAAATGAATTATGATGGGACAAATTGTTCATAAATAAAATAAATTAAAATAAAATATTTATATATCATAAATGAGTGCTCTTGTAAAAGACAAACCTGTATCGTATGATAAATGTTTCTTTTCTTTATTTGGTTTCTTGCCAAATGTATTTACAATTAAAAAAGAAGTTGTTAAACAAGAACAACCTGTAGAAGAAATTGGTCTAGAAGAATGCATTGAAGAAGTCAAAGAACCCGTTGTTGAAGAAGTCAAAGAAGACATTGTTGAAGAAGTCAAAGAAGACATTGTTGAAGAAGTCAAAGAAGACATTGTTGAAGAAGTCAAAGAACAAGATGTGGTTGTTGAAGAAGTCCAACAACCAGGGTTGGTTGAAGAATTTGAATCTAAAATAGAAGAAATAGTAAAATCATTGGATGAAAAAATAACAATTATTGAAGAAACTTATAAAATAAATATAGAAAATGCACAAATATCAAGAGAAGTATCTGAACAAGAAGTATCTGAACAAGAAGTAGTTGAACAAGAAGTATCTGAACAAGAAGTAGTTGAACAAGAAGTAGTTGAACAAGAAGTATCTGAACAAGAAGTATCTCAACAAGAAGTAGTTGTACAAGAAGTAGTTGAACAAGAAGTATCTGAACAAGAAGTAGTTGAACAAGAAGTAGTTGAACAAGAAGTAGTTGTACAAGAAGTAGTTGAACAAGAAGTATCTGAACAAGAAGTAGTTGAACAAGAAGTAGTTGAACAAGAAGTATCTGAACAAGAAGTATTTGATCCCTTTGGACTAGATCTAATATAAAATATAAAATATAAAATATAATATTATCACTTTTATTTTTATAAATTATATTTGTAAAAATCATATTTGTAAAAATTATTACTTTTTACTAGATTAAATTGATTTATTTGTTGACAATGTGGACATCTGCATCCAGAAATTGTTTTCTTATATCTTTTTTCACAAGATTCGTGCAATTGTATATTACAAACCATGCACGTAATAATATTTTTGGCATTAATATTTTCCCAACAAATAAAACATTCATAATTATCTGTTGCTGTTCTACGTATTTTTTTTGTAGACAAACAATTACCCATTATATATTATTTTTGTTTTTATTTTACATTATTTTACATAATATACATTATATAAAATAATATTATATATAAAATGTGTTTTTCTGAAAACATGTCGCTTACAATAGGTATAATAGGACTTTTATCCAGTTTGTTTTTCTACACCAAAAATATATATGCATCCATTGGGATAGGTTATTTTGCACTTATGGAAATATTACAGTTTTTTCAATACAAAGTAATAAATAAATGCAATAATAAGACCAATACATTTTTAACAAATCTAGGATACATTCACATATGTTTTCAACCTTTGTTTTTTAATATCTGGTTATTTGCATTCACTAAAAATCCAAATTTTATATTTTTATATATGTCTTTTTTCGCAGGCATTTTATTAGCGAGTCGTTTATTTTTTGTAAAAAACAATGAATTATGCGATACTAGAAACGAACCTTTATGTGGTCCCAAAACATGTTCCTTTTCTGGAGAAAAACATATTGCTTGGAATGTAAGATTACGCGCACCAGGAAAATATTGGTTTACTCCAAGTATTGGTTTGCATTTTTTTATGTGGGTTATACCCGCATTAACTATCTTTCAATTAAAACCTATTTTAGCAATTATATTAACTGCGCCATATTTAGGAATATTATTAACAAGCAATATTCACGAACAGCCTGCTATATGGTGTTATACATCAATCGCACAAATGTTAATAACATATTTTTTAATCAAATAAACATATAAAAACATATGAATTGTATTATTATAAATGGAAAAAACCCAAGAAGAAAATACTAAAATATACATACAAATGTCAAAAAAGAGTATTGATAATTTTATTCGTAATAATGATTATAAAAAAGCATTCAACCTTCTAATTATAGTTCTTGAAAGATTAGATAATGATGAAAAAATAGAATGTATTGATTATTATAGTAAACAAATTTTCGATTTAGTGGGGTGTGGCATTTCCCATTTAGAGGATAAGCGGTTTGCATATAAAATATAAATTATAAATATAAATATGCATAATATCTCAAAAACATATTATGTATAATGCATAATGCATATTATACATAATTATTTGTATATTTCTCTTTGCGAATAGTTTTACATTTCATTTCGTTTGAGTTTGTCTCTTATTAGCATTAAATCATCATACACAACTGCTGGTTTTCCACGTGAATGATGTGTTAATTGTGCATCATTTGTTGCCAATAATAATCGTTTCAAATCTTCATTTTGAGTAAATTTCGCATATTGTGCCGTATATAATTCTTTTTTGTATCTTTTACCGAAAAAATCAGGATCTACGGTTACTTCTACAGGTCTTAACAATTTACCATTGTATTTACCTGTTTTTCCTCCTGCACCTTTTGCCATATTTGGATCTTTTGATAATTCAGTTCCAGAATCTAGAGAGAAACTCAAATAAAAATCAGGGAATGTTTTTTTAAATTTGGATGCTTGGTAATAATGCTCTACCGTTGCCCATTTATGATTATCTACCATGAAGGCCTCTACCCAAAAATTAGATAATTTTTTTCGCCATTGTGGAATAGTAGCTAATTCAGAAAATTCTTTTAATCTTTCGTTCGGAATTTTCTCTCCAGAACCTTTTCCTGGAAGTGGTTTGTCATTTGATTTTGAATAAAATAAAAAGATTATATCATCATTATATAACCCTCTTAATTTTGATTCACTTAACTCCTCATATTCTGGTTCCTTCGTTGCAGTTTTTTTCAAACTTGTTTTAAATTTTTGAAAATCAGGAATGAATAAAAAAGGGCCTGCACTTTTTTCCAAACATTTATCCACAACCATTTTTTTTAAATCATATGGTATTTCTATAAATTTAAAAATCATTTTTTTCTTGTAACTAACGGTCTTGTAATGTTTTCCGTCATATGTAATTACAATGTAAAATTCTGGTGTAAATATTCCTTTGTTTTCAAGAATACTGTCATTCATTTGACCACAATTTAATACATTTTTAATATCATCCGATTTATAGGCTTCATAAGACAAAATAATAAATTTGATATTCAATATTCTTTCAAGGGTTGAGATTGCCCACGTATCTGCCCAAAATTCACATGTTCTTATTTTTTTTTTAAATTTTTCTAGTGTATCAATTCCTTTCATTACCTTAAATTCATCCAACATTCTAGAGGTAATTTTTTTCTCTTCTACTAATTTATCGTGTTCTGCTTTTACTTTTTTCGCTTCTTGAGAAATTATTTTTTGTTCTTCCCTATCAATAATAGAGGCGAATCTTTGTTTCAATAAAATATACTGTGCTTCTAATTCCTTTATTTTATTCGTGTCTGAAAGTATGGAAGTATTATAAGAATCATACAAAGAACGATATTCTTGAAATACATTATCCGTTGCTTCATTCGATAATTTTGTTCTTATTTTTTGAACAGACGTTTGTTGCGCAATGCTTGAAAATGCATCACGAATTGTTGCAAATAAACATTCTCCACCGCCTTCATTATCTGTAATACTGTAATTGTTATTTTTCATAAAACCGACTAACCAATTATCATCTGGTGAAGCATGATACTTTTCACGATAATCTTTTGCGGCTTTATGCGTTTCTTCTTTTAATAAAGGCGGAGTTGGCACACCTTTTGTAATAATAAAAATATCACTACGTTCTAATGGTATTTCGTAATGTTCTATATATTTTTCGTCGTCTTCATCTTCGTCTTCTTCGTCACTATCTTTATCTGAATGACTAATTTTGTCTTGTTCTTTTGTTTTTTTAAGTGGAACTTCTGGTTCCAATCGCAATTTCTTTAAAAAATCTTCATTGACGAAATTATAAATCAATGGTTCATTTAATTTTTCTACATCTACATTATTATAGTCATCTAAATAACTCAAATAATCGCTTGCGCGAATTTCGTACACTCCAATTTGGATTACTTTATTGTTATTCTTTACTAAATAAATTGGAAAATAAAGTATATTTTTATCTTCAAATGTATTTTTGGAATTACCTATTGCAATAATAACATCAACATTCAATATTTCTAATTGATATAAATTCGCTTCCATTTTTAAATCTCCTGGATTTACACTTTTTCTTTCTGGATAACTAACATTTTTTTCCAATTTTGATAATACCATACTATAAAGTATTTGAATATTATATATTTAATATATAATTCAACGAAATATAAAATCTATAAGATTTAACAACAAAATGTGTCATGCAGATTCAACGAAAAACGAATATAAATCTGGTTAATCAATTCCAAAACAAAATATATTTTTTCATGTTTTTATCTTTTTTGAGTTCGTCAATGTAAAACCACATTCTTTTTCTTTTCATTACAATTTCGTGATTATTTGGTTCATTTTCAAATAATACCAACGAATCAATAATCTGTTCTTTGTTTGATTTACAATTCTTTAAATTTTTAGCAATTCCATAATAATCACAAATTGCAAGTAATCCTTTAATTGTATAATTTATACTATAATCAACTATTTGTGGAATTGTAATGTCAAAATGATTTGTATCCAAATCATCATTCAATAATTTATTTATATTTTCCAAGTCTAACAAAGAAAAATCATTTGCATTTTCATTTTCATCCTCTTCTTCTTCAATAAAAAAAGTTATATTTGTATTTGAATCTGCAGTTAAATCTGTCATCTATATCCTTATTCTTTTTTATTTATTTATATTTAAATTATTACTATTATAAATAAATATTATTTATAGATACACATTATTATTATTATTATTATTATTATTACATATCTACTAAATCCATAAACTTAAATATTGTTTTTTTTGTGATACTTGGATATGTTTTGATGTCACTCTTTGCAATTTTATGGATTACCTGTGGAATAGTTTCTCCATGAATAAGATCCTCTTCTGAATTATTTTCATACAACTCTTGTTTGTAAAGAATAGCAATATTTTCTGCCAGTTCATCTACTTCATTCTTTTTATTTTCCATCGAAATAAACAAACACAAAGTATTTATTAATTTTTGTGTTGTTTGAATGATTATCTTTTTTGGAATGATATTCACATTCATTAAATTGATAAAGAATGCACTTAATGCCTTTCTTTTTTCATTGTCTTTATTTATTTTACAAAATCTATCATAATCAACGGAAGGGTCAACATGCTCAATTGTTTCAAATAATTCTGCAAATTTACTCAAACTATTATCAAAAGGTTGACGCATAATTTCATTGTGTGTAATTATATCAGCATACAATTCTGCATAAATTTTTGAATAAAACCGATTTGTAGATGCAAACTGAAATATTTGTTCACTTATTTGCGTCAAATCTTCTAATGAAATATGTTCTAATTGTAATTTTGCAAGTAGATCCAATACTTTTGCTTTATATTCCACACAATTTTTATCTGTTATTTTATTCAAATACGTACGAATCGTGTCAATATGTGCACCGATTCCTGTTTTTTGTTCAATTACTGTACTTTTAAAAACCACTGACGTATCCCAATCCTCATCCCCCATATTTTCCATGTGTTTATTCCCCCTTTTTTTCTTATAGTTCATTCCATTTCCATTGTTATTATTTGTATTTTTCATGTCTAGTTGTCTTTCATTTCTTTTTTGAAATACCGGCGTTTTTACATATGTAGGCGCTCCTACCTCTAACGCTATTTCAGATATAATATTAATCGTTTCTGCAGGCACTTGATAATTAAATCCATTGAATGTTATAGAATTAAATAAATCAAGTGAATAATTACAATTTAGTGTGGTCATATTGAAAGTATAAAATAAACTCTTCTATTATATTTATATCAATTTTTTTATATTATAATTATTATTTAAAATACACTTAAACAGAATTATTTGTATTATATTATATAAATGTTTAAAAACGAAGACGTTACTAAAAGCGAGAATAATAACCCAAGTAATAATTGGGACCCAAGTCATGAAATTAGTTCTTGGGATGAACTAGATATTGATCCAAATATTTTAAGAGGTGTATATTCTCATGGGTTTGAAAGACCCAGTCCTATACAACAAAAAGCAATCATTCCGATTATTCAAGGTAGAGATGTTATTGCACAAGCCCAATCAGGAACAGGAAAAACTGCGACTTTTTCAATTGGAGCATTATCACTTATTGATTTAACAGAAAATGAGACACAAGTTCTTATCATGTCTCCCACGAGAGAACTTTGTCAACAAACAACTTCTGTTATTAAAAGTATTGGTTGTTTAATGGACGGGCTACGTACAAAGATGCTTTTTGGCGGTACGGATATGGATCAAGGAAGCTCTTTTTTAGAAAGAAATGTTCCACATATAATATCTGGTTGTCCAGGAAGAATACATGATATGTTACGTAGAGAAAAACTTTCCACGAAAAAAATTAAGTTAATTATCTTGGATGAGGCAGATGAATTATTGTCTGCAGGATTTAAAGATCAGGTATATAATATTTTTCAACGTCTCAACACAAATATTCAAGTCGCATTATTTAGTGCTACTTTACCAGAGAGTCTTATGCCGATTGTGAATAAAATTATGCGGGATCCTGTGAAGATTATCGTAAAAAACGAAATGTTGACATTAGAAGGGATTCGTCAATATTATGTAGCGGTAGAAGATGATAGAGAGAAATACGCAACCTTGAAAAATCTATTTTCTTATTTATCTTTGTCTCAATGTATTATTTATTGTAATAGTATCAAACGCGTAATTGAACTGTACGAAGCTATGAAAGAGGACGGTTTTCCAGTGGGATGTATTCATAGTAATATGGATAAAGTAGATAGAGACAGATCCTTTCAAAATTTTCGGTTGGGTGAATCGAGAGTATTAATTTCTTCTAATGTCACCGCAAGAGGAATTGATATTCAACAAGTAAGCGTTGTTATTAATTTTGATTTACCAAAATGCATTCATACGTATCTTCATCGTATTGGTAGAAGTGGACGTTGGGGAAGAAAAGGCGTAGGAATTAATTTTATCACACGTAGAGATGTTCAAAAAATAAAGGAAATCGAATCTCATTATGCATGTGAAATTAGTGAAATGCCTACAGACCCAAACACAATTCGCGACTTTGGTAGTGCTTAGAACAAACAAATTAGATATATTTGTTATTTGTTATTTGTTATTCGTAAAATAAATTTATTATATTTCTGTAAAAAAAATATAATGAATCCAACAAATCAGACTATTATTGCAGATATGAATGAACATTTTAAACTGCCAATTTATTTCAACCCAGAAAAAATGTCTCCTAATCAAAACATTATAGATGATTTAGAATTAATAAAAACAAAAGATGCATCTTGTAACCCAATATATAATTATTATTTTAACATTGATAATGATTTGTCTACAAAAGTAACAGAACAATTTACGCAATATTATACAACAGACATTTCTTTTTTAAAAGAAAACCAACAACTATTGAAAGAGTACAAACCATTGGAAACAAAATACGTTCAATATAGTAACAACTATGAAAAAATCATGGATTTATGGAAAGAAATAAAAACAGAAACTGGATTCAAAGAAAAATATTATTATGTGGACTGGGATAATTTAGATTTTTTAAACCATTCTACTCTTTTTCTACAATGTATGAGCATGTACAATTTAGCTTCTCCTATTATTTCTCTCTTTATTCCTATTATAATACTTATTATTCCGTTTTTAATTATTAAATTAAAAGGTATGACTATTAGTATTTCAGAATATATACAGGTTTTAAAAATGGTTATTCAAACAAATGCGATTGGTAAATTATTCACTACGTTTAATGATGTAGATATAAATCAAAAAATATATTTACTTATTTCTGCTGGGTTTTACATATTTTCCATTTATCAAAATGTCATGGTTTGTGTTCGTTTTAATAACAACATGTACAAAATTCATAATTATTTTAATGAATTGAACCGTTATTTAACCCATACCATTCAAAATATGGAAAATTATATAATATATACTAAAAAATTATCTTCTCATACGGAATTTAACGAAATTTTATACGATAAAATGCAAAGATTAACACATTTTAGAAACAAAATTCAAATGATTAGCGAATACAAAGTGATGAATATAAAAAAATATGGAGAAATTGGTAATGTCATGGCCTATTTTTACGAATTATATAGTGATAAAGTTATATATGATGCAATGATGTATTCTTTTGGGTTTAATGGTTATGTTGATTGTTTAGAAGGATTACAGAAAAATATTGAAGAGAAGAAAATTCATTTTTCTGATTTCACAGATTCCAATAAAAAAATTATTATTCGAAATAATTATTATGCTTCTTTGAAAGATTCTCAACCTATTAAAAATGATATTAAATTAAAGAAAAATCTCATTATTACAGGACCCAATGCTTCTGGTAAAACGACTATCTTAAAATCTACACTTATTAATTTATTATTAACCCAACAATTTGGTTGTGGATTCTACGATTCTGCACAAATTTGTCCTTTCAAACATATACATTGCTATTTGAATATCCCAGATACTTCAGGGAGAGATAGTTTGTTTCAAGCAGAAGCCAGACGATGCAAAGAAATACTGGATATTATTAACAATAATAAAAAAAATACACATTTTTGCGTATTTGATGAATTGTATTCCGGTACAAACCCGGATGAAGCAGTTTCGAGTGCAAAAGCATTTATGGAATACATTGTAAAAAACAAAAAAGTGTCTTGCTTATTAACTACGCATTTTGTAAAGGTATGCAAAAAATTAAAAAAAAATGAAAATATACTAAATTGTCATATGGAAACAACGAAAATACAAAATAGATTACAATACAATTACAAATTAAAAGATGGTATTTCTACAGTAAAAGGCGGATTGAATGTTTTGATGGATATGAATTATCCAGAAGAAATAATACAAAATACAAAATAATGTGTAAAAAATATGTAAATAATATTCGTTGTATAAAAAATTAATTAATATAATCTGTTTGTAATAATAATGACTTCTTTCATGGAATTATTCAATCCAACATTTTTTTTCTTTTTAGGAACATTATTACTTTCTATTAGTTTATTTGCAATGTATTACGAATCTAAATTCCGTGAACAAAATCATAAATTTAATAGTATGTTAAGTCTTATTTCTTCTTTAGCAGAAGAAGTGAATAGTATTAAATTTGGGTTAAACCACCTCTCTACAACAGGAGGGGGTCAACCAGTAATGCCTCCAAATTTTATTCCTTTTCCACAAAATTTAGAAGAATTTAAATTAAAAAGTAAATTAATTGAAGTTTCAGATGATGATGAAGATGATTCTGATGATGACGAGGAGGATGATTCTGATGACAATGATGATGAAGAAGATGATTCTGATGCTGACGAGGAGGATAAAGATGAATCTGATGATGATGCGGACGATGATGACATTATTGATTTGAATGCAAATACAAATGAAGACAATATTATCAATATTAGCGAAAATCATGATATTAAAATTTTAAAGATGGACTTAGATAATAATGAAATTGAATGTGAAGATATTTCTTTAGAAGCAAATGATTTAGATGATTCATTCTCAGAAGTAGATGATACTTTAGAAGAAACTCTAGCAAAACCTATTATAGCACAACAAACAACAATTGATTTAAATGATATTAAAAAAATTAATATTATGGATTTAGAAGAAGTGAAAAGTATATCCGATTCAAATAATATTGATTATAAAAAATTACCTATCCAAAAACTCCGTAGTTTAGTTGTAGAGAGAAATCTAACACAAGATGCAAGTAAAATGAAAAAATCAGAATTATTAAAACTATTTGGTGAGGAATAAAAGTAACAAAATATCAAAATATCAAAATATCAAAATACCAAAAATACAAATTATTATGATTTTTATATTAATTTATTATACATTGTTAATATAAAAATGTCCTGGGCAACCTGTTACAGTGGTTCCAACAATACTCATTTTAATTTTCCTCCTATTATGGCTGATGGCAGAAATTATGCTTCATGGCAACCAGATGCTGTTATAAACCGCAAAATTCAAAAACAAGAAAACATACACTCAAATTGGAGTTATAGACAATATTTACAAAAAAACGGTCTTAAAATCATGGAATATAACAATATGGAGTCTTGTTATGATTTAGGCTTAGATCCACATGCACAAACTGGGAAAACACCGTCAAACAATGTTCCTTACCAATTTTCTTCTGTTTATGACACAAATCGTCCTGGTTATGGGTACAGTAATAGTGATTTAAAAAATCCATATTTAACAAAAGAACAATTAAATGCACGTTTGGTTTCTCCTTCTATAAATCTAAATTTCTTGAATACTAATTACAATAGATAAATAGTATGGTCAATGTATTATTTCAAAACTTATTTATTTTACACCTTTGGATATTCAAAATACTGATGTCAAATTTTGCATAATAATTATTCTATATATTATACATATATGAAAATATTTGGAGTGTATTTTATTTGTTGTATTAACAATTATTTAGAAGTGGTTGAAGAACAATTATCAATTTTAAATAAAGGTTTGATAAATATAACAAATAATGTTATAGTATTCATAACAAATTACAATAAGGATACGTGTAATGAGTTAGATAATATTTTAAATAGTTATGATAATTTTATAACAATTAAAACACAATATAATTTATTTGAAAAATATGCTATAAATAATTATAAAAATTATATAAAAGAGAAAGAATATTATTTGTATTATTTTCACACGAAGGGTTTGAAAGAAAAAACAAATCCTTTAATTAATGTTTTCTCATCAAGAAGACAAATATTAAATTATTATACACTTTTACAATATAATATCAATATAGAATTATTAGAAACGTATGATGCGGTTGGGTGTAGTTTAAGTTTATATCCAAAAAAACATTTTTCTGGAAATTTTTGGTGGAGCAAATCAAGTTACTTACAAAACTTAGAAAATATAAATGATAAGTATTTATCACCAGAAATGTATCTATTAAGTAATCCGAATTGTAAATGTATATCATTATCAAATAATACAAATACAATATTAATTGAAAATTATAAATTTCCAACAAAACTTGAAATAAAAAATAATTTAACATCAGAATTTATTGTTATTGAAAATCATAAAAACCTAATACATTTATGTGAATAATAATCAAAAAAGTATAATGTAAATAATAATATAATAACAAAATGTATATTAGTATTATATGAAAATTTTATCCATTGATGTTGGTATAAAAAACTTGGAATTTTGTTTTTTTGATAATCCGGTTAATACG
>Ga0114968_10001277_pt1 | contig 19243 bp, 20 predicted proteins | sample M_130807_EF_Meta_FD_87020 | JGI IMG/M metagenome (GOLD analysis project Ga0114968, IMG submission 87020) | Freshwater microbial communities from Lake Montjoie, Canada to study carbon cycling - M_130807_EF_MetaG | ecosystem: Environmental > Aquatic > Freshwater > Lake | place: Lake Montjoie...
CGGCGCGGCGCCATATACTACTCCGCGTCGCCCGCAGCACCAATGCGCTCCATGAACTGCGTGACGCCGCGCGCATATGCGTCGGCGCTTGCACCGAGCAGCATGCCGGTCATGACGGAACGGCGAAGTGTCTTCGGATCGCGCCCGGAGCCCACGCATGCCGCGTCGAGTGCGGCAAACTTTTCGCGCGCGCTGGCGGGGCTGGCGGAGGTGAGGTTGAACTCGTCGGCGTGTGCTGCTGCGATACGCATGCCACGTGGCGACCCTTCGCCACCCGTGATGATCCAGGGCACGGGGAGTGGACGCGGGCGAAACTTTGCATCGACCACCTGATGATGCTGACCATGAAACGACCAGCCGTCGCTCTCAGACCAGAGGCCACGAACGATCGTCAGTTGCTCCTCGAGCTCTGCGGCGCGCTCATGGAGTGGCGGGAAGTTCAACCCGTGACGACGATGCTCCGACTCATGCCAACCGGCGCCGAGTCCGACGTGCATGCGCCGACCCGCCATCTCTTGCACCGTCGCAACAACCTTGGCGAGACTTCCCGGGTGGCGAAACGTCACCGGGCTCACCAGCGTTCCGAGCGTTATCGTGCGCGTCTCGCGGGCGAGTCCAGCGAGCACGCTCCATGCATCGCTCGTCGCCGCATCATCTGGGCCCGGGAATGACTCGTAATGGTCGGTGCGATAAAAGGAAGAGAACCCAAGGGATTCGGCGCGCTGCGCGAGACGCAGTTGCTCCTCGTAGCTGAGGCCCATCTGCCCTTCGATAACAACGCCGATCTCCATCGCACTCTCCCTTCAAGGCCATGTGCCGTTGGCTGCTACCCTACACAAGCATCCGCCACTACGGCGGCCCAGGAGGAACCCATGAACAAAGCTGCATCTACACGCGCCGACCACTCCCCAGCCGCTGACCTTTCGCCCCGCGCGAAACAGGGGATCGTCGTCGCCATCATGCTCGCCCTCTTCCTCGGCGCCCTCGATCAGACGATCGTCGGCACCGCGCTCCCCCGCATCATCACCGAGCTCAATGGGGCGAGCCTCTACACCTGGGTCGTCACGATCTACCTCCTCGCAAGCACGGTGACGGTGCCGATCTACGGCAAGCTCTCCGACATGTACGGCCGCAAGCCACTCCTCTTGATCGGGGTTGGCCTCTTCCTTGTCGGCTCGGCACTCGCGGGCCTCTCCCAGAATATTGAGCAGCTCATCATCTTCCGTGGCATCCAGGGGCTCGGCGCAGGCGCGCTCTTCCCGATTGCCCTCGCAACGATCGGCGACCTCTTCAGCGCTCAAGAGCGCGGTCGCTACCAGGGACTCTTCGGTGCGGTCTTCGGACTCTCCAGCCTCGTTGGCCCAGCGCTCGGTGGCTTCCTCACCGACACGTTGAGCTGGCACTGGATCTTCTACGTGAACCTGCCGATTGGCATCTTCGCCATGGCGATCATCACGCGCGAGCTCCCCACCATCAAGGGGCGCCCAAACCAGAAGATCGACTTCCTCGGCGCAATCACCTTTGCCGCGGGAATCATCCCGATCCTTATCGGCCTCACCAATGTGCAGTCAAATGCCTTTGCAACACCAGAGGTTGCAGGGTTGATCTCGCTCGGACTTGTCATCCTTGGCGGCTTCCTCTTCATTGAGGCGAAGGCCGCTGAGCCGATCATTCCGCTCGAGCTCTTCCGCAACCGCACCTTTGCTGCGGCGGCGGCGGCAACATTCTTTGCCTCATTCGGCTTCTTCTCGTCGATCATCTTCTTGCCGCGCTACTTCCAGTCAGTGCTCGGTGAGAGTGCAACGAGCTCGGGTTATGCAACACTCCCACTCCTCCTCGGCGTGATCATCAGCTCGGTATCTGCAGGGCAGATCGTTGCTCGACGTGGTCGCTACAAGCGACTCATCCTCGGCGCAATCCTCCTCGTTGCTGCTGGCTCGCTCCTCCTTACCAATCTGCAGGCTGACACCAACCCGTGGGTGCTCCGCGGATGGATGTTCCTCGCCGGCCTCGGCGTTGGCCCAACCCTCTCGGTATTCACGATCGTCGTACAGAACGCCGTGCCGTTCCGCTTCCTTGGTGCAGCAACGTCGAACCTCACCTTCTTCCGCCAGGTTGGCGGTTCGGTTGGGCTCGCGATTGTCGGTTCGTACTTCGGTGGCCAACTTGCGACGACCATCCCGGCCCGTCTCGCAGCGGTTATCCCACCAGAGCTTGCTGCTGGCTTCTCGGGGGGCAGCGTCGATCTTTCCAAGTTGACGAATGTCGGCGACCTGGGGCCAACAATCCTGGCGAGCCTGCCAGAGACGGTTCGACCGATGGTTGAGCCGCTCATCCCTGCCATCGTTTTGGCAATCAAGGCGGGGATCGCCGATGCGATCGGCTCAATCTTCTGGCTCGCCCTTGTGGCAAGCCTCCTCGCCTTCGTCCTCTCCACACTCATCGAAGAGATCCCGCTGCGCAGCCACGGCGCGGGCGCTCCTCCAGCAGAGCTCTAGTAGTCCATGGCGAGTCGGCACAGCGCCACTCGTAGGGCGGTGAGGCCACTCGTTCTCGCTTGCCTACTTCTTGTCGGCAGCCTTGAGTCGCTTGCCGCACCGCAGCCAGCTGCGGCACGGGCCGCGTGCACCAACTGGACAAGCACCACCCAGCCACCGCAGAGCATCTGGGTGCACATACCTCGCGAGCGGCGTAATCGCCTTCTCAAGGGGACTGCGGTGCAGGTTGATTTTAAAACCTATGTAGAGCGCGTTGTTGCTGCAGAGTGGGGGCCGAGCGAACGATCGCGTGCGCAGCTCATGACCGCGGCGCTCATCGTGAAGCAGTACGCATGGTGGTATGTCGTTCATCCGAGCAAGGGGCGTATCGACCGCCACAAGCACTGCTACGACGTCGGCTCTACGACGAACTATCAGGTGTATCGCCCTGGCGCGACGAATAAGACGAGCCCATCACGACTTGCACTCATCCGCGAGGCGATTGATGCGACCTGGTCGCTCAGCCTCTGGCGTACTCGTGGGAAGTTGCAAGGGTTTGCCCATACGGGCTACCTGTCGGGCAATGCAAAGAAGGGGTGCCCGGGAAAGCCGACCGGCTTCCGTCTCTTGCAGCAGAACGCGCGTCGCTGTGCGAAGCAGGGCGAGTCATTCGAAACCCTGTTGCGCCGCTACTACGGCGAAACCATTGCGATCTATGACCCACGCATGGCAACCGTTGCGGCTGCCCCCGCGGCCGCACGCCTCTGGAGCCTCTCGCCTAATCGCCACCTCTGGAGCACGCCAGGGAGCCCGACTTCGGCAGTGGGGAGTGTGGGCTGGACCGACCACGGGCTCCTCTACCCCGCAACGCCGGCAGGAAGCTCAACATTAAAAATCGTGAGCCTCGCTGCGCCTCGAGTCGCCGTCAGCGACCCGCTCGACCCTGAGCGTGAGTGGCGTACCGGCTACGACCTTGTTGAGGTTGCGCAGGATGCAGGGGGACGCCCATGGGTGGCACGACTCTCGACATCCTCTGCGACAGCCGCTGCCGACACGCTTGCAACACCGTGGTCGATCCCGAACGGCTGGACGATCGCTGGCGATGATCTGCGCGTCATCACCGGCGACTTTGACGGCGACCTGATCCCCGAGATCGGCATCCTGCGCCTGCGCACGGATGACGGGAGCGGCGTGGTGAGCGCAGAACTCGGCACGATCGAACGCGGGACTACCGGCTGGTCGTGGCGCAGCGGAGTCTGGAGTGTGCCCGACCTCTACGCGGCCGGCGTCGATCCGGCGAGCATGAACCTTGAAACTGGCGACTTTAATGGTGATGGTTCGATCGATATCGCCATTCTCTCTGCGACGCGTGCCGAAGACCTCGTGCCACCAGATCCGCCCACCGAGGTTCCGCTGCCGGGGCCGACGAGTGTCTGGCTTGCTGCATCAACGCCACAGCGATCCATTGACGACGTGACGCAAGATGCGCAGATCGCACAGCCCGTGCGTGTCTTCAGCACGACCGATGACTGGGATGCAATTCGCCTCGCAACCGCAGACAGGACTGGCGACGGATTCGATGAGCTCTTTTTGATCGTAGATCTCGGCGATGGCACTGTGCGTATCGATCTCCTCACCTTCCCGCGTGCTGTTGCCGCAATCGAGCTGCCAACGCTCAGCACCTGGTGGAGTTCGACGATCGGGATGGGAGCAGTAGACCCCGCAAGCATCGTGCTGCACGACCGCGTGACGGGGATTGACCGCGTCCGAATCGCGCGGAAGCACTGGGAGCGCGAGTTGAGTGTCGAGCTGCTTCTCACCGGCGACTTTGGCGGGACATCGAAGACCTTCCGATTCGACGGCCGTGCGGTCGCCAACCCACAGGAGATCACGCCGAACCCCGCCCTCCTGCCAGCTAACAGCCTCTCGCTCGCACACTGAATCGCACGCACTATGATGGTGCGATGAGCAGTTGGTTTAGCGTCCGCCTCGCACCGCGCACTGGCAGTCTTGCCGCCGCATCTGCTGGGCTTGCTGCTGCAGGCGTTGCCATTGAGTCGATCATTGGGTCTCCGGAATCAGAGGATGGACTGACCCACCTCGCTGTTGCTGATGGCGACCTGCAACGCGCAGTTGCAGCGCTCAATGCGGCAGGAATTGTGATCGAAGCTGACGAACAGAACGCCCCTGACGGCGGGGGTGACACCGGTCTCATCGGCGCACTCCTGCGCGGTCCACGCAGCTAGGACTGGGCGGCCGATGGGCGGCACCACGCTCCGCCTTGCCACGTGGAATGTCAACGGTCTGCGCGCACGTGCAGCGCGTGTTGCCGCCTGGCTTGATGCGGTGGCGCCCGACGTCGTCCTCTTGCAAGAGACCAAGTGCAACCCCGAGCAGGTTCCAGACGAACTCTTTGCATCACGCGGTTATGCCTGGAGTGCGCGCGGCGGAGGTGGGCGCAATGGCGTCTTGATCGCCTCACGCGTAGGCCTCGATGATCTGCGCGATGACCTTGCTGCCTACGCGCCCACAGAGAGCAGCACCGGCGAACCGCTCCCCGACCTCCTTGCAGAACCGCGCTTTCTCAGCGCCATCTGCGGTGGCGTACGCGTTGCCTCAATCTACGCACCGAACGGGCGCGAGGTTGGCGCACCACACTGGCATGCAAAGCTCCACTGGTTCGCTGCGCTCCGCGCATGGAGCAGCGCCGCCCTCAACGAGGCTGCACCACTCGCACTCGGCGGCGACTTCAATGTGGCGCCACGCGACGTTGATGTGTGGGATCCATCGGCGCTCATTGGTGCCACGCACGTGACGAGCGAAGAGCGTGCAGCATGGTTGAGCCTGCTTGATGCTGGCCTCATCGACGCGGCACAGGCGCTTGCAACCTCCGATGCGCCGACCGCATTCACCTGGTGGGACTATCGCGGTGGCGCGTTCCATCGCGGCTGGGGGATGCGCATCGATCACATCTTGATCGACCCGCGTGCAGGGAGCCTCCGTGCCTGCAGCGTCGACCGTGAGGGGCGGAAGGGCGATCTCCCATCTGACCACGCCGCGCTGCTCGTCGAGTTCGATCGAGGAGGGGCCTAGCCATGGAGACCGAGCGACTGCACGCGGAGACTCTTGCGGCGGCAGCGGCATCAATCGATCGTGCAGCAGCAATCATCCGACGTGGCGGCCTCGTCGCCTTCCCCACTGAGACGGTGTACGGTCTCGGTGGCGACGCAACAAATCCACTCGCAGTTGCGCGCATCTTCGAGGCGAAGGGGCGCCCAACATTCGATCCGCTCATCGTCCATGTCGCCGATCGCGCCGACCTTGTGCGCGTCTTTACAACTGAAGCACTCCGAGATCCCCGCCTGACCGCCCTTGCCGACGCCCTCTGGCCTGGTCCGCTCACCATTGTTGCCGCATCGCTCGCAGAGATCCCAGGGCTCGTCCGCGCCGGACTCCCCAACGTTGGCGTGCGGATCCCGCGGCATGAGACGGCTCGCGCACTGATCCGTGCCGCAGGGGTGCCGATCGCCGCGCCGAGTGCGAACCGCTTCGGCCTCCTCTCCCCCACCCGTGCCGATCATGTGTTGAACCAGCTCGACGGCCGCATCGATGCGCTGCTGCTCGGCGAGGCGACAGAGGTTGGCGTGGAATCGAGTGTCATCGCACTTGCTCCAGGCGCACCAGCCGTACTGCTCCGACCCGGTGGCGTGCCACTTGAGCAACTGCGCGAGCTTCTTGCACCATATGGCGGCGTGGAGCATGCGGATCGGCGCGCGCCGGCCCCCTCTGGCGCAGCCCTCCCAGCGCCAGGGATGACCGCTGCGCACTATGCGCCGCGCACGCCGCTCTACGTTGTAGCGCCGGGTGAGGTTGCACTGCTGCGCACGAAACTCCCGCACCTGCAGCGTGTCGCCGTCGTCGGACCAGACGATGCGGCAACGAAGGCGCTTGCAGAGGCTGCTCGAGCGGCAGGCCTCACCGTCGCGCAGAGCGTCGCCCTCTCGCCAACTCTCGACCACGCGCGGGCTGCATCGCGCCTCTTTGATCTGCTCCACAGCATCGATGGCGCACTCGCTGGTGAGCGTTCAGCAGGGATCCTTGTTGCGCCGTATCCTTCGGATGGTCTTGGGCTGGCGATCGCCGATCGCCTCCACCGCGCGGCAGCCGCGCAGCATGAGCGCGACGCGTAGAAGGAGCATGATGGCCGCACCACGCAGCAACTGGCTCGCCGAAGCGATCACCCCAACCGCGATTCGCCACTTGCCACAATCCATCGCTGGACAATCAGTGTTCGCGCTTGGCCTCACCCTCATGGTTATTGGCGGGGGCGGGCTTCCCGGTTGGGAGATCTTCCATCAAGGCCTTGGCCTGCAGCTCGGGGTGCCGATCGGCACTGCCGCGCAGCTCAGCGGGCTCTTTGTCATCTTGCTCTGGATCCCCCTACGCCAACGCCCCGGGCTTGGCACGCTGAGCAATATCGTGGTGATCGGTTGGGTGATGAATCTCATCCTTGGTGCTGCTCGTCTCGCCAACGTGTCGACACCGCCCGAGATCCTCGCCACGCAACCGATCCTCAGTGGCGCACTCGCGATTGCCGGCACCGCGCTCGTCGGCATTGGCTCGGGCATCTACATCGGCAGTGGGAACGGCCCTGGTCCGCGTGACGGCCTGATGACCGGGTTCCACCGTATCACCGGCCGGCCGATCTGGCAGGTGCGGACCGCGATCGAAGTGGTGGTCGGCATCATCGGCATCGCCTGCGGCGGCACATTTGGATTCGGCACGATCTGGTTCGCCTTCACCATCGGCCCGCAGGTGCAGTTCTGGCTCGCGCGATTAGATAAGGGTGGTCGCGCAGAGAAGCAGGCGGCGAGCGCCTCCCGACGCTAGCCTCGTAGGCTCGCGCGACGCCTAGCGCGGTAGGAGTGCGTCGATTGCGATCGAGGCGAAGATCACGGTGAGATAGGTGATCGAAAAACGATAGAGGCGCGTCGCGCCACGCAACGCTCCATCACCAAGAACATCGCCGCGCAGGCGCCAGGCACGGAGCAAGAAGATCGCGCCGCCAATTGACGCCACGGCGAGATAGACGAGTCCCATCCCAGCAACGGCCCAGAGGATGAGGCTCATGGCAACGAGCAGGATCGTATAGAGCCAGATCTGTCGTGCCGTCTCGGCTGGGCCCGCAAGCACGGGGAGCATGGGCACGCCAGCGGCGGCATAGTCGGGACCGATGCGCAACGCGAGCGCCCAGAAGTGGGGCGGCGTCCAGTAGAAGACGAGGGCGAAGAGCAGGATTGGGACAAGCGTCACGTCGCCGGTCACCGCCGCCCATCCGATCACGGGCGGGAGTGCGCCTGCAGCTCCGCCGATCACGATGTTCTGCGGCGTCGATCGCTTCAGGATCAACGTATAGATGAGCACGTAGAAGGCGAGCGCGAGGAGCGAGAGGAAGGCGGCCATCATCGTGGTTGTTGCCGCCAAGAAGAGGAAGCTCGCAATGCCGAGGAGTGAGGCGAAGCGCAACGCGCTCCCGATGCTGATCGATCCAGCAACGAGTGGCCGGCTCTTTGTGCGGGCCATGCGCGCGTCGATATCAGCATCGACGATGCAGTTGAACACATTCGCACTCGCTGCACTGAGGGTTCCACCGATGAGCGCTGCGCCAATGAGCAACGGGGATGGCATCCCGCGCGCCGCGAGGAGCATGGCAGGGACCGTGGTGATAAGGAGGAGCTCAACGATCCGCGGCTTGGTTAGTGCAACGTAGGCGAGGATGCTGCTGCGCATGCTCCCACCGCCCGATGTGTTTGAGCGGCCCGACCCAACGCGAGCCTCAAGCAGCGCGGTGACGGCGGCGGCCGATGTGAGGAGCCAGATCGTCGTTGCGAGAGCGACATGGAGTGTCTGCGTCCACGGGGCAAGTTTCGTGACGATCTGCAGGGCGCCGATGATGCACTGCACTGCAAAGATGCCGAGGCTTGCCTCGAGAAGGCGCTTCACGCGGCGTGGGCTTCCCGCCTCACGACGCACGATCCAGGTGGCTGCAATGAGTACAAGTGCAACGATCCCGGTCGCATAGCGATGGAGGATCTGCGGCGCAGCGAGCTCGGTGATCGGTGGCACTGGCGTGCCGCCCATGAGCGGCCAGTCTGGGTAGATCAGACCCGTGTCGGTTGCCGTGACATTTGATCCGAAGAGGAGGAGAGCATACACGGCGCCAGCGGCAATCAGCGGCGCGATGACTGCACCCTTCGCGCGCGTGATACCTGGAAGCTTCTCTGGGTATCCGCTCCGAATGTAGACCCAGACCTGGAGCCCAGCGAAGGCCATCGCCGTTGCAAGGTGCGCGGTAACGGAGCGACCCGAGTTCGATTCAAGCACCGTCTGGCGGCCGAGCCATGCCTGGAAGAGGACGAGCGCGAGGAGCGCGAGTGAGGCGCCCTGCAGCGAGCGGCGTCCTCGCAGCGAGCGGAGGGCCGCGGCGACTACGCCGAGGACGATCAGGCCGATCCCCGCAGCAATCGTGCGGTGAATCCACTCGAGCCACGCCTTGTAGTCATCGAGCGGCGGGATGATCTGCCCGTAGCAGAGCGGCCAGTCTGGGCACCCCATCCCCGACTCTGTTGCGCGCACGATCACGCCGACAACGACGAGGCCAACGGTCGCACCAAGAAGGAGGCGGAGTAGGCGACGAAAGGTAACCATGCCGCAATACTACGCGCTCGCCCGCATGCTTGCGGTAGAGTCACGTTATGCACCGACACCGCCGCCTCCTCTCGCTCGCCGCCGCACTCCTCGTGCTGGCGGCTGCCTGTAGCGAGAGCGCAAGTGCCAGTCCAACACCGTCGATGACAAGCACACGGGTCGGCTGTCTCGATCAGTGGCCGGCAAGTGGAAAGGTCACGACGACTGGCCCGATCCCGCAGCTTGTGAATTCAGATCTTGCACCGGGTGATACACGCCTCCTCCTTGGGCTTATTGATTCGGCCGGCTACCCGCTTAATGGCTCTCAATGGAGCCTCACAGCGCAGCTCTACAACCTTGCCACTGACGGATGCACCCCACTCGCTGCAGCTGCACCGCTCACCTTCGAGTGGGCGATCACGGATGTTCGCGGATTCTTCGTTGCGCCAGCAACACTGCCGACCGGACTCCGCGATATGGGTATTGCCGTGAGCGGCACCAACGAGACAGGAGCCCCCGTATCGATTCACTTTGCTGCGGCGGTTGCTGCATACGGGATCGCCCCGCATCCGGGCGATTTGGCGCCAACCATTGCCACGCCGATCGCTACTAACGATCCACATGGACTCGCTGGCGTGAGCACCGACAGCACCCCACTTGCACGTCTCTACGAACGCTCTGCAGCCGACCTTCTCGCTGCGGGTAAGCCATTCATGATCGTCTTCGCCTCGCCTGCCTTCTGCACCTCGCTCTCGTGCGGACCGACGCTTACGACAATCAAGGAGGTGGCACCAGCATTCAAGAAGCTCGCCATCATCCATGTCGAGCCGTACATCATGGAGTGGAACGGCACGCGGATGGCACCGGTCATGGCCACGGGCGGCGGACTTCAGCCGAACCCGATCGCCGTTGCCTGGCAGCTGCCAATTGAGCCGTGGATCTTCACCGTGGATGCGCAGGGCCGAATCGTGCGCTCCATTGAAGGTGTCGTTGGTGCCGCTGAACTACGTGCGGCGATGGCGGAGATCGCTAAGAAGTAGCCTCCGCAGACGCGGAGTGCCCACGACTCCCAGGTGCTCCGATCGGCTCTCCCGCCGCACAGTGCGGGCAGGTTGCCGCCTCATAGGTCGGCAGGTCGAGCGTCAGTGTGGCAATCAGTGGGATCGGATCTTTGCCTGGTGACTCGAGTGACTCCATTGCAGGGTCCCGGCTCGCGAGGACAGCGGCCGCGATCGGATGTGCGCCGGCCGCATAGAGCGGTGGGAGCAGCGCGTGGAGTGAACCGCCGGTCGTCAAGATATCGTCGACAAGGAGTACGCGCGAGCGCGGTGCAATGTGGAAGCCGCGACGAAACTCTCGACGGGTGGCGCCGTTCTCACCGCGCACCTCTTCGGCAAAGATGCCGCGCACGCCGAGGCGACGAGCGACCTCATAGGCGAGCAGCACGCCACCGGTTGTTGGCCCAACGACAAGGTCGATCTCGGCGCCAATGCTCTGCGCGTATGCCAGGGCACGCGTTGCGATGATGCCGCAGAGTTCAGCGGCAGCTTCCGGATGTTGCAGCAGCGCCCACTTCTCGACGTACGAGCCCGCATGGCGCCCGCTCTTCAGGAGAAAGTGTCCACGCTGTAGCGCATGCGTTGCGAGCATGAGCCCCTCAACGCGGCGCGTAGATGCATCGAGGTCAAGCGGGTCGACTGGCGCGCTTGGGTAGCCATCTGGTGGCGTGAGCTGCTCACGTGCTGGGATGAGGCGTTCGTTCATGCGCGCAGCCTAGCGTGTTGGTGCAAGTGCAGTGCCGATGAGCCCTGCAACCGTATCGTGGCCGCGTGCTGCGGCTGCACGGCGTGCGCTCTCACTCACGGCAGCGGGGAGATTCGCATCCGCCCAGAGCGCACTGCCAAGGCTTACAAGCGTTGCCCCCGCGGCAAAGAAGTCGAGTGCGTCAGCCGGTGAGCCGATCCCGCCACCGCCAATGATCGGCGGTGCGCCGCGAAGGCCTGCCGTGGCGGCGATTGCAGCGAGCGCGAGTGGGCGAACGAGTGGCCCAGAGAGCTCTCCTGCGCCGGCGGCGAGTGCAGCAGCGTGGCGGGAGCGATCGGGGAGATAGCCGACTGGCGAGCCACTGATCGAGAGGAGGTCGAGGCCGGCATCGATCCCATCGCGGCTCAAGCGTGCCAGGTCGACGGCTCCCGGAGAGACCTTCACGACGAGTGGGCGCTCCCCCGCCTCTCGCGCGATATCGATGAGGCGCAGGGCTGCATCGGTATTCGCCTCCCAACGGGCGCCGTCCAGTTCGGCCGCCGGAACCGTAAGGTCGAGCTCGTACGCTGCAATGTTGAGTGCATCAGCACGGCGCTCAAGCGTACGCAGCAGGCGCTTCAGGTCGCTCGTGCCGGCCGCAACGAGCGAGACGGCAACGGCACACGGTGCTGCGCGCCACGATGCACCGTGGCGCTCCATCACCTCATCGACGCCTGGGTTCTCGCGTCCGATCGCATGGAGAAGGCCGCCTGGCACCTCAACGACGCGGGGTAACCCGCCGCCTGCACGTGCGGTGAGGCTCACACCACGCGTCACAAAGAGCCCAACGCTACGCAGGTCGACAAGGTCGGCAACCTCGGCACCGAAGCCGAGTGGACCACTCGCAAGTACGACCGGGCGTTCAACGTGGAGTTGACGCGTGCTCCCAAGCGTTGCGCGCAACTCCACAACCGCAGGATTGATCCGCAGCAGCTCGTCGCTCATCTCATCTCCCGCCGTCAAAACTGCTCACGTCGATCGCTGGGCCTTCGCGACAGAGGCGAATTGATCCAGTGCGTGTCGGCACGGTGCAACCACCGCACACGCCACTCCCGCAACCAACCTCGTGGGTAACGATTACCGAGAGCCACGCGTCGCCTTCGCGACGGCTGCTGCGCGATCCACGTGCCGTCGTTCGACTGCCGCTCGAGTGTTTTCGCGCAGCGCTACGGGCGGCATCGACAAGTGTCGACGCGCCAGCGGCGACTGCTTGGTCGGCCCATGCCACGTACTGCGGGAGGAGGTCGGCAATATCGCCGCGTACGCCAAGCGATCCGTCTGCCGTTGCAACCACAATTTCGACGCGCTCGGGGAGGAGCGCAGCGGGGATGAGCTCCGCGGCAGTTTGTGCCGATTGCACGAGCACAACAGAGCGGCCCTCTGCAACCGCGCTGTTGATGAGGAGGCGCACCCAGGCGAAGCCTTCGCCGTCGCACGCGACAAGGAGCTGCGTTGAGCGCGGCACCTTAGGGATCGGCTGACCGATCGGGCCGGTCAGCGCCACGCGCTCACCGATGCGAATGTCGGCGAGTGAGTCGCGGCCACCGTCGGCACGTGGCTGGAGCCCCACCTCAACCACGCCGCGAAGCGGATCGAGCAGGGTGACGGGGGCAACCCGTCGCAACCGATAGCCGCCAGCCTCGGCGCGCAAGAGATGGAGCGCATGCCCAGGTCGGAGACCGGCAACGAAGGATGGTGCGTGCAGTTGGATGGCGATGCGCCCTGGTGCGAGCTCGCCCAGTCCGACGACCTCAGCGACGACGGGCGCCGTGCCCATCATGGACATCAGACCTTGGCGCCGCGATCTCCGGCGACACCGATCCCCGCAACCACTGCCCCGGTTGGGCGCGTCGCCAACCCTGCCGCGCCACGGAGTGCCGCTTCTATGCGTTCATACAGATCGGCGATGACCCAGAGTTCAACGAGTTCGGCCGGTCGCACGCGTTCAAGGATGCTCTTCCCACGCCCGCTCGTTGAGCGCACGCGGAACGATCCATCGCGCTCGAGGATCAACTGCGGAGCCTTCTTCGTTCCAGCAAGGATGACGGGCGAGATCGAGATAAGGATCGCGCGATGCTCGCGCAAGAAGCGGTTGAGGCGATCCGCTGCTTGATCAACGGCGAGGAGTCGCTCTGAGCCGGCCGTCTCAGCCGCCACCACCAGGCTCCGCGTCAGTGCGTCGGAACGTGTGGATTGCGCACGAGTAGGCGCGCCCTTCTTCGTTGCCGCCACCCTCTTTGGTGCTGCTGTGCTGCGCTTCTTGCGCGCCTTGCCGAGTGCGCTACGCAAGCCCATCAGCCGGAGTACTCGAGGTCAGACGAGAGGCGCTCGCGCAAGAACATTGAATGGTGTCGCTCGAACATCCACTCGCCAGCGCGATGGCCGAGCGCGCGAGATGACTCGTCGGCCTCGAGCTTATCGAGCGTTCCGTAGTCGGGAAGATCGAACATGATGACGTTGTCAAAGTCCCAGCCGTGGGCAACGTTGTACCAGCCAATAAACTTGATGCCGAACTTCTTCTCGTACTCCTTCACCGTTCGCGGAAAGATCGTGCGCATGAAAAACTTAAAGAAGGGGTCACGGCCCCGGCGAATCGAAAAGTACGTTGCGAGCACTGGCATCAGTCGGATTCTCCCACGCCGCCACTGCCCGCGTCACCCGTGTCGCCTGCCGCACGCTTCCGCGCCTCCTCTTCAAGCTGACCGACCGTCTTCGTTGCGCTGCCGAGCGGTGCGCGGCGCGTCTTCCGATCGGCCGCCACGAGACGGAGGAGGAAGATCGCCGTCTGCCCTACGAGAAGGAGGAGGACGACCACCCCAATGAGGAGGAGGGTAGCGATGGCGGGCCCCCAGTTCAGCACCGCTGAGAGGGGGGCGAGGATGATGAAGAGGACGAGGACGACCACCTGAATCCAGAAGCAGCCGAGGCCTGGGCCTCGCTCAGCGTCCAGCGGTGCGCCCTTATATTCCGGTGCGGGTGGCGGCACGGTGCTCATGTGCGCATTCTGGCGCAGATCGAAGAACTAGCCTGAATAGGCGGTTGCCCCTGCGTGCAGGGTGAGGCGCACCACTCCAGGGAGCGCAACGCCGAGGAGCGGCGTATTGATGCTCCTGCCGAGGAGGTTCGCCCGTGCCGGCACCCAGGTCGCGAGGCGATCGACGACGACGAGGCTTGCCGGTGCGCCAGCTGAGAGTGTGGGTGCTGGCATCTTCCCTTCGAGCAACGCGGCGGGGCCGGTGGTCAGCGCTGCGACGAGCGTTGCGAGTGAGAGCTCCCCCGCCGCCTGCGCGGCGAGTGCAACGCTCAAGCTCGTCTCGATGCCTGCAATGCCGTTGGCTGCGCGTCCGAACTCGACCTCCTTGCGTTCGCGCGAGTGCGGTGCGTGGTCGGTTGCGATTGCGCATGCTGTTCCATCACGAAGTGCGGCGCGGCATGCTGCGCCATCTACCGCAGCGCGCAGTGGCGGGCAGACGCGCAGGTTCGTATTGAACGCAGCGGCGCTCGGAGAGATCGCGTCGTCTCCCGGAAGCCATGACCAGCGCTGCTCGCCCATCAGCCAGGCGTCGCTCAAGGCGAGGTGATGTGGCGTGACGTCACAGGTCACCTGCAACCCACTCGCTTGTGCTGCACGAACATGCTGCAGTGATGCAGCAGTTGAGAGGTGTGTGAGGTGGAGGCGTGCACGCGGGATGCGCGCAGCAACCTCACGGAGGATCGTGATGTTGCGTGCAACCGCTTCATGCTCGGCACGAGCGAGCCACGGGCGCAGCCCGAGGCGTAGCGCCACGGCACCATCGGCAGCCTCGCCGTCCGCAGATTGCGCCGGATCTTCGCTGTGCTCGATCAGCGGAATCCCTGCAGTGGCAGCGGCGGCAAGAACCTCGGCGAAGAGGCGCGGGTCGGCGATCGGTGCCCCGTCATCTGAGCAGGCGACAGCCCCTGCAGCGACGAGCGCTGCGAGTGGTGCGACCTGCTCGCCGCGGCGCCCTACGGTTGCAGCGGCAATCGGGAGGAGGCGCATGCTCAACGCGGCACCAGAGTGCGGGCGCACCATTGCATCGAGGATCTCGACTGAGTCTGCGGCAGGCTCGGTGTTCGGCATGAGGCAGGCGCTCCCATACCCGCCGTGTGCCGCAGCGCGAGCAAAGCTCTCGACATCTTCTGATCCACTCGCGCCTGGCTGTCGAGCGTGCGCATGGAGATCGATCAGTGCCGGAAGGATCATGCGAACCGGGTCGCCCGCCCCTGGATTCGCGCCCGCCTCCCATGTCGCGCCCGCTGCCGCCTCTCCATCGCGCCACGTAACGGCAGTGATCTGACTCCCCTCAACATCAAGTGTTGCGACCCCGGCGCGCTTCGCAACTGGATCGACAAGCCAGTGGTCAACAAATCGGTGTGCTGCCTTGGTCATACGGGCACCACGGGTGGTGGCGCATCGAGGCCACGCGCGGCGATCCAGAGTGCGGCCATACGCGTTGGCACACCCTCTGCGACCTGCTCGAGCACGAGACTGCGTGGGCCCTGCGCAACGTCGGGGTCAATCTCAACGCCTTCATTCATTGGCCCTGGATGAAGGACGCGGCAGCTTGGTGCCGCGACACGTGCGAGTCGCTCCTCGGTCATCCCCCATTTCATCCGATACGTTTCGGTGGATCCGAGTGACGCACCATCGAGTCGCTCACGTTGAATGCGCAACGCCATGGCCGCATCTGCCCCCTCGAGCGCCTCGTCGGCGGTCGCAACGATGCGGATTGATCCGCGCGTCAACGTGCGCGACGCAACGTAGTCATGGAATCCCGCAATGAGTGGTGCAGGGCCAGCCAGTCGCACATCTGCGCCAGCGGCGGTCAGCGTGTGGAGGTTGGAGCGAACCACGCGGCTATGGAGCAGGTCTCCCACAATCGCAATGCGCCTCCCGGTCAGCGAGCCGTCGCTCGCGGCGATGTGGCGAACTAGCACGGCGAGGTCGAGTAGTGCCTGGGTTGGATGCGCGTGCCAACCGTCACCGGCATTCAGCACATGCCCACCGAACGCCTGGGCGGCGAGCCATGGTGCGCCGGCACGATCGTGGCGCACGACGATTGCGGTCGCGCCCAGCGCGCCGAGTGTGCGCACCGTATCGGCGAGCGACTCGCCCTTCCCTACCGATGAGCTGCTCACATCAAAATCAATGAGGTGTGCTCCGAGTGCATGTGCCGCCTCGACAAACGAGAGGCGCGTGCGTGTGGATGCTTCGTAGAAGAGCATCGCCACGGATTGATCGCGCAGATCGCTCACCCGACCCGCAGGCGAACGACGGATCGCACGCATCTGCTCCGCGACGGCAAGGCGCCGTTGCAACTCTGGCCATGAGAGGCCATCGACATCGAGCAGGTGCTGCGTGGCGGCCATGGGCACGCCCCTCTTCAGCTGATCAGCCCTGCGCCTTGGCTGCCGCCTCATTCGCTGCGAGATGCTCGGCGAGCAGCTCCACCTTCACGAGGTCTTCACCATCAATCTCTTTCACGCAGACGCGCACCACCTCTTCACTCGTGGTCGGAATGTTCTTCCCTACGTGATCGGCGCGGATCGGCAGCTCGCGGTGACCGCGGTCGATGAGTGCAACGAGGCGGATCGCCTTCGGGCGACCGTAATCGATCAGGGCGTCGAGGCCGGCACGGATCGTGCGCCCCGTATAGAGGACGTCGTCAACGAGGATGACGGTCTTCCCCGTGATGTCGCCAGGGATCGATGTGCCGCGATGCACCGGGGCAACAGCGATCGTCGAAAGATCGTCGCGGTAGAAACTGATGTCGAGGGTGCCCGACTCGACGGTCACGCCCTCGTTCTCTTTGATCGCATCAACGATCACCTTCGCAAGTGGAACGCCGCGGCGCTGGATGCCAACGACGACGAGGCCCTCGGTCCCCTCTTTCTCAATGATCTCGTGGGAGATTCGGGTGAGTGCGCGGCGGATCTCTTCGGCGTTCATCACTTGTCGTGCCATGGGTTCTCCTCTGCCCCGCCGGCCGTTCTCTGACGACCACGTTGCGGGTGCTGCCGAATGCTAGCAGGACACCTAGCGCAGAGCGCGGCGGAGTTCCGCAGCAGCCTCCTCGGGGGCGATCGGCACCACGGGGATCCCCGAGGCGAGTTCTAGGCCGCCAATCGGACGGAGGCGCGGGTGGAGCTCCCAGTGCCAGTGGTAGGTGACGTCGACCCGTTCGCGGAGCGGCGCCGTGTGGAGCATGAGGTTGTACGGGGGCATGCCGATCGCTCGGAGTGCACGCACCGCTGTCTGGAGCGTCTCGGCAAATCCGCGCACGGTCGCGAGATCGGCATCGGCGAAATCGGCGGCGTGCCCATGCGGGAGCACCCAGGTCTCAAATGCGGACCGGCTCGCGAACGGAGCAACGACGAGACCGTAGGCGTCGCGGTGCACGACGCGGCGCCCGCTCGACTCCTCCTCGTGGATCATCCGGCAATACGCACAGCCGCCAGCACGAATCGAGACGCGCGCTGCACCGCCAATCTCTTCGGCGAGCCGGTGCGGCACCTGTGGCAGGTCGTAGGCATCGAAGCAGAGGTGGTCGGTCATCGCGCCTGCTTGGGCGCCAGCATTGCGCACATATTGAATGTAGGCGGTTGCCCCACTCTCGCGCCCGGCGCGGAGGTGATCACGCACTGCGATAAGGAAATCGGCAACGAGCCCAACGGGGACCTCATCGAGCTCTCCGTGTGCAAGCTTCGGCGCGATGATCGTTGACCAGGATCCGGCCTCCTCCATCCCGCTCAACGTGAGGAATCCCGACTCGCTGCGGGCAGCATCGCTGCGCGTTCCAACCGACTGAAAGGCGCCCTGTCGGAGCGTACGGCGCGTTACGCCTTCAACCGTCGCCTCGGCACAGTTCTTGCACGCTGGATCTCGCTCGGCGCTCAGCCGCTCGGCAAGGAAGCGCGTTGGTTCAAACTCGCGGTCGACGACCGTCGCCGACCACCAGCCGGTGATCTCATCGCGTCGCAGCTCCCAGATGCCGCCGCTCATCGAACCTTGATCTCCATAGCAGAGAGGGTAGCGGGATCAACGTACGCGCTGATCGCCGTTGCGTAGGAGCGTGCAACATGGAGTGCAACCTCGGCGAGTGGCGGTGGGGGCGCACCGACCGAATCGCGGCGACCAGCGGCAACCGCCTGCCAGTCTCGCTCCGCTGCAATTGAGGTTGAAACCACGCCCGCATGCCCGCAGGGATTGATCAGGTCGAACGCATCGAGATCACGCCCGACATTCAACGCGAGCCCATGCCATGCCACGCCCTGCTCGACGCGAACGCCCACCGCGCCAATCTTTCGCTCGCCGATCCAGCATCCAGGCGCACCATCGCGGCGCTCCGCAGTAATCCCATACGCCGCACAGGCATCGATCAGCGACCCTTCAAGCGCGCGAATGTGTTCGCGCAACGTGATCCCCCCTGCGCGTAGCGCAATGATCGGATAGACGACGAGGTGCCCAGGCCCGTGATACGTCACCTCACCACCGCGCTCAACGTGCCGCACGGCGATGCCGCGCGCGACGTATTCGGCTTCGGTGAGATGCAGGTGCTCGGGCGACGCATTGCGCCCGAGGGTCAAGACCGGATCATGCTCAAGCGCCAGAAGGGTGTCGATCCCTCGTCCTTCAATCCGCTCTGCCACCAGCTGCCGCTGCAGGAGGTGCGCGTCGTCGTAGGCCACCCGCCCCAACCAGCGTGCCGATACCTCTCGTTGCACCTGCTCCATACCCTGAGCGTAGCCGTCTCCCTGCGCCCTGCGCTATGCTCACCCCCCACGCGGGAGTAGCTCAGTTGGTAGAGCGTCTGCTTCCCAAGACACCGCGTCTCCAGCGCTGTGCTTCCTGCAGCGAGCAGCCCCCAAAAACCCCTGAGTTAGATGGTCTAACAAAACACCCATTTCCCAGCCGATCCGGCCGTCAAGTTGCTCGGAATTCTCAACGGTGCGAACAGGTCACAGACCACTTGATAAATCCCACCTAGACCTCCACCCAGTGGCTGGCGCGCAACTTCTGACCTGAAGTCTCAATGGAAATTCCCCTCAAGTTGTAGTAATGTGCGCGAATGGTTGCCCGCCGGCGTCACCTAGTCTCGCTGACCCTCTCTCTCGCCCTGCTCGGCACCCTGTTTGTAGGCGTGCCAGCGCAGCGCGTCGCGGCGGCGGTAGGAGATCCGATCTATCGCATCGCGGTGATCGCTGAGGGTGAGGTTGACGGGTCGTACACCGTTCCGAGCGGTAATCCAGACTCC
>Ga0114968_10001278_pt1 | contig 19236 bp, 18 predicted proteins | sample M_130807_EF_Meta_FD_87020 | JGI IMG/M metagenome (GOLD analysis project Ga0114968, IMG submission 87020) | Freshwater microbial communities from Lake Montjoie, Canada to study carbon cycling - M_130807_EF_MetaG | ecosystem: Environmental > Aquatic > Freshwater > Lake | place: Lake Montjoie...
AGAGCTATTTTATAAAAACATAAAAAAACTCTCTATAAATGAGAAGATGGTGGGCGATCAAGGACTCGAACCTAGGACCCTCTCGGTGTAAACGAGATGCTCTACCAACTGAGCTAATCGCCCATTTATTAAGAAACTTTGTATAACAATAAAAATAGAAAGTTAAAATAATAATTAATGAGGTAAGTACTTTTTAAAAGCTGTTGTTTTAGAAAAGACTTTACCTTTTAAAAGATTAAATGTGTTCACATCGTCTTTTTTAATCTTTGCGCATGTAATAAAGCCATATTGTTCAACAAAATCCTTTTTATAAAAAGTTTGTTTACTTTTAAAGTCTTTTACACAATTATTTAAATAATTTTCTGGATAAAAATATATTAATAAAAAAATTATAATTAATAAATACCAATATTTTCTAAAATATCCCATATACTAATCTTATGAATAATTGTTTTTTACAAAATCATCTTCGGTATCGTAATCTTTTAAAATACTATTATATTTAAATTTTAAAAATTTAATTTTAGTAAAATTTTTCTTTATGATTTTTTTTGCACCAAAATCCCCTTTCATAAATAATAACTTTTCTTTAAATGAATAATTAAAAAGAATAGGATTGCCAAACTTTTTTTTATAAATTGGAATAAAAATATTTTTATCTTTATATTTTAAAGCTTGGCTAATCATAAATTTATAAAAATCAAATTTTATATGTGGCATGTCTGCTAAAACTATAAAAAAAAATTTTGTATTTTTAGGTAACATTTTTATTCCAGTAATAATACTAGATGAAATTCCTAGCCTATAATTTTTATTGTAAACAAAAATAATTTTTTTAAATTTTTTAATTTTTTTTTTAATTATTTTTTTATCTTTGCCTGTTACAAAAATAATTTTATTAACTATAGATTTTTGTAAATTTTCCAAAGAATGCAAAAAAAGTTCTTTTCCATTATAAATTTTAAGAAGTTTATTAAACCCAGAAAATCTTGATGATTTTCCAGCAGCTAAATAAATTGCTGAAATCATTTTTTATAAATTTCTGAGACTATTTGAGAAATAATAGATAAAGCGATCTCGGGTGCAGAACGACCGCCCAAATTTAATCCTATAGGACCGAATATTTTTTTTAATTCATAGTCTTTAAGCCCATTATCTTTTAATCTTTGTATTCTGTTTTCGTGCGTCTTCTTACTTCCTAACGCACCAATATAAAAACAATTATTATTTAAAGCATGCTGAATAGCAAAATCATCGATTTTTGGATCATGAGTTAGAGCAACTAAGGCGTCATTTTTTTTTATTGGTTGTTTTTCAAAAAAATTTTTAGGCCATTCTTTAATAACTTTCGTTCCTGGAAAACGAAATTCTGAAGCAAAAAAACCTCTTGGGTCAATTACAGTAATTTCAAATTTTAAAAATTTCGAGATCTTAATAATTTCTTGCGCTATATGGACTGCTCCTATGATGAAAATTTTAGTTGGCTGATAATAATTGTCAATAAATAGTTGTGTATTGTTAATTATTTGATTTGATCTTTTTTTAAATGCGTCGGTAATTAAATTATTAAAATCTTCAATTTCATTTTCTAATTTTTCACCCTCAATAAATATATAACTTCTCATATTTTTTAAATTAGTTATGAGAGAAAAATCTAATTTTTTTTTTTTAAGTTCTAAAACTTGATTAATTATATTTATGTTCATTATTGTTTTTTCTAAATAAACAGTTAACTCTCCCCCGCAAGCAAGACCAACATCCCAGGCATCCTGATTTGATACTTTAAAATCTAAAATCTTATTATTACCGTTTATTTTAATTAAATTTAGACATTCCCTAATGACTGTTGACTCTACACAGCCACCAGAAACTGAACCAAAAAAATTACCATCATCTCTGACTATCATTCTACTGCCACTTGGTCTTGGACTAGAACCCCAAGTTTTAATAACTGTTGCTAAAATAACTTTATGATTACTATTAATCCACTTTTGGGCTTCTTCGAAAGCACCTTCATCTAAAGAATTGAACATTATGATTATTTTTAATAAATATTTAGATTGATTATAAATTAGAGTAGACAAATAATAAAAGATAAAAGTATTATTTGTTTAAAATATTTAATAAGTTGTTATCTAATAAATATTATAATGACTAAATCTATAATAATTGAAAATTTTGGCGGTCCAGAAGTTTTAAAACTAAAGGAGATAAATTTACCTAAGTTAAATCCAAATGAAGTGTTGGTTAAAAATAAGTCAATAGGTTTAAATTTTATTGATACATATCATCGCTCTGGCATCTATCCTATTCCTTTACCTAGTGGAATAGGTTTAGAAGCAGCAGGTATAGTAGAAAATATAGGTAAGAATGTTAATTTATTCGAAGTAGGAGATAAAGTTACTCATGCTTCAATGCCAATCGGTGCTTACTCTGATAGGCAAATATTACCTCAAGAAAAATTAGTAAAAGTTCCGAAGGAAATTTCTTTTGAAATTGCCTCAGCATTGACGCTTAAAGGAATGACTTGTGAATATTTGTTACATAGAGCTTATTCAGTTAAAAAAAGTGATACAGTATTATTTCACGCTGCAGCTGGAGGCTTGGGACAGATATTTTGTCAATGGGCCAAAACAATTGGCTGCACGTTAATTGGAACTGTTGGTTCAGATGAAAAAATCAAAATTGCAAAAGAGAATGGCGCTAAATACGTAATTAATTATTCTAGAGAAGATTTCTCTAAAAAAGTTTTAGAAATTACTAATGGTAAAGGCGCTGATGTAATTTATGATGGAGTTGGAGAAAAAACTTTTGAAGGATCAATTGCTTGTATTAAATTAAGAGGAATGTTTATAACTTTTGGCAATTCATCGGGACCCATAAAAAGTATCGATGTTAAAAAACATATGGCTCCAAAAGCAATATTTATTACTCGACCTTCAGTATTACCTTATACCGCAACTAGAGAAGAACTTGAATTATCAGCTGCAACTGTTTTTTCTGCATTAATGGAAAATAAATTCAAAATTAATATTTTTAAAAAATATAAATTATCTGAGGCAAGAAAAGCGCATGAAGAACTAGAGTCAAGAATCTTAACAGGTCCTTCAGTATTAATTCCTGATTAATTAAAATTTAAATTTAACTGTAAGTTAATTTAATTTTAAACTTTTGATAACTTTACTGCACAAAAAAAACATACTAGCGAAAAACCAATTTTATTAAATAAATCACCAAAATTATATACTAATTCTCTCATCAACATTGTCTCTAATGAATGATCGTAAAAGCTTATAAGTAGTCCTATAGGGTAAATAGCCCAGCCATAAACTACAAATTTATTTAAAATATTTATACATTTTGAAATATAAATTCTTTTTGAGTTTTTAATTTTTTTTACTTCTTTTGGTAAGTAAAAGTTATAAATCCAAACAATTCCTAACCAACATAAAAATCCACATGCAAACATTAATATAGTAAAGTCAAAATTTAAATTCTTTCTTGAAAAACTAGACTCTGAAAAATATCCAAAAATAATCATCATAAAATTTAACGTTAAAACTGTTATAACTGTTTTTTTATGGGATTTATTCATGCCAGATAAGACAAAGAATATAAAAAGCATTATAGGAGTAGCACTCAACCAAGTAATATATCTAAATTCGGTTGGGTAACGATTATTTTTTACTGATAAAGCCTCAACGCTAAAAAATGAATGCATTTTATAGTACTCAATAACTGCTAAAGCAGTTGTTAAAAAAGCTAGACTAGAAATAATTTTATATTTATCTGAAAGTTTATATCTTTCTAAAATAAAATAAAAACTTGCTGCTACCATACAAATAAAAGTAAACTCAAAAGTATAAGAGGTAGCTAAAATTAAAACATTCATTTTTCGTCCCTTTCATCATCAAATTTGTCAACACTAGAAAAAATCATTATTAGAGCACTTATAATCATTAAGAATATAATAATTGCGGTAAAAATATCCTTTGGAAGTAGAATTGCAGCAATTGCTAATAATAAAAATCCAATTGGAGCTATATTGATTAGTTTCATTTTTAATTTTTATATAGTTAAAAAATCAAAATCACAACCGTTATTAGCTTGCAAAACAGAATTATAATAAAGTTTTTGATATCCTCTTTTAATATTCAATTTTTTCTCTTTAATCGATCTTAATCTCTTATTAAATTCTTTTTTAGTTATTAATACGTTCAATTTTTTATTTTTAACACTTAACTTAATTAAATCACCGGTCTTAACTACTGAAAAAGGACCTTTAATAGAAGCTTCTGGAGATACATGTAAAATAACTGTTCCAAAAGCAGTTCCACTCATTCTACCGTCTGAGATTCTAATCATATCTTTAACGCCCATTTTTAATAATTTTTTAGGAATTGGCAAATAACCTGCTTCTGGCATCGCGTAAATAGTTTTTGGTCCAATATTTTTTAAAATTAAAATATCATTCTTATTTATTTTTAATTTTGGATTATCAATGTTTTCGGACATTTTTTTTATATCATCAAACACAAAAGCTTTGCCAGTTTTTTCAAATAAAGATTTGTCAGCTGCTGATCTTTTAAGCAATGCGCCATCTGGACAAATATTTCCAAACAAAGCAACTAAACCACCTTGTCTTTCAAATGGATTTTTTCTTGTGCGAATTATTTCAGTGTCATGAAATAATTTAGAATTTTCACTAATAATTTTGGATAACGACTTTCCTTCAATATTTACAGAATTTTTATTTAAAAATGGGCTAATTTCTTTTAAAAAAGCGCCCATTCCTCCAGCATAATAAAAATCTTCCATATAATAAGATCCTGTTGGTTTTAAATTTACCAAAACAGGCACTTTGTCACTAATCTTATTAAATTTTTTTAAATCGATTTTAATGCCAACTCTTCCAGCAATTGCGGTAAGATGGATCAAAGCATTAGTTGATCCACCTAAAGCCAACAATGTTACTAAACCATTATAAATATCAGCTTCATTAATTTTTTTAATTGTCTTAATTTTTTTTAGAGCAATTCTAGCTGCAACTTCACCTGTCTGTTCTGCTAACTTTAATCTTTCGGCAAAAACAGCAGGAACACATGAAGCGTTTGTAAGACAAAGACCCATAGTTTCAATTATACAAGCCATAGTACTAGCTGTTCCCATAACTGCGCAAGTACCAGAACTTGCTGCAAGTTTATCTTCAACTTCTGAAATTTTTGATTTAGTAATTTCACCAGATCTAAATTTAGACCAATATCTTCTACAGTCAGTACAGGCTCCAAGCCTCTCATTTTCAAATTTATTAGTAATCATTGGACCGGCAGGCATAACAATGAATGGCTTACCTGCAGATATTGCGCCCATTATCATGGCCGGTAAAGTTTTATCACAGCCGCCAAGTAGAATGACAACATCTACTGGTTGCGCCCTAATCATTTCTTCAACATCCATTGACATTAAATTTCTAAACATCATACTTGTTGGGTATAAATAAACTTCTCCCAAGGAAATCACTGGAAAGTCTACTGCCATACACCCTTCTGTTTCAATTCCCCTTTTTAATGCAACAATCAATTCTGGAAAATGTCTGTGACAGCTATTAAATCCGCTTGAGGTATTTACTATTCCTACAATTGGTTTTTTTAAGGTTTTATTTGTATAACCCATAGATTTAGCAAAAGATCTTCTAAGATAAGAAGAAAATTCTAGATCCCCATAATTAGTAAGTCCTTTATTAATTCCAACCGATTTTATTTTTTCTGACATTTATTATTAGTATATTTTAAATTTTGTATATTTGGGCACTAAGTAATCTAATATACCTAAAGAACCACCCTCTCTTCCGAAACCTGACTCCTTTACACCACCAAAAGGTATCTCTGCTGAAGCTAATAACATATCATTAACACCAACCATGCCTACTTCTAATTTTTCAGAAGCTAAATGAGCATTTTTTAAAGATGATGTAAAAACATAGCCAGCAAGACCAAAATTATTATTATTAGCTTTAATTATCGCCTCTTCAAAATCAGAAAATTTAGTGATCGGGGCAACAGGACCAAAAGGTTCCTCTTTCATAATATTAGCATTGTCTGGTACATCATTTAATACGGTAGGTTCATAAAAATATCCCTTATTAAATAATTTACTTTTTTTTCCTCCGGTTAATAAGTTTGCTCCTTTTAACTTTGCGTCCTGAACTAGGCTATCAATATGTTCTAATCCCCTTATATTTGCCATAGGACCCATATTAATATCTTTATCTAAACCATTCCCTAATTTAATTTTTTTTGTATTTTCAACAAATTTTTCACAATATTGTTCATAAATTTTATCTTGAACAATAAATCTTGATGGAGAAATACAAACCTGACCAGCATTTCTAAATTTAGTATTAGAAGAAACTATAGCGGCCTCATTTACATCACAATCAGCAAAAACTAATACCGGCGCATGACCTCCTAGTTCCATAGAAACTTTTTTTATTCCAGAGGCAGCCATTTTTAAAATTTTTTTTCCAACCTCAACTGATCCGGTTAACGAAACTTTTTTTATTATTGGTGAAGAAATTAAATATTCAGATACAAAAGAAGATTTGCCAGTAACTAAATTTACAACCCCATTTGGTACTCCAGCGTCTTTGCAAGCCTGAATCATATGCATACAGGTCCCTGGGGTTTCGCTTGCAGGTTTTAATATAATGGTACATCCAGCAGCAATTGCTGCTGCTACTTTTCTTGATGGCAGTAATATAGGAAAATTCCATGCACTAAAAGCAGCTACAACTCCTACGGGCTCATATCTGACTTGAAGTCTAATATTCTGACTTCTAGACTCAATAATCTGACCATAAATTCTTTTAGTTTCTTCAGAGTACCATTCGAATTGATCTGCTGCAGCCATAGTTTCTCCTCTTGATTCAACTAAAGGCTTTCCAGTTTCTAATGTCATAGTAGTTGCAATTTCCTCGCATCTTTCTCTAATTATAATTGCAATTTGTTTTATAATTTTCGATCTTTCCCAAGGAGAAGTATTTTTCCATGTAATAAGTGATTTTAAAGATGCATCTAACGCAAGATCTAAATCTTCTTGCGTTGATAAAGGAATATTACCTAATACTTCTTCATTAAATGGATTAATAACTTGAATTTTTTCTTTAGTATTATTACTCCATTCACCATTAATAAAATTACCTAATTTGTTATACATTTAGATGTTTTGTTTAAAATATTTTTTTTGAACTTCATTACACCAATTCCCAACGTTCCAGGAACCATAAGCACCCATTCCTGCAAATTCGTTATGACCACTATAAACCGGCACATGTACAACTGATAAACCTTTATATTTGTAAGCTTTTTCAAGTACTATTTTAAATTGATGACTGCTATAACCTGCAAAAAAACCTTTTACACCTTTAACAGAGTTTGCCATTGCAACGTAATCAACCTCTACTTTATCATTAGTTTTAAACTCATAATTATACTGCGCGTATTGGAGTCCTGTAATTGCGGCCATTCTTCTGTTATCAAAAATTATAATCATTCCTTTTAGTCCAAAATAAACTGCATCAATAAGAACTTGGGGGTTCATCATAAAAGAACCGTCGCCAACAAAACTAATTGGATAAATGGGGTTATCTGCTATAGCTGATGCTAATATTGCGCTAGGTGAAAACCCCATATAAGAAGAACCAGTTTCAGTAAAAGTTTGAAAAGGTTTGTTGTCTTCAGCTATTTGAAAGCCATTAGCCTGAACGTCACCAGCATCAAAAAATTTTACACAATTTTTAATATTTGCAAAATCACAGGCAATTTTAATCGCAGCAGGTTGTGTAAGTACATTTTTTTTAAATGCAATGTCATTTAAAATTTCTTTTTTATAAATTCTATTTTTAAAATTTATCCATTCTTTTTTTTTGTTATAGCACTTTTCAATCCACACCAATCTTCTTTTTGATGGTTTATATTTATTTTTAATTAAAAATTCATTTAATTGAGTTAATATTATGCCAATGTCTCCATTTAAACCTAATGTATTACTATAATGAAGCATATCAGCTAAATCTGCATTTATATTTATAACTGCCTTAGCGTTAGGATAACCAATACCTGAACAATCAGACTGACAAACTGATCTTGAACCAATTGAAATCAATAATTCTGTATTAGTCATTGCAAAATTTCCACAAAGAGAACCTTTGCTACCACCAACATGCATATTATTTTTATGCTGATCTGGCATTACACCTAAACTACCGGGTGATAATATTACTGGCGCTTGCAAAAGTTCTGAAAATATTTTTACCTCATCATTAAATTTTCTGCTGCCCCCACCACATTTAATTGAAATTTTATCATAATTATGAATAATTTTTTCAAAATTATTTATTTGTTCTTGATTAATTAAATTTGTTAGATGAATTTTCCTTGATGAAGGAAGTGTAAATAAATTTAAATTTTTAATTACTTTTGGTTGAGTATTAATTGGTAATAAAAAATAGAAAGGACCAGATTTATGAGGATTATGAGTTTTTAAATAACCTCTTCTTAAACCTTCTCTTAATGATTCTGGAGTATGAAAAACATGAGATTCTGACATCAATGATGTAATTTTTCCGTATATATCTTGTTCTTTCTTAGGAATTTGTTGCATATTATATCCTTCGCCGTAGGTAGTCTCGTCGCCATAAATGTGGTAAACACCTATTCCGTTTGATGAAGCAACTAATGAACCTGCCATAGCTTGAAGAGCCCCTGGACCAATAGATGTCACTACGGCCGGAATTTCACCATACTGCCAACTCAGAGTTGTGGCTGCATGCGCCATCTCAACTTCATTTCTAAAATTATAAGTTTTTGTTACTCCAAATTTTTCATAAATTCTTAATATTTCAGCAAAATCAGTAGAGCCATGTCCAAAAATAGCAAAATATTTTCTAACATTTTGCCTTAACAATCCAAGCAACAATCCTTCTGACAATGTTACATCAACATTTTTGGAGATTAAATTTTTTAAAATACATTTATCTAAATTATAATTATTTTTTGAAATAATTTTAGCTCTATTTTCTACTTCTTTTAAAATCATAATCAGAATATTTAAAATTTTATATTTAATTTTTTAATGACATTTTTTGCTGTTTTATATCCTTGCTTCTTTTTTTTATTTGAAGCCCTATTGTTAGAAAAATTAAAAATATAAATGCAAGACTTATTGGTGAGCTAGCAAATATTTTAAAACTACCAGAGGATAATGCCATGGATGTGCGATAATTACTTTCAATAACTTCGCCTAACACCATGCCCAAAACAATTGGTGCAAGTGGAACATTAATTCTATTAAGAAAATATCCAAGAAAACCTATTATAAACATAACATAGACATCAAAAAATGAATTACGTACTGTATAGGCTCCAATAACAATCATAATTGTTATACCAATAGCCATATTATGAGGTTTAACAGCTAAACATTTAACAATTTGTTTTATAAATTGAACTTGCATAAAAAATACAACTACGTACGCAACAAAAAACACTATATAAATTGAGTACACAACGGGCGCGTTCTGAACAAATAACATTGGTCCTGGCACTATTCCATGTATTAATAAAGCTCCCAACATTATAGCTGTTGCTGGATCACCAGGTATTCCTAGGGCAAGCAATGGAATCATTGCTCCTCCTGTAATAGCATTATTTGCTGTTTCTGGACCTACAACGCCACCAATATTTCCTTTTCCAAACTTAGCTTTTTCAATAGGATCTTTTTCTGAATTTTTAGCATGAGTATAACCAAGAAATGCAGCTATGGTACCACCAGCTCCTGGGATAATTCCTATAATTGTTCCAAGTCCAGTGCATCGTAAAATTAAACCTAAATATTTTTTATAAAATTTTAAATCTGGAAAATTAGTTTTAAGTTTACTAACATTTATATTGAAACTTTTTTTATCTTCATTATTCATTCTACTGTGAAAAACTTCAATAACATGAGGCACTGCGAACAGTCCAATCATCGCAACTAATAGATTAATACCTTGTAACATCTCAATTCTCCCAAAAGTAAATCTTTGCACACCTTCCACATCATCAATTCCAACTGTCATTAACATTAGTCCAAATATCCCTGCAGCCAGACCTCTAAAAAGAGCATTATCTGCTAGCCCACAAATTGTAGAAAAACCAAATAAAACTAAGGCAAAAATTTCAGCAGGGCCAAATTTAATTGCAAATTTAGCTAGAAAATCAGTCATCAAAATCATTGCGACCAAACTTAAAAGTCCACCTATCGTGGATACTAAAACTGTAATCCCCATTGCTAAACCTGCTTTTCCTTGTTTAGTCATCGGATAACCGTCAAAAACTGTTGCAGCAGCAGAAGGAGTGCCAGGGACACCAATCAAGATTGCTGAAATAGAACCGCCGCTTGCTCCTCCTATAAAAACAGAAACTAGTAATGTAATCGCATTAATTGGTCCCATTCCAAAAGTAAAAGGAAGCATTAATGATAACGCCATTGAGTAAGTAAGTCCTGGAATTACTCCAAATATAATTCCAATGAATGACCCAATTATTATAATAAAAAAAACTTGTAGAGTAAAAGTTTGTTGAAAAGCGATTAAAATATTATCAATCATAATAAACGAATAATTGTTCCTCTCGGCAAACTTGAATGCAATAAAATGACAAAAACTAAATAAATAATTCCAGTAAAAACTAATGGAAAAAAATAGTTAACTATCCAATTTTTTTCTTTAAGCACATATTTAGATAATATAAAAATAAATAAAATTGTTGTTAAAACAAAACCAAACCATTCTAAAAATAAAGTATAAAATATTAAAAACGATACAATTATAAAAACATTTTTTAATTCATTTTTTTTTAAATCTTCGTGCAAATCTTTTGGACGGAAACCTAAAAAATACTGGTACAAAAATACAAAAGATAAAATAACCATACACACTCCTAAAAAAAAAGGAATAGTTCTTGGTGTATTAGCGTATGAACCTACATTGCCTTTGATAGTTAAGAATGTGAGAATTAACCATAATATAGAAAAAGCAAGTAAACCTATTCCTAAAAATAAATAAAACTTGCTTTTTCTCATTATTTTTAAATTATATTAATTTTTTACTTCTTTTAATCCAAGTTCATTTGATAATTTTGCTATAATCGCATCATCTTCTGCAATTTTTTTCGCAAAATCTTTGGAGTTTAAAAAATTAACCTCAAATCCAATTTTTTCTGAGGCATCTTTATAAGCTGCACTCTCTGCATATTTTTTTGCCGCAGCTTCTAAAATTTTCAATTCATTTTCAGGTATTCCTTTTTTAGCAGCTAGACCTCTCCACATAGTAACATCTACTTTATATCCAAGTTCTTGCATTGTTGGGACATTAGGATCAGATTTTATTCTCTTCGAACTTGTGACAGCTAACATTTTTAATTGCCCCGCTTGATCAAATGATCTAAATTGATTTGGCCATTGAATAGCTGCGTCAATTCTACCAGCTAAAAGTTCTATTGGGGCTTTGCCATCACCATAAGGTATATAGTTAACTTTAACTCCCATGGCGTTAAAAGCAACAGCTGATGCTAAATGAGTGAAAGAACCTTTCCCACTAATTCCAACATTAAGCTTTCCAGGGTTATTTTTAGCATAATCAATAAGCTCCTTTAGAGATTTAAATTTATCACTTTTAACTGCTAAAACTGGAACTTCTGTTAACATTCCTGCAATAGGCTCGAATGCTTTATAATCAAATGGAGTAGATCCACCATGATATCCAGTACTTATTGAATTTGAATTAAAAACTATTTCATAACCAGTAGCAGGTCGTGATTGAATATATTGATAACCAGTGGCTCCTCCAGCTCCTAACCTTGAAACACCTACAACAGGTTGTTTAAGTTCTTTGGAAAGACCATCAGCAATAACTTCTCCAATTGTTTTTGCTGTTCCGCCAAAAAGAATTGTCATTTCAACGGCTTTGGTTGGAAATTTATCTTGAGACCAAGATTTAGTTCCAAAAAAAGACATTGTTATAAATAAAGAAATTACTAGAAAACTACATATTTTTTTAATTTTATTCATTTTTTATTTCCTTTTTTTTTATTATTATTAAAAAAGTTGTAATATTAGTTTACAACTCGCTCCTTTCTTTTATCCGCTAATGCCTTCAATATTTTTTCAGGTGTAGCAGGTAATGATTTAATTCTAACTCCAATAGCATCATAAATTGCATTCATGATAGCAGGAGCGGTAGGCACCATTGCTGGTTCGCCTATACCTTTTGCACCTAGAGGACTTAACGGATCTGGATCTTCAATTATCTTAGTTTTAATTTTTGGGACATCTAAAGAAGTTGGAAGTATATATTTTGCAAAACTACCTGTTGTGGTATGCCCGTTAACTAATTGGTAATCCTCCATTAATGCCTGTCCAACTGCTTGAACAACCCCTCCCTCAACTTGTCCTTCAACACCTTTTGGATTTATTGCTTTACCTACATCATGACATGCCCAAATACCTAGTAACTGTACTTCTCCAGTAGCAGTATCAACTTCAACTTCAGCTACTTGAGCTCCAAATACATACGCTTGCCAAGGCTTCCCCGAGCCATCAATGGGATCCAGCCCTGTGTGATGTGAGGTATAATTTCCACTACCCACTGGCACTACACCATATTTTTTTTTGCAAATTTTAACAGCTTCGCTCATAGTTACTCTATAATTCGTGTTGTTAGCCCATATTTCTCCAGCATGAGCTTCTATTGTTTCTTTTTTTACATTCCATTCCTTTGCAATTTCAGTAAATAATTTATCTTTTGCTACTTTACATGCTTCAGCAACAGCATTGCCAATCATATATGTTTGTCTTGTTGCTCCAGCATGCGCTGCTTCGGGGCTTCTAGAAGTATCATTATCACCAATTGTAATTTGCTCAGGCTTAACACCCAGTTCCTGTGCTGCCACTTGAGCTAAAACTGTTAGTATACCTTCACCAATTTCTGTTACCCCTGTTACAATTTTTGCAGTTCCACCATCATCAATTTCAGCCCATGCTCCCGCTTGATCCATAGCAGCTGTTCTTGCAATTCCATACCAGGCAGCTGCCATACCTCTACCTCTTTTTTTATTTACATTTAAATTCATAGTTATTTAATTCCACTTATATCTTTTGATGATGATAAAAGACGTGCTCCTAATGTACAGGCCGCTCTATTATCCCCACTATTTAAGTCTTTTCTAAAATGTCCTCTTGAATTAGAAGGACCTTTTTCCCAGTTAGATAATTTTTCTAGTTCAGTTAATACTGTTTTTATACTTGCTGAATTTAATTTTTGCTTTGTATGAGTTAAATCACCTGCAACAAAGGCATTAATTTTTCTAATCTCAAAAGGATCTATCGATAATTTTTCAGCACAAATATCAAGCATAGACTCTGTTGTAAATTCAGATTGAAAAGCTCCAAAACTTCTAAAAGCACCACTAGGAGTATTGTTTGTGTAAACTCCAAAAGTATCAACTTCTAAATTATCAATTTTGTAAGGACCACAACCTAAAATAGCTCCTTTTCTCATAACTCCTTCCGTAGAAAATCCGTATGCTCCTCCATCACAGATCATTTTTAATTTAACAGCTTGAATTTTACCATTTTTGCTTAATCCAATTTTATAATTTGTTCTACTTGGATGTCTTTTAGCAGTTGAAATAATATCTTCTTCTCTTGTCATTACATATCGAACTGGTAATCGAGTTTTCATTGCACATAAAGCCAACATTCCTTGATAAATCATATCTTCTTTACCACCAAAACCACCCCCAACTGGCGACATAATAAATCTAACTTTATGAATTGGAAGATTCATTATCTTTGCCATCATATGCCTGTGATGCGTAATATTTTGACTTGGAGAGATAATTACTAAAACTCCATCTGCATCGACATAACTTAATCCTGCCATAGGCTCAAGATAAGCATGTTCTACTTGTTGAGTTGTAAAATTTTCTTCGATTATTAAATCTGACTTAGCAAAACCTATTTCTATATTTCCTTTTCTAATTGGTATATGCTTTACTAAATTAGTCTTATATTTTTCATGTATTAAAATTTTATTTTTTAAAGCTTCCTCTGGATCAAATAAAGCTGGTAAATCTTTATAGGAAATTTCAATTTTGCTTACTGCTTCTCGAGCAGCTTCTAATGTTGTTGCTGCGACAGCGGCAATTGCTTCTCCCACATATCTTACTTTATCTCTAGCTAAGACAGGTTGATCTTCAATAAAAACGCCAAAGTTATCAATGCCCGGAACATCCTCGCATGTAACGATAGCCTCAACTCCCGGAACTGCTAAGGCTTTTTTTAAATTAAGACTTTCTATTTTAGCATGTGGGCGATTACTTCTAAAAACCTGCATATGTAACATATTTGGCATTTTCATATCAGCGGCATATTTGAGACGACCTGTAACTTTGCTTGGCGCATCTATTCTTTTCACATTTGCTCCTAAATAGGAGTTTTCCGGTTTTTCATAATTTTCAAAATAACTTTCATTTATTTTTCCGGAAATAACGTCTCTAGCAATTTCAACTGCCTCAAAAATTTTTTGATAACCTGTACATCTGCATATATTTCCACCCATTTCTTCTTTTATCTCTTCTATATTTGCATTAGGATTTGTTCTTAATATGGATGTTGCTGCCATAACCATTCCTGGAATACAAAAACCACATTGGCTTGCCCCTTGAGAGAAGAATGCTTTTTGTATTATAGATAAATTATCTGGTGAGCCTTGATTTTCAATTGTTTCAATTTTCATGCCATTAACTTTAGCTACAGGCATTAAACAACTTTTAACAAGCTTTCCATTAACAAAAACTGAACAAGTACCACATTCACCAGCACCGCAACCTTCTTTAGTTCCTGTTAGATCAAGATCTTCTCTTAAAAAATCTAATAAACGATAATGAGAATTTACTTCTTTTATTATTTTTTTTCCGTTTACTTCTAAATTTAAATTTAATTTATGCATAAATACTTTCTTTTTTATCTAAATAAAAATTATTTATTGTATTCTCTTTTAAAGAAATTTTTGTTTTTAATGAATTTATAATAGATCTTATTATAAAATTTTTTAATACTTCTTTTCTATATTCTATTCTGCTTCTTGAATTTATTACATCTAAATCTAATATAGAAGCTTTAATAATATTTTCTTCATTAATTAATTTACCAATTAAAAATTTTTCAGTATTTAAAAGTCTCTTTGGAATTTCGCTAACACCACCCACAGCTAATCTTACGTCGGAAAAGGTTTTTTTGTCATCAGCAATCCTGACAACGCAACTTACACAAACAGTTGAAATTACTAAAGATCTACGATGCCCAACTTTTTCAAAAGAACAACAATAGTCCATTATATTGTCTAATTCAAAATGAGATATAATTTCATTATTTTTTAAATCTACATTATTTCTGCCTAATATAAATTTTTCTAACTTAATATTTCTTTGATAATTTTGTTTATTTTTTTGACCAACTATATTTACATTGCAATTTAATGTTAAAAACACTGGCGTTCCATCAGCAGCTGGGGATGCATTTACTATATTGCCGCCAATAGTTGCTTGTTCTCGAATTTGATCATCGGCAAACCAAACTGCTACTTGTGGTAAAATTTTTACATTTTGTCTAATGTCTTTATCTAGAAATAATTTTTGAAAAGTAATTGCTGATCCAAGTATTACTTTGTCTTTTTTTATTATAAATCTATTAAGATCAGCAATTTTTGTTATATCTATTATATTTTTAATATAAACATCACCAGCCCTACCATCTCTAGCCCATGGTAAAGTATCGGTACAACCCGCCACGATACGATAATCTTTAATATCCTCAGCTAAATTAAAATACTCATTTAAATCTTTAGGAATATAATATTTATCGTATCTTAACATTATTAAATTATATCAACCTTTGATCATTTCTGACTACAACTTTGATTGCATCTTCAATTCTATCTTTAGTATATTTTAAACCAGTTTGAAGATCTTTCATTGCAAAAGTATGTGTATGGATTAATTTAGCATCAAATCTTTTTTGTGCCATTAACGCCATTGCTCTATGACAAGCGGATTTGCCTTCTCCTCTAGTAGCATAAATGTAAGCATTATTTCTTACTAAATTAGCTATATCAACTTCCACTGGTTTAGATGGAAACGCGGCAAGTCCAATTTTTCCTCCTCTTCTTATCATTAATGCCGCATCATTAATTGCATTTGCCGCTCCTGAACATTCAAGAACATAATGTGCGCCTATTCCATCAGTCAATCTTCTAACTTTTTCTACAGCATTTTCTTTTGTTACATTAATTACATGAGACGCTCCAAGTTTCTTACCAGTTTCTAATCTGTTGTCTCTAGTGCCAGTAAGAATTACCTCTGCTCCAAGAGCGCTAGCAACTCCAACGGCACATAACCCTATTGGGCCAGGACCGGTAATTACCATTGTTTGCCCTGCAAATAATCCCCCCATAACGTCTAATGTATACATGCTAGTTCCTGCTGTTACTGCTAAAGTAGCTTCTTCATCTGACATATCATCTGGAACTTTAACTAATGTTCTTGTTCGATTTGTCATATATTCAGCAAAAGCTCCGTCAGTTGTAAAACCGTTTGCTTTATGACCTTTAGAAGCAAATCCATAATTTAAACATGCAGTATACCAACCTTTAACGCACATTTCGCATCTGCTACATCCAGCATGAATTTCAACTGCGACTCTGTCACCAATTTTAAAGTTGTCTACTGCAGATCCTAATTTAACAACTCTACCCATAGCTTCATGACCTGGAGTATAATTTTTATTGAATGGCATTTGACCCTCAATTTGAGCTGGCTTTCCGTGAGCAATAATCTCTAAGTCTGTTGCGCAAATTGCAACTGCATCAATTTTTAATAAAACTTCATCCTCTTTAGGCTCTGGCACAGGTTTTTTTTTGATTTGAATATTGTTAGGATCGCTAAGAACCCAAGCTCCCATTTCTTTTGGGATATCAAACTTTGTATTATGTCCCATCATTGTTCTTTTAGGCTGCATATTTTTTATCTCCTTTGGTTGGTTTATTTATTTTCTTTTGAAAATATTTATTAATTTCTAATATTGAATTCTTAGTAGAATTAATTATTTTTAATAAATATTTTTTGTCATTAGTAATTTTATATTTAGGCGAAGAACAACTAATTGAGGCTATTGGTAGATTATTTTCATCTATAATAGGGAAACCAATGCAAAATACACCCTCTTGAAATTCTTCATCATCAATAGCATACCCTTTTTTTTTAATATTATTTAATTCATTAAAAAGAAGATCTCTATTTACAATAGTTTTTTTGGTAAATCTAAAAAAATTTTTATTAAGAATTTGATTTTGTTGATTAAAATTCAAAAAAGCTAATATAGCTTTACCAGATGCTGTAGCATGAAACGCGTTGTCTTTATTCAAGAACCCATTATCAACTCTTACTGGATGAATAGACTCTAATATTTTTAATGTTATCAATTTATTTCCTTCAAATGAACTTAAGTGCACAGTCTCACCTGTTTCATTGTTAATTTTTTTTAAAAAAGGTAAACAATAATCAATAAGACTTTGATTATTTAAGTTTAACACTTCAGCAAATTTTTTTATTTTTGAACTCAAAAAATATTTTTTAGTTCTTGCATCTTTATATAAATAACCATTATTGCAAATAGTTGATAACATATGATGTGCAGCTGACTTTTTAAAACCTAATTCAAAACAAAGATCCTTTAAACTGATACCAGAAATAGATTTATTATTTAAAAAAAAATCTAATGTATTTAAAGTTTTTTGTATTGATTTTATCGACATATTTGTGAGATTATGGCTGTTAAAGAATTTGTCAATATTAAATCAAAGTTTAATATTATTAAACTAATTATTAATTAGTATATATATTAAATTTGTATTTAAAAATTATTAATTTAAAAATATTTAATAAAAAGAAAGAAAGTTATTTAATTGATAGAATTTTCTGAATTAGTTAAATTAATTACTGTTTTACTTTTAGCAGCATCAATAGCAGGTTTTTCTGCAGGTTTGCTTGGTGTAGGAGGCGGCTTAGTTATGGTTCCTGCACTTTATTATGCATTTACTATTTTAGATTTCGAAATTTCAACTAGAATGCATTTAGCCGTAGGTACTTCATTAGCAATAATAATCCCAACATCAATTATGTCTACAAGAACTCATATGAAGTATGGTGCTGTAGATTTTAAATTATTTAAATCATTCGGAATTTTTATTATTATCGGTGTTATTTTCGGAACATTTTTAGCTTCAAATTTAAAAACTCCAAGTCTTATTTTATTTTTTTCAATTTTTACTTTTTTGGTTGGTTTATTTTTTATTTTTATAAAAAACAAATTAGAACAAATAGAAAAGAATGTTTCGATAATTTATAAAGTTCTCATTGGTAGTTTAATTGGTTTTATTTCAGTTCCGTTAGGTATTGGAGGGGGATCATTAGCGGTACCTTTTATGAGGTTATTTGGATATGATATGAGAAAAGCAATTGGCACATCGGCAGCGATGGGAATTGTCATTGCTATTTCGGGAACCATAAGCATGATATTTAGTGGTGCCCTTTTTGCAGAAGTAAAATCTCCTTTAAGTTTTGGTTATTTTAATTTAGCAGGTTTTATAATTTTTGTTCCTGTTACAATGGTAATGGCTCCAATAGGAGCTAGATTAGTTCATCAAGTAAGTAGAGCTACAATAACTAAAATCTTTGGCATTTTCTTAATTGTTATTTCTATTAGAAGTTTTTTAGAATATTTAAATATAAAATAATCTAATTTACAGGTCTTTCACTTGTAAGTTCTTTTCCTTTTTGTGTTTGTGAAAGATCAATCTCTACCCAATCAATTGGGCTTAAAGCTTTTGTTAAAGCAACTTTTAATACTTCATCTACTGTTTTAACTGGAATAATTTTTAAACCTTCAATTACATTTTTAGGTATTTCAGCCAAATCCTTCTCATTCTCATCTGGGATTAAAACAGTTTTAATACCTCCTCTAAGAGCTGCTAATAATTTTTCTTTTAAACCTCCAATTGGAAGAACTCTTCCTCTTAAAGTAACCTCTCCTGTCATAGCAACTTCTCTCTTAACTGGGATTCCAGTTAAAGATGAAACA
>Ga0114968_10001279_pt1 | contig 19228 bp, 16 predicted proteins | sample M_130807_EF_Meta_FD_87020 | JGI IMG/M metagenome (GOLD analysis project Ga0114968, IMG submission 87020) | Freshwater microbial communities from Lake Montjoie, Canada to study carbon cycling - M_130807_EF_MetaG | ecosystem: Environmental > Aquatic > Freshwater > Lake | place: Lake Montjoie...
CGGGAAGCGGGCCGACCGCACGGAAAGCGGGAGTGCGGGGGTCGGGAGTTGTGGCCATGGGAGAACCTTTCATACGCGGCGACTGTTTTGCTTGTTATACGGTCTAAACAGTCTTTGGATTTTTAGCCACACCGGAAGTTGTTTACAGCAAAGACGAGCGCACGCTGTTGGCGGCCTGCACCAGTGACAGCCGCATGGTGGTGCACATCGTTTCTTCCGAGACGCGCGAGGCCTGCGTGCTGACATTGATGGCGGCGACCACATGCCCTGTCGCATTGGTGACGGGCACGGCAATCGAGCGCAGGCCGAGTTCTAGCTCCTCGTCGACATAGGCATAGCCCTGTCTGGCCACTTGCCTGAACATTCCCAGCAAGGCTTGCGGATCGGTAACGGTTTTGGGGGTCAACGGCTTCAGGATACCCGCGGCCAGAATGGCCTGCTGGCGTTCGACCGGCTCATAGGCCAGCAAAGCGCGGCCCAGCGAGGTGCAATAAGCAGGCAGGCGCGAGCCGACCGCCAGCCCGACCGACATGATTCGCTTGGTGGCCGAGCGCGCGACATAGACAATATCGGGGCCATCGAGAATGGCGGCCGAACAGCTCTCGCTCAATTGCTCGCTGACCATTTCCAGTGCCGGAAGGATCACACGCGGCAGCGGGGTCGAGGACAGATAGGCATAGCCGAGCGACAGGACTTTCGGTGTCAGGCGGAATTGCCGCCCGTCATCGGCGACATAGCCTAGATGGCCGAGCGTGAACAGGGATCGCCGCACGGTGGCGCGCGGCAGATCTGTGAGTTTGGCAATATCGGCCAAAGTCATGCTCTCGCGTCCCTCGCCAAAGGCACGGATCACCCGCAGGCCGCGTGCAAAGGCTTCGACATAGGATGGGTCGCGCTTGCTGCCTGTCGGCTCGGTGGTTTGGCTTTCAGGCGTTTGTGTCGAAGGCATATCGGATCGTCCAGAGGTCAGTGACGTCAGCAGTTTTGCAACAGCCCCTGTGCTTGCGGGCACCGGCGGTCAGCCCGTCAGACCAAAAGAACTGCCGCTTGACGGATGCGTACGAACATCGCAAAAGCGTTCGCACTACGATTTTATGTTCACTATACGAACATAAAATCGTGCCGGCGTCAAGTCCTGACCGGCATGGACTATGCCGGCAAGCCGATCCTTTCGCGGGAGTTTGCGTGCGAAATGCAGCCGCACACGCGACAGGCGCATTATGGGAAATCTGACCATTCGTGCTCGTGTCGTTATTATGGAGGATGGTCGTTCATGTTATAAGATTTTCGGGAATCACTATGGCCATATCACGCGCATGATGAAGGAAACGGCATGAGCTTTTCGGCATTGGATTCAACACTGAGCGGACCGCTGTTCGTGCCCCTTTCCATCGCGGAAATCTGGTCGGACCAGTCGCGGCTGGCTTCCATGCTGAAAGTCGAGTGGGCTCTGGCGATGGCGCAGACCAAAAACGGCTTGTGTCCGCCCGGCGTGGCCGAGGCTTTGGCGGCCATCAACCCGATGGATTTTGATCTGCTGGCACTGGGACAGTCCACAGCCCTGTCGGGCGTGCCGACCATTCCCTTCCTCGCTGCCTTGCGCAAAAAACTGCCGCCCGAATGCGAGCCCTTCGTCCATAAAGGGGCGACCACGCAGGACGTAATGGACACCGCCCTGATGATGCAGGTGCAGCAATCGATGGAGAGCCTCTTGCCGCAGGCCGTCGAGGTGCTGGCCGCTTTGTCGGCACTGGCATCGCGCCATGCCCAAACACCCTGTGTCGGCCGCTCTTACGGACAGCACGCAATGCCGGTCAGTTTCGGCTACAAAGTCGCAATCTGGCTGTCGGGACTGTGCGATGCCTTGGCTCCGTGGCCTGCTTTGGCACCCGCTGTTTTGAAGGCCTCGCTGTCGGGGCCGGTCGGCACGCTTTCGGGACGTTCGCCCGCCCATGCCAAAGCGGCAGAGGAATTTGCGCGGCTTCTCGGTCTGGCTTTCGATCCGGTGCCATGGCATGTGCGCCGCAGTCCTGTCGTGTCGCTGGCTGCCTTTGTCACGCAGGTTTTGGGGGCATTGGCCAAGATGGCGGCTGATATCGTCAATCTGTCCTCGACCGAAGTCGGCGAGGTATCCGAACCCTTCATCGCCGGACGCGGCGGTTCCTCGGCCATGCCGCACAAGCGCAATCCTGTGGCGGCGACAGTCATTCTTGCAGCCTTTCAGGCGGCACAGGGGTTGAATCAAACGGTGCAAGCCGCGCTCGTGGCTTCGCATGAGCGGCCCGCAGGGGCATGGCATGGCGAATGGCACGCCCTGCCGCAGCTGTTGGGGCTGCTGGCCGGTGCGCTGCATGAGGCCAAGCGGATCGCCGAGGGGTTGGAAGTCGATGCCGCGCGCATGGCCGCCAATCTCGATATGACCCATGGGCTGATCTATGCCGATGCGGTGGCCTCTGCTTTGTCGGTCGATCTGGGAGCCAGCCGCGCCCATCATTTGATCGAACAGGCGGCAGGCACGGTGCGACAGACAGGCCAGCATCTGTCGCAAGTGGTCGGCGCATGGCCGGAGATGCCGGTGAGCTTCAAGGGCGAGCGCTTGAAAGACCTGTTCGATCCAACACCCGCCGTGCAGGCGGCCTCGATGATTATTCCCTCTTCGCGGGCCCAAGCCATGCACGTGATGGCCGCTCTTTCCAGAAAAGGATAAATCATGCCCTTGATGGCTGTGAATGGCGTGAACCTGTTTTATGATCTGGCAGGGCCGGACGGCGCACCGGTGGTGGTATTTTCGAATTCGCTCGGCACCAGTGCTGAAATGTGGGATGCGCAGGCCCGTGCACTGGCAGGCCGCTGCCGCGTCTTGCGCTATGATACCAGAGGCCACGGGCGGTCTTCGACCGTAGGACCGGTGACCATCAAACAACTGGCCGATGATCTGGCCGGTCTGCTGGAGGCGCTGTCGGTTTCGTCGGCGCATGTGGTCGGCCTGTCGCTGGGCGGGATGACGGCGCAGGCGCTGGCCATCCATTATCCCGCCAAAGTACGCTCGCTGCTGCTGATGGCCACCGACGCTTTTCTGCCGCCGCAAGACGGCTGGCAGGTGCGTGCCAAAACCGTGCGCGAACAGGGCCTGGGCGCGATTGTCGATGCCGCCATGGGGCGATGGTTTACCGATCGGAGTGCCGTGACCTGTCCCGAAAAAGTAGCCTTCGCCCGCGCCCGCTTTGTCAGTGGTGACGCCGAAGGCTATGCGCTGTGCTGCGAGGCCATCGGGGCGATGGATTTGCGGCCGCAGCTGGGCACCATCAAACAGACCTGCATGGTCGTTGCCGGTCGCCATGATCCGGTGACCACGGTGGAGATGTGCGAAGGGCTCAGTGCGGCCATTGCCGGATCAACCTTCCGCGTCGTGGAAGGGGCGTCGCATCTGATCCCGATGGAGCAACCCAAAGCGGTCAATGATCTGCTGGTCGACTGGCTGGAGCATCACGGCGCCCTGTTGCCTGCGCCCGCGCGCGGGTCTTTCGAAACCGGTCTGGCCAATCGCAAGGCGGTGTTGGGGATCGACCATGTACAACGCTCGCTGGCGCAATCGGGACCATTCAGCATGCCTTGGCAGGATTTCATTACCCGAAACGCCTGGGGGGAAATGTGGGGGGACGATACGCTACCCTTCAAACTGCGCTCATGCGTGACCCTGGCGATGATGATTGCGCTGCATCGCGAGGAGGAGTTCAAACTCCATGTCAAACCCGCGCTGAAAAACGGCGTGACGCTGGAAGAGTTGCAGGCCTTGCTGCTGCATGCCTCGATCTATGCCGGCGTGCCCGCCAGCAATGCCGCCTTCCGCTGGATGCGCGATGTGCTGGGCGACGAACTGGACAAGGTGAAACCCGCCTGAGCGGGTTTTGCTGTCCGGCAATCCCCGGTCATGCCCCGGATTGTATCCGGAGCATGATGGATGGTTGGCTTAGTTGCAGGCGGGCCGTCAGGCCGCGTCCGGGATTTTTTTGTTGTTGGTGATCTGGCTGGTTTTGCGGGGCTCGATCACCTCGCCCTTGATGCCGCCGAGATGGCGCAGGCGGGCATCGGTTTCTTCGCCCATATCCATGACCACCGCGATGCACATGACATGGCCGATCCGTTTGGGCGGGGCCAAAGGTTCGCCCGCACATCCGATCCGTTTCATCAAACGGTGCATGTTCAAATCGAACACGCCGACACAATGTGTCATGCCGATTCCCATGCCGATTTCATTGCCTGCCAGCAACAATTCGATGGCCGCACGGCTGACAGCCGTTCGTTCGCCAGTTTGAGAGACATCTGAGTCGACAGCAAAACGGCTTCCTTCCCAGATACGCGGACTATAAATAGGTGCGCCATCGGGTAGAAGTTCGGGAAAAACATCATTGATCATTGTAAAGCCGGTGGTTGGCAACAGGCGTACAGTACCTATTACCTCATCATCCTCACTCATTTTGAGCAAATAAACCGGATCAAGTGCATCAAAGCCGTCAGCTTCCCAAGTATTAATAATAGGAACGTCCCAATTCATACGATCGTAGAATACTTTTTTTCTCAAACGATGCATTTGATCAATCTCTCTTGGGAACATAGACCTTTCATGTCCGTGAATAACTCTGATCATAGCGCACCTCTCTTTAGTTGATTACCGAGGATGCGATAATGTGTTTATTAATGAAAAGTTAATACTGATCAAAAGAGCAGGATTTTATGATTTAATTGTAATATTAACTATACTCTACTTAAAATTGCATTATCCGGGCTGTCCATTTGGGTCACTTATGGGTTGAATTGACAGGTAAATCAATATGATAGCGCTTAAAACAGTGCTATCGCACCTGTCGCCAGTGCCTTGGCTACCGCATGGGTTGTGTTGAGTGCGTCGAGCTTGGCGCGGGCATTTTCGAGATGGAACTTTACCGTGCGTTCGCTGATGTTCATGATCTGGCTGATATCCCAATCCGATTTGCCCGATGCACGCCAGCGCAGGCACTCCTTCTCGCGCTGCGACAGCAAGGCCCCGTAATTGGGGGCTTCCACCCCCGCATTGAGCAAGGCGTAATGGTGGAAATGATGCGCAATCAGCAATAATTGCGGCACAATGGTGGGACGCATTTTCTGCCATTCGACATCGGAAACATCGGAAGTCACTGAAAACAGGGCAAATTCATTCATGCGCCCACGGATGGGGAAAGACAGGCCCTGTTGGCCGATGTCGAAATCCTGCGCCTCGGAGAAAAACCGCTGCACCACTCGCTGCGATCGGTCGACCTGCGCCCAGTCGATCGGCAGCAAGCCGCCAAGACCTGCCTTAACGACCGGGTCGATATCGACATAGTTGTTCTGGTAATAATGTCGTTGCCATTCGGGCGCATAGGTGACGGCAAGCAAAGGCAGGGCGGTTTTTTGGGTGGGGATATTCACAGCGAGATAGGAAATATGATCAAGACCGAGTTCGGTTAAAGCTGACCTGAGTTGATCGGTTGTGTCCTGAAGTTTGTTGCTTTGTGATAAGTTGTCGAGCAGGGAAAATAAATCTTCAGTTTTCATTTACGCACTCCAACATTACATTAATAATATTGAAAATTAAAAATGTAATAATTTATTTTTTTGAATTGGATTTATAATTAGCGAATCCTAATTATAAACTATTACACTCTTATATTATGCGAAAATTATGACATCAAAACCTAAATTTGATAAGTGGCATTTAATAGGACGAATTTTGCAAATTGAACGATCTAAAATCGGAATGGCTATTCAAAAGCAATAACTAGGCTTTTGTGCAAACTGCGTTATATCCAATGGCAGGTTGAAACATTGTCATGCTTGAGGGGCTCGCAGATGCAATGGAATAGCAGTCGTATAGTGGCTGTCGGACTTGTCGCGGGTGCGGCCTTGTGGATCGTGTCGGGTTGGCTGACGGGTGAAGCCCCTGTCCAGAAACAAGGCGACAAGCAAGCCGCCAAACTCTTTGCCGTCTCGGTTGTTCCCGTGACTGTGGAGCCGCATTCGCGGGTGTTGACAGTGTCAGGTCGCTCGGAAGCCGACCGGCGTACGGTGCTGACAGTGCGGGCCAACGGCACGGTAACCCAGATCAATGTGCGGCGCGGATCGCGGATCAAAGAGGGGGATGTGGTCGCGGTGCTGTCGGATGAAGCGCGCGAGGCCAATGTCAATCAGGCGCGTGCACGTGTCGAACAACGCCGCAAGGAATACGAGGCCCGCCTGCCGCTTGTCGCGCAAGGTGTGATGCCGCGTCTCAATCTGGCGCAATACGAGGCCGATCTGAAAAATGCCGAAGCGGGACTGGCTGCCGCCGAGGCCGAGCGGGAGCGCGGTCTTGTGCTGGCTCCGATTGACGGAGTGGTCACCGATTTGCCGGTCGAGATCGGACAGGCGATGCAACCCGGCGGCGCGATTGCCGAAATTGTCGCGCTTGATCCGATGCTGGTGGTGATCGATGTGTCAGAGCGCCGCATCGGCGGGATCAAGCCCGGTGATCTGGCCAAGGTCCGGCTGGCCAATGGTATGGAAGGGCAGGGCGAGGTACGGTTTGTCTCCTCGCGCGCCTCGTTGCAGACGCGGACCTATCGGGTCGATCTGTCGATTGCCAATAAAGACGGGTTGATCCCGGACGGAATTACCGCAGAAGTTGCTTTGAAGCTGGCTGCAGTGCCCGCAAGCCGTGTTCCGCGTTCGGCCTTGACCTTTGCCGCAGACGGGCAATTGGGCGTGCGGTTGGTCGATGCCCCCGGTGTGGTGCAATTTGCACCTGTGACCTTGGTCGAGGATGAAGGACAATATCTGTGGGTTGCGGGTCTGACCGATCGGGCCAGCCTGATTGTGCAGGGGCAGGATTTTGTGAAAGAGGGCCAGCAGGTCACGGCTGTGCCTTCTGGCAAACCATGAGGGCATGATGGGCAATCCGGTTGATTATGCCATTTCCCATGCCCGCCTTACGCTGGCTTTGCTGGGCTTTTTGCTGGTGGCCGGTTTTTCGGCCTATGTGACCATCCCCAAAGAGGCCGAGCCGGATGTGCGGGTGCCGATCATCTATGTGCAGCTGACCCAGCGCGGGATCAGCCCCGAAGATGCCGAGCGGCTGTTGCTGCGGCCTGTTGAAACGCAGATGAAATCGGTCGCCAATGTCAAGGAAATGCGTTCAACCGCCTTTGAGGGCGGTGGCTTCGTGCTTCTGGAATTCGAGGCGGGCTTTGATTCCACCCGTGCGCTGGCCGATGTCCGCGCCAAGGTCGATGATTCCAAGCGCGATCTGCCAAAGGATGCCGATCAACCCACTGTACGGGAAGTCAATCTGTCGCTGTTTCCGGTGCTGGTGGTCGGTCTGACGGGCGAAGTCCCCGAACGCACGCTGCTGCGGATGGCGCGCGATGCCAAGGCCGCGCTGGAACAGGTCCCCGGTGTCTTGTCGGCGGATTTGCGCGGGTCGCGTGACGAGGTGATCGAAGTGGTGGCCGAGCCGATGCACCTCAAAAGCTATGGCATTTCGCTGTCCGATCTGACAACGGGCACATCCATGGGCAATTCGCTGGTCACAGCAGGCGCGATCGAAGGACAAAGCGGACGTTTTGCCGTCAAGGTGCCGACACTGATCGAAACCCCCAATGACGTGATGAAATTGCCCGTGGTGGCCGGCAACGGCGCCTCGGTGGTGCTGGGCGATCTGGCCGAAGTACGTCCGACCTTCAAGGATGCCACATCCATTACCCGTATTGACGGCCGTCCGGCGATTGCCATCGAGATCACCAAACGCACGGGTGCGAACCTGATCGAAACGGTTGATGCCGTCAAAGCGGCAGCGATGCAGTTGCAATCGCGCTGGCCCGAAACAGTGCACGTCACCTTCTCGCAGGATAAATCCAAAACCATCCGCGACATGCGGCATGAATTGCAAAACAGTGTCATCACAGCGGTGCTGTTGGTGTTTGTCATCATGCTGGTGGTACTGGGTGGCAGGGCCTCGATCTTTATCGGCATTGCCATTCCGGCCTCTTTTCTGACCGGTATTCTCGGCCTGCAGATGGCGGGGCTGACTGTCAATATTGTCGTACTGTTCGCTCTCATTCTGGCAGTCGGCATGCTGGTCGATGATGCCATTATCGTGTCGGAATTTGCCGAACGGCGGATGGCCGAGGGCATGGCCGCCGGACCCGCTTATTCGCTGGCGGCCAAGCGCATGGCCGGTCCGGTGATTGCCGCCACATTGACCCGAATTGCCGCCTTTTCGCCTTTGATGTTCTGGCCCGGCATTGTCGGACAATTCATGAAATATCTGCCGCTGACGCTGATTGCCACGCTGTCGGCCTCGCTGGTGGTCGCACTGTTTTTCACGCCGACGCTGGGGGCCCTGCTGGGGCGTGCGCCCGATACGGGCCACGATGACCGTGCCGCATCCGAAGGGCTCTATATGCGGATTGTGAGGCTATCCTTGCTGCGGCCCGGTCAAACCTTGCTGGCCACTCTGGTTCTTTTGGTGACGGTGATCGTGTCTTACTCCAAATTCGGCAACGGGGTCGAGTTTTTCCCCAATGTCGAGCCCGATTACGGCATTGCGCAAATCCATGCGCGCGGCAATTTGTCGCTGACCGAGAAAGACCAATTGGTCCGGCAGGTCGAAGACCTGATACTGGCGCGCCACGATCTGCGCACCGTCTATGCGCGGGCGGGCGAAGGCCAGAAGGGATCGGCCGAATTGTCGGAGGACACCATCGGCACGGTCCAATTCGAATTCATCGATTGGCAAAAACGCGACAAAGCCCATGTGATCATGGATGAGATCCGCGCTGCCGCTGCCGATATTCCCGGTATTCTGGTCGAGATCACCGCTCCCAAAGGGGGACCGCCCACCGGCAAAGCCATTCAGGTTCAGTTGACCGCGATTGAATCCGCCTTGCTGCCCGAAGCCGCACGCAGAGCAGCCGCCTTGATCGCCGCACGGTCCGACATCACCGATCTGGATGACGGCCTGCCGCTGCCGGGGCTGGATTGGGAAATTGTCGTTGACAAGGCGGAAGCCGCCAAATACGGCATTGCCGCCTCGCAAGTCGGTACGGCCGTGCAGCTGATCACCAACGGCACCAAGATCACAGATTTCCGGCCCGAAGGTGCCGACAAGGCCGTCGACATCATCGTCCGCTTCCCGCCCCACAAGCGCACATTGGACGAGCTGGACGAGTTGCGCATCACCGGACCGCAAGGCTCTGTGCCGATGGGCAATTTCGTCAAACGCGTGCCCGTGCAACGGGTGGGACAGATCAACCGTGTCGCCGGTCAGCGCGTGATCACGGTGTCGGCCAATGTCAAAGCGGGTGTGCAATCGGCCATCGTACAAAAAGAGGTGATTGCCGCTTTGGCTGCCACCGATCTGGGGGCGGGTGTTCATATCCGGATGAAGGGCGAGGACGAGGAGCGCGAAAAGGCCGGCGCCTTTTTGATGAAGGCGTTCGGTTCGGCCATTTTCCTGATTTTTGCAATCCTTCTGGCCCAGTTCAACCGCTTCACCTCGGTGTTTCTGGTGATGTCGGCGGTGATCCTGTCGACCATCGGCGTGCTGATCGGGCTGATGGTGATGGGCCAGTCCTTCGGGGTGGTGATGACGGGCATCGGCATCATCGCCAATGCCGGGGTGATCGTGAACAACAATATCGTGCTGATCGACACCTATGACCGATTGAAGCAGGAGGGATGGGCGACCTATGAGGCCATCATCGAGACCTGCCGCGAGCGTGCCCGTCCTGTCGCTCTCACCGCCATCACCGCTGTGCTGGGTGTGTTGGCGATTGCCTTCGGCATCAATCTGGATTTTGTCCACCGCACCATCATGATCGGTGCGCCGTCCACCCAATGGTGGGTACATCTGTCGGTGGCCATCGTGTTCGGGCTTGGCTTTGCCACCATCCTGACGCTGGTTGTCACGCCGGCGGCTTTGCTGGCACTGGATAGGTTCGCACTCTGGCGCGGACGCCTCAAGGGGCGGTTCGTCAAAGCACAATAAAAATGGCAGGGACAGGCCCTGCCATTGATCTTCTTGTCATTTGAAGTTCCGGCTTACTTCTTTTCAACCAGCGAGATGCCGTTGCGGGCTGCGACATGGTCCGACAGCATCGGGATATAGTCTTGCGCATGGCCGGTATGGACGGGAACGGCGAAGGCGTTTTTCACCGCATTGCCCATCGGATTGGCAATGCCCGCATCATTGGCCATCGATTCCAGATAGGTCATATCTTTCAACCCGTTTTGCAGGGTGAATTTATGGGCGTCGCGGTCTCGTTCCAGCACATAGGTCATGAAGGTCTGGTAGAAGCCACAATCCATCCGGCCGCCGCGCACCACGCTGTCAAAGCGCTGCGGGGTGATACCGACCTTCTGGGCCAGTGACAGGGCTTCCGAATAAAGGGCGGCATAGCCCATCGAGACAAAATTGTTGAGCAGCTTCATACGGTGGCCGTCGCCCGTGCCGCCGATATGGATGACACGACCGGCCCATGTCTCGAGCACCGGCTTCAGGCGGGCAAACACATCGTCGGTGCAGCCGACCATGGTGTCGAGCTTGCCCTCCCACGCCTCTTTCGGGGTGCGCGACAAAGGCGCATCGACCAGAATGATGTCCTGGGTCGCGAGTTCGGAGGCCAGTGCCATGGTCGAGGTCGGATCGGAGGTCGAGCAATCGACAATGATCGAACCCGCCTTCAAGCCTGCTGCCAGCCCGTCGGGACCGCGTACGACCGCTTCGACCTGACGCGAACCGGTCACGCACAGGAACACGATGCTGCAGGCCCCGGCCAGCGCCTTCGGGCTTTTGGCTTCCTTGGCACCGCGTGTCAGCAAATCTTCGACAGGCGTTCTGTTGCGGTGGCCCATTACGGTCAGGGCATAGCCCTTTTCAACGATGTTTTTGGCCATGCCGTGGCCCATCAGGCCGACACCGATAAAACCGATTGTCTCACTCATAGACGTAACTCCCGCTGAATGTTTTTTGTGATGTTGAGATTGTGGACGGGGAACGGCCAGACAGGCCGCTCCGTTGGTCTCAGTGCTTTTTAAGGCCTGCCAGATCGCGATAGGTCAGGACCACCTGACTGTCATCCTTCAGGCCGTGGCCTTGGGCAGAGGCCGCCAGAAACATCTGGTGTGCGGCAGCAGCCAGAGGCAAAGCGGCCTTTGAAGCGCGGCCTGCATCCATCACGATCGACATATCCTTGACGAAAATATCGACCGCACTGGTCACTTCCGGCTCGTCCTGCACCATGCGGGGACCGCGATTGAGCAGCATCCAGCTTGACGCGGCAGAGCCACCCAGAATGTCGAGAATCACCTGTCCGTCGATCCCGGCCTTTTCCGCAAGCGCCATGCCTTCGGCGGCTGCCGCAATATGGACGCCGCACAGCAATTGGTTGACGGTTTTGACCATCGCGCCCTGTCCGGCCTCGAGCCCGACATGGAACAGTTTTTCACCCATCGCCACCAGCACCGGACGGTTTGCTGCAATCACCTCGTCGGAGGCCGCGGCCATGATGGTCAGCGTGCCGCCTTGGGCACCGACCACACCACCGGACACCGGCGCGTCAATGAAATGACGTCCCGTTGCCTCGACGCGCTTGGCCAGAGCGGCCACGCTGTTGGGCGGGCAGGTCGCCATCAGGACGACTGTGGCCGCTTCGGGAAGGGCTGCCAGAGCACCTGCATCGAACAGCACGCTTTCGGCCTGTGCGATATTGACGACCATCAACACCAGCACATCGGCGGCATGGGCCGCTTCCGCCGCATTGGCCGCCACATGGCCGCCCGAATGGCTGAGCGCGGCAAGGGCCTCGGCTTTCATGTCGAAACCGCGGACATGGAACTGCTTTTTGACGAGATTGAGCGCCATGGGAAGTCCCATGGCACCCAGTCCGACAAAACCGATATTGCGCGGTTCGCTCATTCTTTGACCGCTCCTGTCATCGCTGAAACGTAATGTTCGACGAAGAAGGAATACAAAATCACCAGCGGCAGCGAGCCGACCAGCGCACCAGCCATCAGCGACCCCCAGCGATAGATATCGCCGTCGACGAATTCCGAGACAATCGCCACCGGAACGGTCTTGTTCTGGGTCGATGACAGGAATGTCAGCGCATAGATGAACTCGTTCCAGCACAGGGTCAGCGAGAAGATCGAGGCCGAAATCAATCCCGGAACCGCCAGCGGCAGAATGATCTTGATCAGGATCTGCAACCGCGTCGCACCGTCGATCAAGGCACATTCCTCAAGCTCGTAGGGAATGGTCTTGAAATAGCCCATCAGCAGCCAGGTCGAGAACGGGATCAGGATGGTCGGATAGACCAGAATCAACGCCATCGGGCTATCGAACAGACCATAGGCCTGAATGATGGTGGCCAGCGGGATGAACAGGATCGAGGGAGGCACAAGATAGGCGAGAAAAATCATCGCGCCCACCAGCTCGGCTCCTTTGAAGCGGATTCGCACCAGGGCATAGGCGGCGAACACGCTGGCAAACAGCGACAGCGCAGTCGCGACCACCGAAACATACATCGTGTTCCACAGCCACCTCGGGTACTCGCTTTCGAACAACAGCTTCTGAATGTGCTTGAACGTCGGTTCCACCACCCAGAACGGGTTGAACTTGTCCATGTTGATGAGCTGGGCATCCGGTTTGATGGAGGTCAGAACCATCCAGTAAAACGGGAAAATCAGCACCACCATGATGATGGACAACGGCAGATAGACATGGATCAGCTTGCGGATGCCGCCGTCCAGATAGGACATGCCCTCGGAGGCGTCATTGACGCCTGAGGTGACCGATGCCGAATCTTGATGGTTATGATGATCACTCATCAGAGCCTCCCTGCTGCCATTTTCTACGTTGCAGGCCAAACCACGATACCATGATCGCGAAAAGCAGGAACGGAATCATTGCTGTTGAAATTGCCGCGCCTTCGCCAAGATTACCCGCCAGAATGGCGCGCTGGTAACCAAGCGTAGCCATCAGATGGGTTGCATTGACGGGACCGCCGCGTGTCATCGCCCAGACCAGCTGGAAGTCTGTAAATGTGAACAGCACCGAGAAGGTCATCACAACCGCAATGATCGGCGTCAGCAGCGGGAAGGTCACGAAACGGAAATTCTGCCAACGGGTCGCCCCGTCAAGCGTGGCGGCCTCATACAGAGACGGCGATACGGTTTGCAGGCCTGCCAGCAGAGTGATGGCGATAAAGGGCACGCCACGCCAGATATTGGCAAAAATGAGGGACAGGCGCGCATTGTCGGGATTGCCGAGAAAGTCGATGTTTTCAGTGATCAGACCCATATTTTTGAGCGACCATGAAATGATCGAGAACTGGCTGTCATAAATCCACCAAAAGGCAATGGCCGACAATACTGTAGGCACCACAAAGGGGATCAGCACAATCGAACGGATCAGCGATTTGAACGGCAGCTTCTCGTTGAGCAGCAAAGCCAGATACAAGCCGACCAGAAATTTGATCACCGAGGCAATCACCGTGTAAAAAAGCGTATTGAACACCGACAGCCAGAAAATCTTGTCGTCGGACAGCCATTCATAATTTTCAAGGCCGATAAAAACACCGTCGCGGCCAATCTTGGCATCTGTAAACGACAGCCACACGCCTTTGCCCAGCGGATAGGCCAAAAACATAATCAAAATACCCGCTGCGGGCAGCATGAAGGCCGCGCCCAACCAATTGCGGTCATTGCTCAGCCTCTGCATCAGAGACCTCTCTGTGCGTTGGAACGAGGCTTGTGGCCTCCCGACGGCGTTGTGGGCCATTGGGGATCTCCCGAAATTCTTGCGTGATCAGATCATGGGTCCCATTGACCCAGGAAGAGGAAAACCGCGCGGAAGGATCCTTCCGCGCGGCTTGTAAAATCAGGACTTAGCGATAGATGCGCTTGGCCTGGCGTTCGGCAATAGCGATCGCACCCTTGATGTCTTCACGGCCGGTGCAATAGTTGGCGACCATGTCGAGCATCAGGAAGTCGGCAATCGCTGCAGCCGCTTTCTCGTTGACAGGACCGATGCCGCTGGCTGGCAGCGTGTTGCGTGCTGCATCCTTGTACACTGCATTCTTCGGGTCTTTGGTCCAGATCGGGTTGGAATCATAAGACATCAAAGTATGGGACAGATAGCCACCGGCCGCTTCCAGCCATGGATTGTAGTTTTCAGCTTCAAGCACGAAGGCCATGAAGGCTTTTGCGGCATTCGGCGCCTTGGTGTATTTGAATGCCAGCATAGGGAAAGTCAGCTGCAATTCCTGCGGCTTGCCGATCGGGCCGACCGGGAACCTCGCGTGATCCATATCCTCGGCAATCGGGTTCAGGGCCTTGTCAGCCTTGGCGCCGACATAGATCGAGATGCCGTTTGCGGTCAGATGCAGATCGCCAGACAGAAACGCCTTGTTGTTGGACGAGTCATTCCATGATGCGCAACCGGGAATGAAGGTATCGGTCAACTTCTTGGCATATTCCAGAGCCTTCACGGTTTCCGGCGAGTTGATGATGATCTTTTCCTTGTCGTCAACCAAGTAGGAGCCATGTGACCACAGCAGCCAGTGAATCCAGGCATTGCCGTCACCGCTCGCATGGCCGAGAGCGAAACCGGCTGGCGTGTTGTTGGCCTTCATGGCCTTGCACAGTTCGAGGAAGGCATCGGTCTTGTCGGGGAAGGTCGAGAAGCCGGCCTTTTTCATCGACGAGATGCGGTAGTTGATATAGCCGCCATTGGTTGCGGTCGGAATGGCGATCCACTTGCCTTTGGCTTTGCAGGTGGCTTCGGGAGCAGGGAACCAGCCGCCGTATTTCTTGCCGAGATAGTCGGCGACATCACCCACTTCAAGGCATTTGTCCGGGAACAGATGCGGCAGGGAGTGAAGGCCCCAGGCAATGTCCGGACCCTGTCCGGTATTGGCCGCCACCGATGCCTTTGGCTGCATATCGTCAAAGGATTCGTTGGAAATGTTCATCTTCACGCCGGTGGCCTGGCTGAAAGCGGCGACAAGTTTCATAAACTGATCGTCTTCGGCCTGCACGAAGCGCTTCCAGCGCAACACGTTCAGGGTGGCATTGGCTTCGGGCTTCCATTTCATGGTCTGGGCCCATGCCTTGGCGAAATCCAGAAGGCCGGTTGCGCTCAAGGCGCCGACAGCGCCCGCGCCTTTAATCAGATTGCGACGGTTCAATGTTGTCATCTTATCATTCTCCCTGGGTTCAGAAGGTTAGTCTTTTTTGTGACGTACCCCGCAACTGCGCGGCACGTCTATTGTTGGTCTTTCTTACTACGGGTTACCCCGTAATCAGTCGATGCGCTTGCCGCTGGCGGCATCGAACAGATGCACCAGATCGGGGTCGGGCAAAATCTTGATGGTTTCACCTGGCTTTGCGGTAATGCGCTCGCGGAACACGCAAACCATTTCCTCGCCTTTCAGGCGCACAACCACCTGTGTTTCCGAACCGGTCGGCTCGACCACCACCACTTCGGCTTCCACACCCTGATCGGACAGGTGGATATGCTCGGGACGGATCCCGTAGACAATCGCCTGGCCGGGCTTGGCGGCACCGAGCTTGCCGAGCGGCAAAGTCGCGCCCTTCTTGCTGGTTGCGCTGAGCTTGCCCGCATCATCAACCGTGCCGTGGACGAAGTTCATCGAAGGCGAGCCGATAAAGCCCGCAACAAACAGATTGGCCGGCCGGTCATAAAGATCGAGCGGCGCGCCCATCTGTTCGACGATCCCGTCATGCATCACCACGATTTTGTCGGCCATGGTCATGGCTTCGATCTGGTCATGGGTCACATAGACGGTGGTGGTTTTCAGCCGCTGGTGCAATTCCTTGATTTCGGTGCGCATCTGCACGCGCAACTTGGCATCAAGATTGGACAGTGGTTCGTCGAACAGGAACACCTGCGGATCACGCACGATGGCGCGACCCATGGCGACGCGCTGGCGCTGGCCACCCGACAACTGGCGGGGGTAGCGTTCAAGCAGATTTTCAAGGCCGAGAATACCGGCGGCCTTGTTGACGCGCTCGGCAATTTCTTCCTTCGGCGCATTCCGCAATTTCATGGAAAAGGCCATATTGTCGGCCACTGTCATGTGCGGATAGAGCGCGTAGTTCTGGAACACCATCGCGATGTCGCGTTCTTTGGGCGGCACATCGTTGACGACACGGTCGCCGATGGCGATTTCGCCGCCGGTGATGTTTTCAAGCCCTGCGATCATGCGCAACAAGGTGGATTTGCCGCAACCCGACGGGCCGACGAGAATCACGAATTCACCATTATTGATTTCGATGTCGACGCCATGGATCACCTGTGTGGCTCCATAAGCCTTCTTCACGCCGCGAATTTCAACGGACGCCATAGTTTCTCCTTAAACTCCGGTTACGGCTCGACGGCACGTTTTTACCGGCTTTTCCCTCACCTGCAAAATAGTCTTACCAGAAAGTCTTAAACGAGACTTGTCCAAAAGGCTATCATTGTTCATCATTGCATGAGGGGAGAGGAAATCAAGCCTTTCACTCGTCCCGTCACCGACAAGTATATTATTGAATAAAATGAAGCCCTTTCCTATGGCCGGGGCGTTGGAGGTTTAACGTGAAGACTGTGGATATCCTTGCTCCCGGCCCGATGATGCCGATGGTGCTCGAAAAACTGGCTGAGCAATTCACCCTGCACCGTTTGTGGGAGATGGATGACAAAGACGGCTTTATCAAAGCCAATGCCCACATGATTCGTGGATTGGCCACGGGCGGGCATGTCAAATGCGACGCTGCTTTTATGGGCCAGTTCCCGCATCTGGAAATCATTGCCAATTTCGGCGTGGGTTATGACTCCGTGGATGCCAAATGGGCTGGCCAGCACGGTCTGGTTGTCACCAACACTCCCGATGTGCTGACCGAGGAAGTGGCCGATACCTGTCTCGGCCTGCTGCTGATGACCGTGAAGGAAATGCCGCAATCCGAGCGTTGGTTGCGCGATGGCAAATGGGTGTCGAAGGGCCCCTATCCGCTGACCCACACCACCTTGCGCGGCAAGAAGATCGGCATTTTCGGTCTGGGCCGGATCGGTAAGGCGATTGCGCGGCGTCTCGAAGCATTCGGGCTGGAAATTTCCTATCACAACCGCCGCCGTGCCGATGATGTCTCCTATGCCTATCACGATACGCTGGCAGGTCTGGCCTCGGCCGTCGATATTCTGATCTCGGTGGCACCGGGTGGTCCCGAAACCCACCACATCATCAATGCCGATATTTTCAAGGCCTTGGGCCCGAAGGGCATTTTCATCAATATCGGCCGCGGCAGTGCGGTTGACGAAAAGGCGATGGTCGCCGCTTTGCAACACAAGACCATCTGGTCGGTCGGTCTCGATGTGTTCGAGAACGAGCCAAGCGTGCCTGCCGAATTGATCGGAATGGAGAACATCGTGCTGCTGCCCCATATCGGCTCCGGCACCCATTATACCCGCGGCTTGATGGGGCAGTTGGTGGTCGACAATATGACCAACTGGTTCTCGGGCAAGGGCCCGATCTCGCCGGTGGCCGAGACGCCTTACAAAGGCTAAGTCCCAGTTTGTCCAATAAAAAAGCCGCAAGGATCATCTCCTTGCGGCTTTTTGTTTTGTAAAACAGAATCAGGCGATCTGGCCGTTCAGCTCGTCCTCGATATGGGCGCGGATGATCTCGTCGAAATTCTTTTCGGCAACAAAACCCAGTGCAATCGCGCGCTGCGGGTCGCAACGCTCGGCCCAGCCCGAGACAATCTTGATGATGGCAGGATCGGGCACGCGCTTGATGCGGGCCACGACCTTGTCACCGGCCACGCGGCGCAAAGAGTCGATCTGTTCGCCGACCGTGGCACTCAGGCCCGGCATCGACAGGTTGCGCCGCGGGCCGACTTTGTCTCCGTCGATTTCGGCGGCATGGACGAGGAAGCCGACCGCCGAACGCGGGGAAGCATGCCAATGGCGCACGGTATCTTCGACCGGCAGCACGGCTTCGTGACCGGCCAGCGGCTCGCGCAGGATGTTGGAGAAAAAGCCCGAAGCGGCCTTGTTCGGCTTGCCCGGACGCACGCAAATGGTTGGCAGGCGGATGCCGATTCCGTCGAAAAAGCCTTTGCGGGTGTAGTCAGCCAGCAGCAATTCGCCGATGGCTTTCTGGGTGCCGTAGGAGGTCAAAGGCGTGGTGAAGAATTCATCGCCGATGGCGGGCGGGAAGGGCGCACCGAACACCGCGATCGACGAGGTGAACACCAAGCGTGGATGATAGCCGCCCTTGGTCTCGGTATTGATGGCGCGGATGGCCTCGAACAACTGCCAGGTGCCGTCGCAATTGATGCGGTAGCCGAGATCGAAATTCTGTTCAGCTTCACCCGACACAATCGCCGCCAGATGGAAGATCACATCGGGATGGCCGGCCACCAGCTTTTCGGCTTCGCCGGGCAGCGAGTAATCCGAGGCGACCGTGGTGCAGGGGAACGGGCAATTGGCGGGTGCGGAGGGTTCCACCACATCATGCAAAGTGGCTTTGCTGATGGTCTTGCCGTTGATCTGGCCATGCTTGGCCAGACGTTCGGCCAGCTTGCGGCCAACCATGCCTGCCGCGCCGATAATAAGAACATGCATTGTCTTGAACTCCTGAAGGACAAAAATTAGAGCGCGAAGCCGCCGTCGGCGAGATGGATCTGGCCGGTGGTGTAGCTGGATTCATCGGACGCCAGATAGACGGCCAGCATGGCGATTTCTTCGGCGGTGCCGAGACGGCCCATCGGCTGGCGGTCGATAAAGGCCTGCCGCGCGGCCTCGATGCTGGTCTTGTTCAGCTTGGCCAGATCTTCGATGCGCTGGTCGAGCGAGGGTGACTGGATCGTGCCGGGGCAGATCGCATTGGCGCGGATGCCCTTCTTGATATAGTCGGCAGCCACGGCCTTGGTCAGCCCGATCACCGCCGCTTTGGTGGCGCCATAGACATAGCGGTTGGGAATCCCGCGCACCGAGCCTGCGCCAGAGGCAATATTGACCACCGAACCATGCCCCTTGGCCAGCATGCCCGGAATGAAAGCGCGCAACATGCGATGCATGGATTTGACGTTGAGGTCGAAGGAGAAATCCCACGCCGCATTGTCACATTCCATCACCGTGCCGTGATGCACAAAGCCTGCGGCATTGACC
>Ga0114968_10001284_pt1 | contig 19208 bp, 17 predicted proteins | sample M_130807_EF_Meta_FD_87020 | JGI IMG/M metagenome (GOLD analysis project Ga0114968, IMG submission 87020) | Freshwater microbial communities from Lake Montjoie, Canada to study carbon cycling - M_130807_EF_MetaG | ecosystem: Environmental > Aquatic > Freshwater > Lake | place: Lake Montjoie...
ACGAAAATCTTGCCGTCGCCGATCTTTCCGGTATAGGAGGCCTTGATGATGGCGTCCACACAGCGGTCCACGTCCGAGGTTTTGACGACCAATTCAACCTTGACCTTGGGTAAAAAGTCCACTACGTACTCGGCGCCACGGTACAGCTCGGTGTGGCCTTTTTGGCGCCCGAAACCCTTTACCTCGGTCACCGTTAAGCCGCTGGCGCCGCACTCGGCTAGCGCCTCACGCACCTCCTCGAGCTTGAATGGTTTGATGATGGCGGTGATTTGTTTCATAGCAGTCCCCAGTGGCGTCGTAAAAAATCAGGCTCTGAACCTGTTGGTAATAGGATAACGCCAATCCTTGCCGAAGCTGCGGTGGCTGACCCGAATTCCGGGCGGCGCCTGGCGGCGCTTGTATTCGTTGATTTGGATGAGGCGCGTCACCCGCTCCACGTCGGCCGGGTCGTAGCCAGCGGCCACGATGTGGGCGATGCTCTCGTCGTTTTCCATGTAGCGCTCAATGATGGCATCGAGCACCTCGTAGGGAGGCAAGCTGTCTTGGTCAGTCTGATCGGGGCGCAGCTCGGCGGTGGGCGGGCGGGTGATGATGCGCTCGGGGATTGGTTGCGCGCAGGTGCCATAGGGGTCATGGGCATTGCGCCAGCGCGCCATGGCAAAGACCCGCATCTTGGCGAGATCTTTGATCACCGCAAACCCGCCGGCCATGTCGCCGTAGAGCGTGCAATAGCCGGTGGCCATCTCGGACTTGTTGCCGGTGGTAAGCACCATGCTGCCAAATTTGTTGCTCAGCGCCATCAACAAGGTGCCGCGGATGCGGGCCTGCAGGTTTTCTTCGGTGGTGTCGGCCGGCCGGCCCGCAAATTCAGTGGCCAGGGTGCCCATATAGGCCTCGAGCGCCGGCCGGATGGAGATTTCGTCGTAGCGCACGCCCATGCGCCGGGCCATCTCGGCCGCATCTATCCAGCTGATGTCGGCGGTGTAAGGCGAAGGCATCATCACGGCACGCACTTGGTCCGCACCGAGGGCGTCCACCGCCACGGCCAGCACCAGCGCCGAATCGATACCGCCAGACAGGCCTAGCAAAACGCCGGGAAAGCGATTTTTCTGCACGTAGTCGCGCACGCCCAGCACCAGCGCGTCCCACAAATCGGCCTCTTCGCTGCGCTGGGGCTCCAAAACGCCGTGCCAGCACGCAACTTTGGAGGACACATCGAGGTCGGCCAGCATCAGGTTTTCGGCAAAGCTAGGCGCCCGCAGCGCCACGCGCCCGTCGGGCTCCAGCGCAAAGGAGCGGCCCTCAAAGACCAATTCGTCCTGCCCGCCCACCAGGTGCGCATACACCAGCGGCAGCCCCGTGGCGCGGCAGCGCGCGCCCATGACATCCTCGCGCTGGTAGCCCTTGCCCAAATGAAAGGGCGAGGCATTGATCACCGCCAGCACCTGGGCGCCGGCCGCCTTGGCCGACTGGGCAGGTTCTTCAAACCAGGCGTCCTCGCAAATGAGCAGCCCCACGCGCACCGTGTGGCCCGGCTCGCCCGCCTCAAACACGCAGGTGGCGTGGCCAGGAACGAAATAGCGCCGCTCGTCAAATACCTGGTAATTGGGCAGTTCTTGCTTGGCGTAGGTGGCCACCATGGCGCCGTCTCGCAGCGCGCTGGCGCAGTTGTAGCGCGCATTGACCGACACCGAAGGGCCGCGTTGGTCGCCGCCCTGGGGGTGGCCGACCACAACGCTCATCCCGCGCAGTGAGGCCAGCTGCGCAGCCAGCGCCTGCAAAGTCTGCTCGCAGGCCTGCATAAATGCGGGGCGCAGGTATAAATCTTCGGCGGCATAGCCGCACAGCGACAATTCGGGGGTGAGCAGCAGGCGCGCGCCTTGGGCGTAGGCTGTTTGGGCGGCCTCGGCAATTTTTTGCGCGTTGCCGGCCAAATCACCCACAATGAAATTGAGCTGCGCAACGCAAATTTTGAGAGTCATGAACAAATGCTTATGAAAACCGCCGCCAGTTCCGTGCGCAAAGCGCCCGGGCTGCGGCATCCAAAGGGGCCACATGGCCTCAAATGATTATGTCACTCGCGTGCACGCCTCGGTCCACGCGGTGCCGCCCGCCACCTGGGATGCGCTCTTGGCGCTGCACCCCGAAGCCAGCCCCTTTATGCGCCACGCCTATCTGGCGGCCATGGAGGACAGCGCCAGCGCCAGCCCGGCCGCCGGCTGGACGCCCGCCTGCATTGTGCTGGAGCGCGCTGGCGTCCTAGAGGCGGCTGCCATGGTCTACAGCAAAGACCACTCGTATGGCGAATATGTGTTTGACTGGGCCTGGGCCAACGCCTACCAGCAGCATGGCCTGCCCTATTACCCCAAGGCCACCTTGGCTGTGCCGTTCACACCCGTGCCCGGCGCGCGCCTGCTGGCCCACGACACCCCAGCGCGCCAGGCGCTGCTGGCAGCCGTGCTGGACTGGTGCGCGGGGCGCGAGTTATCTTCTTTGCACCTGCTCTTTGTCAGCCCCACCGATGCGCAAGCCTGCCAGGATGCCGGACTGATGCTGCGCCAGACCGTGCAGTTTCACTGGACCAACACGCCTGCGCCCTACCCTGACTTCGAGGCGTTTTTGGCCAGTCTGGCCCAAGAAAAGCGTAAGAAAATCCGCCAAGAACGACGCAAAGTGGCCGAAGCTGGGGTGCAATTTCGCTGGGTCCGCGGTCCAGACATCAGCGATGCCGACTGGGACTTTTTCTACCGCTGCTACGAGCGGACCTACCTGGAGCACGGCAATGCGCCCTACCTCAGTCGCCGGTTTTTTATCGCCATGCAGGCCAATATGCCCGAAAACTGGCTACTTTTTGTGGCCGAGCGGGCCGGCAAGCCCATGGCCAGCAGCCTGATCGCACTGAGTTCGGAAGGTCCAGGCCAACCCAATGTCGCTTATGGCCGCTATTGGGGAGCACTGGAACGGGTCGACTGTCTGCACTTTGAGGCGTGCTATTACCAACCCCTGCAATGGTGCATTGCCCACGGATACACCCGCTTTGAGGGCGGTGCCCAGGGCGAACACAAAATGGCCCGGGCCCTGTTGCCAGTGCCAACCACCAGCGCACATTGGCTGGCGCACCCTGCGTTCTCGGATGCCGTGGCGCGCTTTTTGGAGCGCGAGGGACAGGGCGTAGACCAGTACCTGGACCATTTGCGCGAGCGATCACCCTTCAAAAACGGCTGAACGCCCCGCAAACGGCAGGCTTTACGTTTAGCGGGACTGCGCGGCTTGCTCTTTTTTGTAGCTGTCGATGCCGTCCTGGATTTCCACGTGGGCAGCTTCGGGGCCTTCCCAACCCAAAATTTTGACCCATTTGCCGTCTTCCAGGTCTTTGTAGTGCTCAAAGAAGTGGGCAATGGTCTTCAGACGCAGCGGGTTGAGGTCAGCAGGCTTTTGCCACTGGGTGTAGAGCGACAAAATCTTGTCGATCGGCACGGCCAGCACTTTGCCATCCATGCCGGCCTCGTCTTCCATCTTCAAAATGCCGATCGCGCGGCAAGGCACAACCACTCCGGGGATGAGCGGCACGGGCGTGATGACCAGCACGTCCACCGGGTCGCCGTCGCCTGAAATCGTCTTGGGTACGTAGCCGTAGTTGGTTGGGTAGTGCATGGCCGTACTCATGAAACGGTCCACAAAGATCGCACCGGTTTCCTTGTTGACTTCGTATTTCACTGGATCTGCGTTCATCGGGATTTCGATGATGACATTGAATTCTTGGGGCGCGTTCTTTCCGGGGGTGACTTTGTCAAGGGACATAAATTGCTCGCGATGTGAATAAATGTGAATACCGAACAGTATCAGTATTAACCCTCATTTTACTGACTTGGCCCTTGCGAAGCCTGGGAAGGAGGGCTTTTACGGCTACAGTTACGGGAGTTGGCCAATCGGCTCTCCGACTGTTGCAGGTCGCGAGCACGAGGAAGCAACGCAGCGGGAGTACCGCCAGCGTTACTCCTTTGTTCGCGAAACATGCTAGTTTGGAGATTTATATGACAGGTAACTCAGCGCTTATTCTTGCGCTTGTCTGTGGTTTGATTGCCGTGGTTTACGGTGTCTGGGCCCGCAGTTGGATTCTTTCTCAGGACGCCGGCAATGCCCGCATGCAAGAGATTGCAGCGGCGATCCAAACCGGTGCGGCCGCTTATCTGGCGCGCCAATACAAGACCATTGCCATGGTTGGGGCCGTTTTGGCGGTCCTGATTTATGTCGTTTTGGACCCCTTAAGTGCCGTCGGCTTTGTTTTGGGCGCGGTTTTGTCCGGCGCCTGCGGCTTTATCGGCATGAACGTCTCGGTGCGCGCCAATGTGCGCACCGCACAAGCGGCCACCCGTGGCATCGGGCCAGCACTGGACGTTGCCTTTCGCGGCGGCGCCATCACCGGCATGTTGGTGGTGGGCCTGGGCCTTTTGGGCGTGACCGGCTTTTACTGGTTCCTCACCAGCGGCGGCGTACCTGCTGACGGCAAGGCCTTCGCCGCCATGCTCAACCCCTTGGTCGGTTTTGCTTTTGGCTCCTCGCTGATCTCCATCTTTGCGCGCCTTGGTGGCGGTATTTTCACCAAAGGCGCTGATGTGGGCGCCGACTTAGTCGGAAAAGTCGAAGCCGGCATCCCTGAAGATGATCCGCGCAACCCTGCCGTGATCGCCGACAACGTGGGCGACAACGTGGGCGACTGCGCTGGTATGGCCGCTGACCTGTTCGAGACCTATGCCGTGACTCTGATTGCCACCATGGTGCTTGGCGCCTTGTTGGCCGGTTCAAGCGGCCCCAATGCGGTGCTCTATCCGCTGGCGCTGGGCGCGGTGTCTATCGTGGCCTCCATCATCGGCTGCTTTTTCGTCAAGGCCAGCCCCGGCATGACCAATGTGATGCCTGCGCTCTACAAAGGCCTGGCCGTCTCAGGCGTACTGTCCTTGGCGGCGTTTTACTTTGTGACGCAGTCGCTCTTTCCCGCCGCCGTGCCTCTGCCCGACGGCAGCGTGCTGAGCGCCAGCGGACTGTTTGGCACCTGTGCCATTGGCTTGATCCTGACCGGTGCGCTGGTCTGGATCACCGAGTACTACACCGGCACCCAGTACGCGCCAGTGCAGCATATTGCGCAAGCATCGACCACCGGTCACGGCACCAACATCATTGCCGGCCTGGGCGTTTCCATGCGTTCCACCGCTTGGCCTGTGTTGTTTGTATGCGCCGCCATTTACAGTGCCTTTGATTTGGGTGGCTTGTACGGCATCGCTATCGCTGCTACTTCCATGCTGAGCATGGCCGGTATCGTGGTCGCCTTGGACGCCTACGGCCCCATCACCGACAACGCCGGCGGCATTGCCGAAATGGCTGAACTCCCTGCCAGCGTGCGCGACATCACCGACCCATTGGACGCCGTGGGTAACACCACCAAAGCGGTCACCAAAGGCTACGCCATTGGCTCTGCCGGTCTGGCTGCGCTGGTGCTGTTTGCCGATTACACCCACAAGCTTGAAGGCCTGGGTGCGCACATCAAGTTTGACTTGAGCGACCCTAAAGTCATCATTGGCTTGTTCATCGGCGGACTGATTCCTTACTTGTTCGCTGCCATGGCGATGGAGGCTGTGGGCCGCGCAGCCGGTGCGGTGGTGGTGGAAGTGCGCCGCCAGTTTAAGGAAATCAAAGGCATCATGGACGGTACCGGCAAGCCCGAGTACGACACTGCGGTTGATATGTTGACCACGGCGGCCATCAAAGAAATGATGATCCCCAGCTTGTTGCCAGTGATCGCGCCGATCGTGGTTGGCCTGGTCCTCGGCCCGGCGGCTTTGGGCGGCCTGCTTATGGGCACTATCGTGACCGGCCTTTTTGTGGCTATTTCTATGTGTACCGGCGGCGGTGCCTGGGACAACGCCAAGAAATACATCGAAGACGGCCACCATGGCGGCAAAGGCTCGGAAACGCACAAAGCGGCCGTGACCGGTGACACGGTGGGCGACCCCTACAAAGACACAGCCGGCCCAGCCGTCAACCCTCTGATCAAGATCATCAACATCGTTGCGCTGCTGATCGTGCCTGTCATGATGAAAATCCACGGCGGATAGAGCGCTTTTGTGGGTAGCGCCCAACAGGGCGCCTCTCCTTGCCAACCTGCAGCATGCTTGCGCATCCTGCAGGTTTTTTTGTGGAAATTATTTTTATAAAATAAAATAAAATATTTTTTACAGGTGTAATATTCGCCTAGTTGGCAAATAAAACATTTAGCAAAAATATTTTGAAAATATTGATAGTTGATGATCACGCGCTACTGCGCGAAGGACTTGGGCAGGTACTTTTAAGTATGTATCCTGCGTTAGAGTTGCTGCACGCAGGAAGCGGGGCGATTGCCATTGACTTGTTGCTCCCTCACCGCGATATTGACCTAGTCCTACTGGACTACCATCTGCCTGATATCAATGGACTGGAAGTCTTGCGCCAAATGGGGCGCATTCAGCCCTCCTTGGTGGTACTGATGATTTCCGGGAGCACGACGCTGCAGCTTATTTCCCAGTCTCTCAATGCGGGCGCCGCCGGGTTTGTCACTAAGTCGGGCAATACCGACGATTTGCGCCAGGCCATCGCCCAGGTTCTGGCGGGCGAAATCTATATCCCGCAGGAGGTGCGCAGCCAGGCCAAGACGGCGGCCATTGCCACAACGGCACCTCTGTCCAAAAAACAAGAACAAGTATTGCGTCTCTTGATGGACGGACAGACCAACCGGGAAATTGCCAAAGCACTGTTTGTCTCGGAAGAAACGATAAAGACGCATGTCAGCGCGATCCTGCGTTATTTCGACGCGGAAAACCGGACCCAGGCAGTGCGCGCCGCCGTCAATTACGCCTACAGCACCTCCGCCTAAGTACCGGTCAAACCCCAGCCTGCGAACGGGGCAGGCGCCGCAGCCAGGCGCGCAATTGCGCAGGCTGCAATGGATCTGCCAAATAAACGACGGCCTGCTGACCAGAAGATTGCGCCGTTTGCGCCAGCGCCTCGGCGTACACAACACAGACGGGCACCCGCACCGCACCCCAAGCCGGTAAAGACTGTAACGAGGCCAGGCCTTGCGCCTCGTCCCAGGCCAGCACGATACCGTCGGGCTGGGCACCCCACTCTCCCCCGTGTACGCTACATCCCCATGAGGCCAGCAGGCTTTGCATCGCAGCGCGGCGAGCATCCTGGGTGTCAAGCAAGACCAATTGCAATCCCCGCAGACGCGTGGACTCTGCCCCACCGCCATCAGCTTGCGCGGACTCCATGCCCAACACCTGCGGCACAACCAAAGAAAACCGGCTCCCCCGACCCAAAGCCGAGCGCAACTGAATGCTGCTACCGAGCAATGCGGCATGGCGACGGGCTATATACAGACCCAGCGATGGACGCAGCGCCTGACTTTGGCGCGCCAAGTTGCGCTGTGCAAAGGGCTCAAACACCTTGGCATGATCGCGCTGCGCGATTCCAACGCCGCTGTCGCTGATATCGATGCGCAAGCTACGGCCCTGCGCACAACTTCGGGCGCTTAAGAAAACCGTGCCGTCGTCGGTAAAGCGAACGGCGTTGTGGGCCAATGCCAGCACGATATGCTCCAAAATCGCGCCATCAGCGAGTACCCACTGGCCCGCGCTGCGCACCCGAAGCCGCAACCCCTTTTGCTCGGCCTGGGGGGCAATTTCTTGGGCTACGCGCGCCAGCAGGGCTTCTACCGACACCGGCGCAAACGCCGGGAGCACCTGACCCGCGTCGAGCCGGGCGACTTCCAGCAACCCGTTGAGCAAGCGGGTCAGGTCCTGCATGGACGAATCGAGGTAGGCATGCACTTGCTGCGCCTTGGGGTCGGCGGGCAAGCCCTGTAAGCGGTCGACAAACAATGCCAAAGCTTGCGCCGGTTGGCATAAATCGTGGGTGGCAGCGGACCAAAACGCCGCACGCTGCGTCAGCGCATCCTGCAATGAAGGCCGCTCCATGGGCGGCGGTGCAAGTGCGTGCATGGTCCCGGTTGTCGGAGAATTCTGGGCATCCGCGACAGGCGCAGTTGGCAAGGGCTGCACCACCGCAGGATGGGTATGCCGCCCCAAGCGGCCCAGGACCCTGCGCAAGGCACCGAACCAGGTCAAGGGGCCGGGATCGGGGTCCAGCGTACGGGCTTTCATAGGGCGCTGATAATAGCGGCCCATGACCGCGCCTCGTTCGCACCGCCTTATTCCCCTGCTCGACCAGCGCACCATCGCGCGCGCCGAGCCGGTGGCCTTACCCATCCATGGGCACCTACCGCTGCCCGGGACGTTGCGAGACCGCCTAGCTCGCCCCTTGCGCGATTTACGCATCAGCGTCACTGACCGCTGCAACTTTCGCTGCAGCTACTGCATGCCCAAAGAAGTTTTTGACAAAGACTACCGCTACCTTCCTCAGCCTGCGCTACTGTCCTTCGAGGAAATAGAGCGCGTCGCACGCCAGTTTGTGACCTTGGGTGTGGAAAAAATACGCCTTACCGGCGGCGAGCCGCTGCTGCGCAAGAACATTGAGCTGCTGATCGCCCAATTGGCGCGCTTGCGTACCCCCGACGGCCGTGCCTTGGACCTAACGCTCACCACCAACGGCTCCCTGTTGCAAAAAAAAGCACAGGCCTTGCGCGATGCAGGCCTGCATCGCGTCACGGTCAGCTTGGACGGTCTGGATGACCAGGTGTTTAAGCGCATGAATGACGTGGACTTCCCAGTGGCTGACGTACTGAACGGCATCGAGGCGGCCAAGGCAGCAGGGCTGGGGCCGATCAAAGTCAATATGGTGGTGCAACGCGGCGTCAATGACCATGAAATCATTCCCATGGCGCGCCATTTCAGGGGTAGCGGCGTGGTTTTGCGCTTTATTGAGTACATGGACGTGGGCGCCACCAACGGCTGGCGCATGGACCAGGTGCTGCCCTCGGCGCAAGTGATCGAGCGCCTGCAAAGCGCGTTTGCGCTGGCGCCCTTGGAGGCATCTGCACCCGGCGAGACGGCCCAGCGGTGGACCTACCTCGACGCTGCCGGGCATCCAGACGCAGGCGCTGGCGAAATTGGGGTCATTAGCAGCGTGACCCAGGCCTTTTGCGGTGACTGCAACCGGGCCCGGCTGTCGACTGAAGGGCAGCTGTACTTATGCCTTTTTGCCAGCACGGGCCACGACTTGCGCAGCCTGGTTCGCGCAGGCGTTGACGATACGGCGCTTGCAGGCGCGATTTCCGCTATCTGGGGCCAACGCGAGGACCGCTACTCCATGCTGCGCACCACCTCGGAGCCGGGCGCACCATCGCAAGGCGAACGCCGCGTCGAGATGAGCTACATCGGCGGCTAAAGCAGGCAAGCGCTATGCAATCGCTGGACGATATTGCCGCGCAACTGCAGGGCTACGACCCGCAAGCGCTTTCGGTAGTAGGCGTGCGTGCGTTCTTGCGCGCGATGGTCCAACCGCTGAAAACCACCGAATCGGTGCCCTTGGTCGAGGCTTTAGGGCGGGTGCTGGCAGAGGCCATCATTAGCCCGCTGGATGTACCCGCGCACGACAACTCGGCCATGGATGGTTATGCCTTTGCTGGACAGGCCATACACGCTGGCCAAACTCTGACACTGCACCTGGCGGGCACGGCGCTCGCCGGGCAAGCTGGTGCACAGCCTTTGGCATCGGGCCAATGCCTCAAGGTCATGACCGGGGCGCTACTACCGGCCGGCCTGGACACCGTTGTGCCGCAGGAATTGGTACGCGCAGACGGCGGGCAAATCCATATTCCCGCCAATTGCGTTCGCCAAGGCGATAACCGGCGCCTGCGCGGCGAGGATGTCGCCCAAGGCAGCGTCGCGCTGCAGGCCGGGCGCGCGCTCACGCCCGCTTGCGTGGGCCTGATCGCCAGCTTGGGCCTGGCCCAAGTGAACGTGGTGCGTCGCCTGCGCGTGGCCTATTTTTCGACCGGCGACGAAATTTTGAGTTTGGGCGACGCACCACGCGAAGGCGCCGTCTACGACAGCAACCGCTACACCGTGCGCGGCATGCTCCAGAACATGGGTATGGACTGCATCGACCTGGGCGTGGTGCCTGACGACCCGCAGGCGCTGCAAGCGGCCTTTCGCAACGCGGCCGCGTGCGCCGATGCCATCATCACCAGCGGCGGCGTCAGCGTGGGCGAAGCCGACCACACTAAAGCCATGATGCGTAACTTGGCCCACAGCGAGACGCCAGGCGAAGGCGGGGTGGCGTTTTGGCGCATTGCCATGCGTCCGGGGCGGCCGATGGCGGTAGGCCGCATGGGCCCAGTCCCGCTTTTTGGGCTGCCCGGCAACCCCGTAGCGGTGATGGTCGCCTTTCTCGCCTTTGTCCGCCCTGCCCTGTGGCGCATGGCGGGGGCGAGGGATGATGACCCGCACCTGCAAACACCTCTTCTACAAGCATGCAGCAGCGAGGCGATTCGCAAAAAAGCGGGCCGCACCGAGTACCAAAGAGTGCGCGTCAGTCTGGCCAGCGATGGCCGCTTGCAAGTACAAACCACCGGCCAGCAAGGTTCGGGGGTTCTCAGTTCTATGGTCCAAGCCAACGGTCTGATGGTCCTAGAGCACGAGCGCGGTGACGTCGCGGTGGGCGACACCGTGCAAGTGATGATGTTCGCGGGCCTGTTATAGACTCAAAGCGCTAGACCAGGCCTATCTGTTCCACACCGCGATTGGCCAAACTATCGGCCCGCTCGTTGCCTGGATCACCGGCATGGCCTTTGACCCAGCGCCACTGGACGCGGTGGCCGGCGGTATTGACCAGCGCGTCCAGTTGCTGCCACAAGTCCACGTTTTTCACGGGCTGCTTGGAGGCCGTACGCCAGCCTTTGGCTTTCCACCCCACCAACCACTCGGTCATGCCCTTGAGCACATACTGGCTGTCGACATGCAAAATGACTTGGCAGGGGCGTTTGAGCGCACTGAGGGCCGAGATCACCGCCATCATTTCCATGCGGTTGTTGGTGGTTTCTCGCTCGCCGCCCCACAACTCTTTTTCCTGTCCATCTTCAGATCGCAAAATGGCGCCCCAGCCACCTGGCCCGGGGTTGCCTTTGCAGGCCCCGTCGGTATATATCACCACCGTATTCACTCAGTTTGCTCCTTGTGCATGGCATCTTGGTTGCTGTGGGCGGCAGGCACCGGTCGGGCGGCGCGCGCTAAGGTGTTTTTCCATAAAGCGCCCATCAGCCGCACCCCGCGCACCCGCTTGACGGCCACCACCACATAGGCCGAGCCCAAAATCGGCCACCAGCGAGGGCCCATGGTTTCCATCCAGGCGAAACGCCCTAGCCACTTGGGGCTGCGTACGGCCGGAACATAGCATCCAAAACGCACGACCTCCACCTCAAAATCAAGCAATCGCAGCCAATCGCGCAGCCGCCAATAGCCCAGGTACTCGCCTGCCTGCGGAAGGTAAGCCCGGCCCGGCCAGCGTCCGCCGGCCAGGTGGGTCCAAAGACGCGCGCGCGCTTCGCGCAAGGCCCACAGGCCCACCGGGTTGAATCCACAAATGACCACCCTGCCTTGGGCCACCAGCACGCGCTCGACCTCACGCAGCGTGGCATGCGCATCGGCGCTGACCTCCAGGGTATGGGGCAAAACCACCAAATCCAAGCTTGCTGCTGGAAAAGGTAAAGCAGCAAAGTCGGTCACCAAGTCCGGCTTGGTTGGGCTGGCGGGCGCGGGCGGTGATAGCGCGGCTTCTGATGCCTCGTTTTGCACTGCGGACACAGCGGGAGTGACAGCACTATCCTGCTCTGCCAGCCAGCGGTGTGGAATACGGTTGTGTTGCAGGGTAGGCAACGCGGGAAGCCCCAGCTGAATCGCATGGTAGCCAAACATATCGGCCACCAGCGCATCCAATTGCGCAGCCTCCCAGCCCAGCAGGTATTGGCCTGCGGGGGTATGGGGCCAGCCTTGGAAATCTATAATTAGCGCACTCATGACTTTAATACCGCTGCCTGCCTTCTCTGACAACTACATCTGGATGCTGCACGACGGGCAGGCCGCCTGGGTGGTGGACCCAGGCGATGCACAACCTGTGCTGGACGCGCTGAAAACCGGGGGCCTGCGCTTGCAGGGCATTCTAGTCACCCACCACCACCCGGACCATACGGGCGGCGTCGACCTTTTGCGCGAGCACACCGGCGCCGCGATCTTCGGCCCCGCGCGTGAAAACGTGCCAGAGCCGCTGCAGCGTCTGCATCAAGGTGACCGTGTGCAAGCGCTGGGTTTGCAATGGGAAGTGATCGATGTGCCTGGCCACACTGCGGGCCATATCGCGTTTTACTGCGCAGATGTCGACGGCGCGCCTGTGCTGTTTTGTGGCGACACCCTTTTTAGCGGTGGTTGTGGGCGCTTGTTTGAAGGCACGCCGGCGCAAATGCTCGACTCGCTCAGCAAACTGGCCGCTTTACCAGGCAATACGCGTGTCTGCTGCACCCATGAATACACCTTGAGCAACCTGCGCTTTGCGCGGGCCGTGGAGCCCGCCAACGTGGCGCTGCAAAATTACCAAGCGCACTGTGAAGTGGTGCGCGCCCAAGGTGAGCCCACGCTGCCCTCCACGATGGCAATGGAATGGGCCATAAACCCCTTTTTACGCAGCACAGAGCCCGAGATAGTGGCCAGCGCCAGAGCCTACGACGCAGACATGGCTGCGCGCGAAGGTGTCTTTGCCACCCTGCGCGCCTGGAAAAACACCTTTTGATGACTTCAACACTTCTAAAGGCCGCTTTGGCCCTGGCATTGCCTGCCATCATAGGCATCCAGGTTCATGCCTCCGAGCTGCCAGCCGGCCTACAGCCCCTCGAAATACAAGAAATCCGTCCCCAACAGGTAACGGCGACCGCCACTACCACCGATTTGTGGGAGCGTATCCGACGCGGCTACGCGATGCCCAACTTGGAAAGCAACCTGGTGCGCGACCGCGAGCAGTGGTACACCAACCGGCCGGACTACATCTTTCGCATGACCGAGCGCTCGCGCAAATACATGTTCCACATCGTCGAGGAACTGGAACGGCGCAATATGCCCACCGAACTGGCGCTGCTGCCCTTTGTAGAGAGTGCATTCAATCCCCAGGCTGTCAGCAGCGCCAAAGCGGCTGGCATGTGGCAATTTATGCCGGCCACAGGTAAGAGTTTTGAGCTCAAACAAAACGTGTTTCGCGATGACCGGCGCGACGTGCTGGCCTCCACCCGGGCGGCGCTGGACTATTTGCAAAAGCTCTACGGCATGTTTGGCGACTGGCATTTGGCCTTGGCCGCCTATAACTGGGGCGAAGGCAGCGTGGGCCGGGCGATCCTGAAAAACCAAAAACTGGGCCTTGCCACCGGCTACACCGACCTGACCATGCCGCAGGAAACGCAATACTACGTGCCCAAACTGCAGGCCATCAAAAACATCGTCGGACAGCCCGAGCAATTTGGTGCGCAGCTGCCCGAAATCGGCAACCACCCCTATTTCAAGTCGGTCAGCATCGTGCGCGATATTGATGTGGCGCTGGCAGCCAAATTGGCTGGGATAGGGCTGGAAGACTTCAGGTCGCTCAACCCCTCGGTCAATAAGCCGGTGATTTTGGCTGCCGGTACGCCTCAGGTGCTTTTGCCCTGGGACAGCGCCGATGATTTCCAGCAAAACCTGCAAGACTTCAAGGGACCGCAGTTGGCGAGCTGGACCGTTTGGGTGGCGCCCTCCACGCTCAAAGCGGCCGAAGCAGCCAAAAAAGTCGGGATGAGCGAGGAGCAACTGCGAGCGGTTAACAACATCCCAACGCGCATGCTGATCAAGGCAGGCTCCACCCTGCTGGTGCCCCGCAGCGATAACGCGCAGCATGACGTCACGGAGTCCATTGCCGATCGGGGGCAAGTCAGCCTCGCGCCCGAAATGGTGACGGTGCGCAAAACCGTGCGCGCCGGCAAGGCAGACACGGTGGCCACCTTGGCCAAGCGCTTTAACGTGAGTGCAGCCAACGTGGCGCAATGGAATAAGGTGGCGGCCAACGCCAAACTCAAGCCCGGCCAAAGCGTGACTTTGTTTGTCACCTTGCCTGCGGGTAGCGAAGCAAAGGCTTTGGAGGCCAAAAAGCCTGCGCCTAAGTCCAAGGGCGGCGGCAAGAAGGTGACGAGCAAGAAAGTGGTTGCCCGCAAGAAGGCCTGAATCGCCCTAACGCCGGTCTACCAAAGCGTGGGCGATGGTGCCCAGATCGACGTATTCGAGTTCACTGCCGACCGGCACGCCACGGGCCAAGCGCGTGGGCTGCAAACCCTTGGCACGCAGGCCTTCGGCGATCACATGGGCAGTGGCCTCGCCTTCGGCGGTGAAGTTGGTGGCCAAAATCACCTCGCGCACGATGCCATCGCAGGCGCGGGCAAAGAGCTTGTCCAAGCCCAGCTCATGCGGGCCGATGCCATCCAAGGGGCTGAGCTTGCCCATCAGCACGAAATACAGGCCTTGGTAGGCGCCGGTCCGGTCCATGGCGGCCTGGTCGGCAGGGGTTTCCACCACGCACAACTGCGTATGGTCGCGTCGGGCGTCCAGGCAATTGGCGCAGACCTCGGCCTGGGTAAAGGTGTTGCACAGCTTGCAGTGCTGGATGTTATCTGTCGCCTCCGTCAGCGCGCGGGCCAGCGCCTGGGCGGCGGGCCGATCGCGCTGCAGCAGGTGAAAGGCCATGCGCTGCGCTGATTTGATGCCCACGCCCGGCAAACGCCGCAGCGCCTGGATCAGGGCGTCAAGAGAATGGGTATCGGACATCCCGATCAGAAAGGCAGCTTCATGCCGGGCGGTAGGCCGGCGGTGATCTTGGCCATTTTTTGTGCTGAGGTTTCTTCTGCCACGCGCAACGCAGCATTGAAAGCGGCAGCCACCAGGTCTTCGAGCATGTCTTTATCGTCGGCCAGGAGGCTGGGGTCGATCACCACGCGCTTGACCTCGTGCTTGCAGGTCATGGTGACTTTGACCAGGCCGGAGCCTGATTCGCCGCTCACCTCGATCAGGCCAAGTTCGTCCTGTGCCTTTTTGACGTTGTCTTGCATGGCCTGCGCCTGTTTCATCAGGCCGGCGAGTTGTCCTTTGTTGAACATGTCAATTTCCTTGTGTGTATTTCAATTTGCAAACTTGCCCCCGCAGCGCGCAAACGCTAGAGCGGGCGGATGCTGCCGGGTACGATTTTCGCGCCAAAGTCACGCATCCAGGTCTGTACCATGGGGTTGTCCAATATGCGATGTTCCGCCGCTGCTTGGCGCTCGGCACTGGCGCTGGCATTGCGCCGGGCCGGGCTGTCGTTCACCCGCCCGACTTCCACGGCCATGCTGACGGCAAATCCCGCCTCTTTGAGGGCCAGACACAGGCGCTCGCGGTTGCCCGCTTGGTTGAGCGATTCGCGCTCCACGCGCAACAGCCATTGGTCTTCGTCGCGCGCCACCAATTGCGATTGCAGCGCCAGTTCGCGCACCAGCGCATTGATGGCCTGGGCCTGCACCAATTTTTGTACGGTGTCGTACCAAAAATCGCCCTCTGGGCTGGCGATAAAGCCCGAGGGCTTGTCCAGCGCGGGGGTGTCGTGGCGGCTTTCCTGGGTCACGCGTACCGGCACGCTGACCAAGCGCTGGGCTGCGGCAGGGCGCGGCGCTTGGAGTTCGGCTGGAGCGTCATGGTCGCGTTCAGACACCATTGGCCGCGAGCCCTGATCTGGCTCATGCACCGCAAGATTCTGACCCGGCGGGCGGGTCACCGCTAGCGCAAGGTCAGGGGTTGTTGCCGACATAGCCTTGGCCGCTTGCGACATCAAAACGGCCGGTAAAGCCGCTATGGGTGCGCCGAGACCGGCATCATTCAGAGTTTTTTTTTCCTGCGAGCTGCCAGGCGATGGTGGCCTAGCCACAGTCGTTGCGTTTGTAGGTTTGAAGGCCAATAAGCGCAGCAGCACCATGGTCAAGGCCGCATATTCATCAGGCGCCAAGCCCAGGTCCGCACGCCCATGAAGGCAAATACTGTACAAAAGCTGGGTTTCGTCGGCAGGCATCAGTTGCGCAAGTTGGGCGATGTCAGCGGCCTCGGGGTCGGCGGCATCCTCCTGGGCTGCGGCAGGTCCCAAGGACTGCAAAACTGCAATGCGGTGCAGCACGGTGGCCATTTCTTCCAAGGTCGAGGCGGCGCTCAGGCCGTGTAGGCGCAAGGTGTCAACTGTTTGCACCACGGTACGGCCATCGCCGGCGGCCAACGCCTGCAACAAGCTATACACATAGGAGCGGTCCACGCTGCCCAACATTTGGCGCACGGCCGTCTCGGCCAGAGCGCCGCCAAAGGCGATGGCCTGGTCCGTCAGACTGAGCGCATCACGCATGGAGCCTCGCGCTGCCCGCGCCAACAGGCGCAATGACTGGGCGTCGGCGCTCACCGACTCTTGGCCCAAAACCTGCGCCAAGTGGTCGCGGATGGTCTCGGGCGCCATGGGGTGCAAATTGAACTGCAGGCAGCGCGAGAGCACCGTGACCGGCACTTTTTGGGGGTCGGTGGTCGCCAAAACAAACTTGAGGTAGTCCGGCGGCTCCTCCAGAGTTTTAAGCATGGCGTTAAATGCGTGCCCGGTAAGCATGTGCACCTCGTCGACCATGAACACCTTAAAGCGGCCTTGCACCGGCTTGTACACCGCCTGCTCTAGCAGGGCTTGCACTTCGTCCACGCCCCGGTTGGAGGCAGCGTCTAGCTCGGTGTAATCCACAAACCGGCCAGAATCGATGTCCACACAGGCTTGGCAGAGGCCGCAAGGCGTTGCCGTGATGCCTCCTGTGCCGTCAGGGCCTTGGCAGTTGAGCGATTTGGCCAAAATGCGCGAAACCGTTGTCTTTCCCACGCCGCGCGTCCCGGTAAACAGATAAGCATGGTGCAGGCGCTGGCTGCGCAGGGCATTGCTCAGGGCCTGAACCACGTGGTCCTGGCCAACCATTTGCGCGAAATTGCGCGGACGGTATTTGCGGGCCAGGACGATATAGGACATGGCTGGATTCTAAAGCGGCCTGGTCTGCGCCTGGGGCCGGCCCTTGACGCGCCAAAGTGCCTAGGAGCGGGACTTGGACCGGGGCGTGGCCTCAACCGGGGGCACTATGCCCATCAGCGCTTGCTTGAGTTGCGCATCCGCCGGGTCGGGTCCCAGCCAAATTCTAAGCAAGGCTGCGAAAAATCGGGGCTCGCGGATCAGACTTCCGATGGGTTTGCCGTTGTGGGTGATGGTGGTGCCTACATTGGGTGCGTAATCGATGTGCAGCACATCGCCAGGGAGCAGCTTTTTTCCTCCAGAGAAAAATACGCCCATCGCGTCGCCCATTTGCGATGCGCCTTGGATGATTTTGCTCATTTCCTCATTGGCCGGCGCATTGTTTTGAATCCCGCGGATAAACAAACTCCCCAATTCATTGCCCTCCACTTCGCGGTAAAAAATCAATTGCAAGCGCTTGGCACGGGGGTCTGCCAGTAACGCGTCGATGCTATTGAACTTGCTGGCGGTATACAAGCCCGCAGCGTAGACCTTGAAGCCAAAACGTTGGCGGATGCCCGCCCCGTGGAGAAGCAATTTGCTGTCATTGAGCTGCGCCTCGGCCGCAAAATGTGCGCTGCCGAGGTCTATAGACTGCTGGGCTGGGATGGGCTGTGTAAAAAAACACAGCAGCGATACAACAAATAAGCGAGTGAATGTAAGGTGTGCCATAGGCTTGAGCCTAGCACAATAATTGTCAATTCGATAACTTCATGAGTGCGCAACGGTTCGGTCCACATCCCCAGCTTGGTCGGTCAACCCGCGCAAACAATGCTGTGGAGTCTGGTGAACACAATGGACTTGGTCGCAAGGACGGCACGGGACATCCAAGCGCATGGCCACTTCCACTCGGCTGCCAATTGGCTTGACGCGGTCAGGCCAGGCCGGCCCAAAGAAGACGGTGACCGGGACCCCCAAACTGGCGGTAATATGCGCGGGGCCGCTGTCCATGCCAAAAAAATGACGTGCACGACTCAAATAAACCACCATATCCCGAAGACTGCCATGCCACATATGCAGACGGCCTTGGCGAAACAAAGCATGCTGTGCAAGGTGCTGCGCTAACTCGACAGCGCCGCTTGGCGGCATGAAAACCAGCAAAGGCAGCGCTGAGCTGGCAAATCGGCCGAGTAAGCGGTCCACCTCATCAAGGGGAAAGCGACGCATTGGCAAGGAGGCATCGAAATGAAAGCCCACATAGGGCGCAATCTGCGTCGCTTGCGCGCGTTCAGGTGCCAGCAATTGCAAACTTGGCGTAAACGGCGCTTGGTCGGGCACAAGTGCAAGATAACGCGCTATGCGGCGGTTGTGGTCCAGCAAATGGGGCTGCTGCACGTCGTCCGGCACGATATCGGTCAACAGTTGCTGGCCGCCTGTAAATGCATAGCCAATACGACGCTTTGCACCGGAAAAAAACATCAATGCAATCTGGCGTACGTCGCCACGCACTTCAATTCCCCAATCCCAATGCGTTTTACGCAGCGTCCACAGCAGCCGCAAGCAGCGCCAAAGGCCGCGCCAACCTTGTCCATATTTGACCCACGGCGCCTCAAAGGGTTCCAAGACTGACACCCAATCAGTCCCAGCAAGGAGTTCTGCCGCCCAGGGACCGGCTACCAAACATAGATGCGCGTCGGGATATCGCTCGCGCAAGGCCTTGAGCAAAGGCGTGAGCAAAACAATGTCGCCAATCAGGTGGAAATCAAACACCAAAATCGACCTTGGATCATCCTGGACTGGCCCCCTCCCGCGCATGGACCCGAAAAAACCCAGCAACGCCCACAAGGGCGCCAAATATTTGGCAAATTTAACGATTTTAGGATTGAAGCTGCGCACAGGGATGATGGAGGGCAGTAGGCATAAATGGGTGGACTTTGGGTGGCAGGTTCGCCCGAAAAACCGTCCTGTCAAAGTGACTTCGGGATCTTATCCCATCGGTGTTTTTGGTTGAAACGTCGACATCCATGGGGCCGATGCCATGTCAAACGGTGATGGCGCAGGGTTAAAAATCAGAGAAAATTGTTGAAATTATTTGATAATTAAAATTTTTAGTTTAATAATTACAATAAACCAATTTATACATATTTTGACCGAACAAAAGCCCT
>Ga0114968_10001286_pt1 | contig 19196 bp, 14 predicted proteins | sample M_130807_EF_Meta_FD_87020 | JGI IMG/M metagenome (GOLD analysis project Ga0114968, IMG submission 87020) | Freshwater microbial communities from Lake Montjoie, Canada to study carbon cycling - M_130807_EF_MetaG | ecosystem: Environmental > Aquatic > Freshwater > Lake | place: Lake Montjoie...
CGCGACGCTTATTTCAAGCGGCCGGGCCACAGTGCCTTTAAATACATGACGCTTGGTGTGTTGTTTGTGAACGTCTCGATTGGTGGCGTGTTAAGCGCTTATGCCGCGCCGCCGGTGCTGATGGTCGCACAAACGTTTGGCTGGGATTCGACCTATATGTTGACCCACTTCGGTTGGCGTGCTGTCTTGGCCGTGTCCTTTAACGCGCTTATTTTGACCATCATTAATCGTAAAGTGTTGGCCAGTGGCGAGGTTGAAACACATCGCGGCGTCACGCAAGATGCCCCCGTAAACGTGCCGCCACTCACTATTTTGATTCACATCGCGTTCTTGGTTGGCATCGTTGTCTTTGCTCACCACCCGGCGGTCTTTATGGGGCTGTTGGTGTTATTCATCGGCTTTTGCCACGCTTATAAGCGCTTTCAGTCGCCTTTGATGCTTAAAGAAGGCTTGATGGTTGGCTTCTTTTTGGCCGGCCTGGTATTGCTAGGTGCTTTGCAAAAATGGTGGTTGCAAGATTTATTAGGCAGTTTGTCGCCCATCGTGTTGTTTTGGGGGGCAACCGCGCTGACAGCCATTACCGATAACGCGGCCTTAACGTACCTAGGCTCGTTGGTCGAGGGTACCTCTGAAGCCTGGCGCTACATGCTGGTGGCCGGTGCGGTTACAGGCGGTGGTTTAACCGTGATTGCCAATGCGCCTAATCCCGCCGGCTTTTCGATTTTGAAATCAACGTTCGATAACGAAACAATTTCACCGGGCCCTTTATTTATCGCCGCTTTAGGCCCCACACTTGTAGCCGCCGCGTTATTTTTGTATTAGTGTTTAGATTGATCCCCACTCCTCAGCCCCTTGTCAGAGCCCCCCACCATGTCAGATCTCGCCTACTCGACCCTTACCGAACTCGCGCAAGGCTTGCGCAAAAAAAAATTTAGCTCTGTAGAGCTTGCGCAAGAATATTTAACCCGTATCGACAAAGGCAACAAAGAGCTACACGCTTATGTCAGCGTCGACTCTGATAGCGTGTTGGCGCAAGCCCGTGCCGCCGATGCGCGTCGCACGTCGGGGTATAGCCTCAGTGTTTTAGATGGCGTGCCTATCGCCGCCAAAGATTTGTGCGATATCGAAGGACAAATCACGACGGGTGGCTCGCAAGATTGGTTAACACGTCGAAGTACCACTACTTGCACAGCCGTCGAGCGCCTGCTGCGGGCCGGCATGATTAATCTGGGCAAAACCCACATGGTTGAGTTTGCCTTTGGCGGCTGGGGTACCAACCCAGTCATGGGTACGCCTAAAAATCCTTGGGATTTGACCACGCATCGCGTACCGGGCGGATCTTCAAGTGGCTCTGGCGTAGCCGTGGCCTCGGCGTTGGCGCCCGCCGCTTTAGGGTCAGATACCGGCGGCTCGGTGCGTATCCCTGCCGCGTTAAACGGCATCACAGGATTAAAAACCACCCGTGGTTTGATCAGCTTGCATGGCGCCCTAGCGTTATCGGGCACCTTGGATTCGATCGGCCCCATGACGCGCGATATGCAAGACTCGGCCATCCTTACTGAACTGATGGCTGGCGCCGATCCGCTTGATCCAACAAGCTGTGGTCACCCGCTGTTTCAATGGCAGGCGCCGCCCGAGGGCGCTAAGCCTTTGCAGGGCACCCGTATCGCGCTGATGCCTGAGGCACAATATCCCATGCCAGTCGGTGCCGATATCAAGCGTATTCTTGAAGACACACGCCGCGTGCTGGTTGAGCTTGGCGCGCAAATCATCGACAAGCCGTTTCCGTTCGACTTCAACGACATGATGGTACGTAATGGCTATATCACCGCCGCAGAGGCTTATGCGATCCATCGCGCCTACATTGATGATGCCGAACGCCCGTTTGGCGAGTTTGTGCGCAAGCGCGTACAGTCAGGCCGCAATATTTCGGCAGCCGATTACATTGAAGCCATGGCCGATCACCGCCGTACCACGGCTGCCTGGACAAACTGGATGAGCAACGTTGACGCGCTGCTTTCACCCTGTGTGCCGATGGGGGCGTGCCCCCTGACCGAGGTCAACGAGTCAAAAACTCCAACGTCTGCTTTTACGCGTGCAGGTAACTACATGGGCACCACAGGTGTTTCGTTGCCCGCCGGCTTTGCCGACAACGGTATGCCTGTCGGTATGCAGTTGCTAGGCAAGCCTTTTGACGACGCCACTATGGTCAAGATCGGGATCGCGTTTCAGCGCGTGACCCAGTTTCATTTGGCTCGCCCTGATCTTAAAAAGCTGGGCCTGTAAGCGCTAGCGAAACATTACTTAGTACTTCAGCCCATAACGGGCTGAAAAATGGCCCCAAAGCTGGTTTATTGAGCCGTTTGGGGCCGCTTTGCTTCTAAGGCCATCGAGTTTTGGTAAAAACCCGTTAAAATCAAAGGCTTTCCTTTTGGTTTCAGTACTTTCTTTTCGGTTTTAGTACTTTCCCATTGATCCAGTATTCAAGAAGTTTATCGTGCCAATCTACGCTTATAAATGTTCAGCTTGTGGTCACGCTGAAGACAAACTGCAAAAAATCTCTGACGCGCAACTCACGGTATGTCCAGAGTGCGGTCAGTCGACGTACTCAAAACAGGTTACCGCCGCCGGCTTTCAATTAAAGGGCTCGGGGTGGTATGTCACCGATTTTCGTAGCAACGGCAGCGGCGGCGCTAAAACCAGTGAAGCCGCTGTGCCTGTGGCAGGCTCTGAAGCCGCTGCGGGTGGTTCAGCCGCCTCGGGTGGCGATGCCAAAGCGGGCTCAGGTGACTCGTCTGGCGGCCAGTCTGGCTCGTCGTCTGACAGCTCGGGTAACAAGTCTTCAAGCGAGTCTTCAAGCAGCACTTCAAACAGCCACTCAAGCGCAGCGTCTTCAAGTGGTTCTGGCACAACGAGTTCGGGTACTAGCGGCTCGTCTTCTTCGGGCGGGTCGTCAAACAACTCGTCTGGTAACACTTGAGCGTTAAGCTGATGACATATCGGCCTTCGGGCCGCCTTTAACTGAAACGGCAACCGCTTTAAAAATATCAACCGCAATCGTCAACGTTTACGTCAACAGCAACAACGTGCGCCAACAAAGATAACTTTTTTGATCACAACATGCGATTTCTAAAAAAGTACTTCATCACTGGTTTACTGATTTGGGTGCCTGTCGTCATTACGATCTGGGTGCTCGGCTTAGTGGTCAACACGCTCGAAAGCGTGGTGCCTAGCTTTTTGTCGCCCCAAGCTTTGTTCGGCTTTGAAATCCCAGGCTTCAGGGTTGCCCTGGTATTGGCGGTGTTGCTTGCGACTGGCATGTTTGCTGCCAATTTCTTGGGACGTGGCATCTTAAAGTATTCAGAAAAAGTATTGGGTCGCATCCCACTGGTCAGGTCAATCTATCAGTCCGTGAAGCAAGTCAGCGATACTTTGTTAGCACCAAATGGCCAGGCTTTCAGGCAGGCCGTACTGGTGCAATATCCACGCGCGGGCTGTTATACCGTTGCGCTCTTGACAGGCGCGCCCAGCGGCGAAGTCGCTGAACATTTGCAGTCTGATTACGTCAGTGTGTATGTGCCCACCACGCCAAATCCAACGTCTGGTTTCTTTTTGATCATGTTGCGCAGCGAAGTTGTGCCGCTCAACATGTCGGTGGATGCTGCGCTGAAATACATTGTGTCGATGGGGGTGGTTGCACCGCCAGCGGGTCCGATACTCAACGCCGTCGATGCTGCAGCCCGAGGTGCCGTCATTCAAAGTGCGGCAGCACAAGGTGCAGCAGCGCAAGCTCAAGGCAGTACAGCGGATACCATTGGCCAAACTGCCGCCACATCTCCTGCTTTATCTAGTGGGGGCGCCAATGCGCCTGCCACCTCTTCTCGTTCGTCCGATTAATTTCTATTGTCAGATCTGTTTTTCAGATCTTTTGGAGTTTGCATGCGTACCTGCTACACCGGCCAGGTTTGTAAAGACCACTTAGGTCAAACCGTTACGTTGTTTGGTTGGGTACATCGCCGCCGCGACCACGGCGGGGTGATCTTTATCGATATGCGCGATCGCGCGGGCTTGGCCCAGATCGTGTTTGACCCAGATAACGTCGAAGGCTTTGCGATTGCCGAGCGTCTGCGCAACGAGTTTTGCATCCGCATTACGGGTTTGGTGCGCGAGCGCCCCGCCGGCACCACCAATAAAGATCTTGCCTCTGGCGAAATCGAAATCCTGTGCCGCGAAGTCGAAATCCTGAATCCTTCGGTCACGCCACCGTTTCAGCTTGACGACGAAAATCTCTCTGAAACCACGCGCTTGACACATCGCGTGCTTGATTTGCGCCGTGGTCAAATGCAACGCAACATGATGTTGCGCTATCGCGTGTCGATTGAAGTGCGTAAGTTTTTGGATGGCTTAGGCTTTATTGATATCGAAACCCCCATGCTCACCAAGAGCACGCCCGAAGGTGCGCGCGATTACCTCGTGCCTTCGCGTGTGAATGCAGGCGAATTTTTTGCCCTGCCGCAATCACCACAGCTCTTTAAACAGATGCTGATGGTGTCGGGTTTTGACCGCTATTATCAAATTACCAAATGTTTTCGCGACGAAGATTTGCGCGCTGATCGCCAACCCGAATTTACCCAGATCGATTGCGAAACTTCGTTCTTAAACGAAACCGAAATTCGTGCGATTTTCGAAGACATGATCCGTCACGTTTTCAAAGCCGTTCAAAACGTTGAGTTGGCTAATCCGTTTCCGATCATGCCTTATAACGAAGCGATGCGTTTGTACGGTTCAGACAAGCCTGATCTGCGCGTCAAGCTCGAGTTCACAGATTTGACTGACGTCATGAAAGACGTCGACTTCAAAGTGTTTGCTCAAGCGGCTACGACTGAAGGCAGTCGCGTGGTGGGCTTGCGCGTACCGAAAGGTGGCATTATTTCGCGCAGCGAAATCGACAGCTACACCAAGTTTGTATCGATTTATGGTGCCAAAGGCTTGGCCTGGATCAAGGTCAACGAAGTGGCCAAAGGCCGCGATGGCTTGCAGTCACCGATCGTTAAAAACTTGCACGACGCGGCGCTTGCCGAAATGATCAAGCGCACTGGTGCGCAAGATGGCGATCTGATTTTCTTTGGTGCCGATCGCGCCAAGGTTGTCAACGACGCCATCGGCGCGTTGCGTGTCAAGATTGGCCATAGCGAATTTGGCCGCACGAACGATTTGTTTCAAGCCGTCTGGAAGCCACTCTGGGTGGTTGATTTTCCGATGTTCGAATACGACGAAGAGGCCGATCGTTACGTGGCCGCGCATCACCCCTTTACCAGCCCCAAAGACGGCCACGAAGATCTGCTCAGTACCGATCCTTCAAAAGCCACTGCTAAAGCTTATGACATGGTACTCAACGGCTGGGAGATCGGTGGCGGCTCAGTGCGTATTCACCGCGAAGAAATCCAGAGCAAAGTGTTTAGAGCGTTGAAGATTGATGCCGAAGAAGCACAACTCAAGTTTGGCTTCTTGCTTGACGCCTTGCAGTATGGCGCGCCACCACACGGTGGTATCGCCTTTGGTTTAGATCGTATCGTCACCATGATGACCGGTGCCGAGTCGATTCGTGACGTGATTGCATTTCCAAAAACCCAGCGCGCGCAGTGCTTGCTCACCCAAGCGCCTTCGCCCGTTGATGAAAAGCAATTACGCGAGCTTCATATTCGTTTACGTCAGCCCGAAGTTAAAGTTTAAAAAGTCAGGTCGGCCTGAAGTTGTTTGGCCGAAAAGTTTTGGTTGTTGTTTAGTACGCTTTTGATGTTTAGTTTGTCATGTTTTTTATGACGAGTTATGCGCTTAATTACTAAATAGGCGATGTCTGCCGTATGCGGCAGCATCGACCAACATGTCGTTGCTTCGAGTCGTCAGCTATAACATCCACAAAGGTCGCTCTCTTGCAGGGCGCGACTCAATGGTGGATTTGCGACTGGGCTTGCATGGCCTGCGACCTGATCTATTGTTTTTGCAAGAAGTTCAAGGGCGCAACGACCGTCACGGTCGCTTGCATGCCCAGCACGAATCACTGGCGGCTGCCTTGCATATGGACGTTGCCTACGGCTGTAATGCCATTAAAAGCCAAAGCGATCACGGCAATGCTTTGTTATCGCGGCATTCAATTGTCAGTTTTGAAAATCAAGATATTTCAGATCACCGCCTAGAGCAGCGCGGCTTGTTGCACGGCGTGATTGATGTCGGTGGGCGTGAAGTGCATTGTTTTGTTGTGCACTTAGGGTTGTTTGCCGGTGGTCGCGTGCGACAGATCGAAGTGATGGCCGAGCGCATCAAGCGGATGGTGCCTGAAGAGGCCCCGATGTTGATCGCGGGCGATTTTAACGATTGGAAAGATCGCCTTGCCCCCTTGTTTGTGCAGCAACTTGGTGTTTATGAAGTGTTTGCCAACGCACCACGCACCCAAGGCGTGATGCCCAAGCTGCGTGAGTCGATGCATAAGTTGCGAGGGGTCTGGCGTGGTGATACCCCGCTCGAGATTCGGGCAAGCCTCTTTCGCCGTGAGGCGCAGCGCAAAAACCAATTGTCGATGGAGGGCGCCTATAGCCCAACGCCACCTCCTCGTACGTTTCCGAGTGCGTTTCCGTGGTTGCGCCTTGATCGCATTTATCAGCGCGGGTTTGCGGTGCGCAATGCCCGCGTGTTGCGTGGCCGACCTTGGTCGCAGTTATCGGATCATGCACCGATCTTTGCTGAGCTTGAATTGCCGTAACCTAGCGCAGAGCGGCACGCTTTTTGATCGATGGTGCGAGGTGATTTGTTGAGGTGGTCGTTTCAGGTAATTGGTTGAGGCAATTGCGTCAGGCGTTCGTGTCAATATCGTGATTCATTGGCTAGTAATCGCTGCCCTTGCCCGTCAAGGCAACCCCAACCCTCAACAGCAAGTACGCTAAACCATCTGTCAGGCGAGTCAACACAGGGCGCCGTGCGTACAGCGTGTGTTCAATCACTTTGCTGCCGTGCACGATCGCTGCTTCAAGCGACTGACGCAGTGATTGCGTGAAAGCAGCGTCATCAATCAATACGTTGGCTTCGCGAGCAAGCAATAAGCTGAACGGATCGAGGTTTGACGAACCAACGGTTGACACATCATCAAGCACGGCTACTTTTGCATGCAAAAAACTAGGTAGGTATTCATAGATTTCGATACCCGCGCCTAAAAACTGATCGTAGATCCAGCGGGTCGCGTGATATTGCATGCGATATTCGATTTTGCCCTGCAGCAGAAGCTTGACCTTCACGCCTCGCTGCGCAGCTTCGATGAGCGCATACCGAAGTTTGCGGCCGGGTAAAAAATAAGCGTTCGCGATGATGATGGTGTGCTGCGCCTGCGTAATGCCCTCAAGGTAGGCGGTTTCGATGGCTTTGCGATAGCGCAGGTTGTCACGCAACACCAATGCGGCTTGGACGTTACCCGTAGCAGGGTAAAGCGCGGCGCGATGGCGCTGATGCCTAAAGCGCAAGTGACGCCAAGTGCGCGGGCCTCTGAGCAAGAGCCGCCAGTTTAGGCGCAGCCAAAGCAGATCTTGCGCGTGTACGGCGTCGGCGACAACGGGCCCCGTGAGTTGCACCGCGTAATCAAAGCGTGGATCGCTTTCTCGTTTGAGCAGCACAGGCGTTAGATAATTGTCTTCAACATCTCGTTTGAGCAGCTCTGGCGTCGAATAATCATCTTCAAAATTGATGCCACCAATAAACGCTACGCGCGAATCAACCACAACGATTTTGCGATGCGAGCGCCGCAGACGTTTAAAGTCAAAAGACTTCAGCGTAAATTGCCTGGGCTCTGGGCGATAAATGCGGCATTGCGCCCCGACCGACAGCAATTCAGTTTGAATGGCTTGTTCGTCTTGAGCGCTACCAAAGCCATCCAGCATGACCCGTACCCTGACCCCCCGCAGTGCCGCCAGTTTTAAATGATGCAAAATCTGCGTGCCAGCCGCATCCAACCGAAATATATAAATTTCAACCTGAATGCTGCGCGTGGCTCGGTCAAAGGCCTCGCAAAGTGCCGGAAATAATTGCACACCGTTTTCGAGCAAGGTCACGGCGTTACCAGTTTTGAAGCGCAGGTGTGGATGAATCAAGGGCACGGCTTAACCTTACTGCTCGGATGAGTGAGGCGCCCGTGGCGCCGATACAGAGAGTCTGCGGCATGCCTGCGCGCAATTCAATCCCTCGGACCCCCCTAAAGTCCAATCACGACACAAGTCGAATTGTTAGTAAAAGTAACCAAGTACTTGACTGCTTTGCGTTTACTAACGAAGCATTGCATCATTCTTCTAAGCGCTCTGCTTGTTATAACCGCTTTGGGGCGGTTAGTATGATGGTTCAAAGTTTTTTAACGCAGGCGTTTCATGCGCTCAGCCAACACAAGATGAACGTTTTATTAACCGGTGGCGCTGGCTACATTGGCAACCACACTGCCGTAGCCCTGTTTGAGGCGGGCCATCGCGTCGTGGTTTACGATAATTTCAGCAATAGTGAGCGTGGCGCACTAAAGCGACTCGAGCAAATCTTGGGCGCGCCTGTTACCACCATCGAGGGCGATGTGCGCGACACCGCGCTGTTGCAGCGCACGCTGACCGAGCAACAGATCCACGCTGTCATCCATTTTGCGGGCCTAAAAGCCGTGGGTGAGTCGGTGGCAAAACCGGTCGAGTATTACGCCAACAACGTACAGGGCGCGATCAGTTTGTTGCAGGCCATGCAGGCGACACAGTGCAAAACACTGGTGTTTAGTTCAAGCGCTACGGTGTATGGCGACCCAAAATATTTACCGATCGACGAAGCGCACCCCACCAGCGCGACCAACCCCTATGGTCGCAGCAAGTTGCATATCGAAGAGATCCTGTCAGACCTCAGCGCGTCTGAGCCTTCATGGCACATCGCAGCGCTTCGATACTTCAACCCCGTGGGCGCCCATGCCTCGGGCTTGATTGGCGAAAATCCCAATGGGATCCCCAATAATTTGATGCCCTTTATTGCACAAGTGGCCGTCGGCAAACTGCCGCAACTCAAGGTCTTTGGCAACGATTACGACACCCCAGATGGCACGGGTGTACGTGACTATATTCATGTGATGGATCTGGCTGAAGGCCACCTCGCTGCGCTGAAGTTTTTAACCCAACATAGCGGCTTGCATACTTTTAACTTAGGTACGGGGCGAGGCTACAGCGTGCTTGAAATGATCAAAGCTTTTGAGGCGGCTAGTGGCAAGCCCGTGCCGTTTAGTGTTGCGCCGCGCCGCACAGGCGATATTGCAAGCTGTTACGCCAGCGTAGATTATTCAGCAAAGCAGTTGGGTTGGCGCGCCACGCGTGATTTAAAAGAGATGTGTGAAAGCAGTTGGTGCTTTCAGCAACAAACGCGGCTTTCTTAAGCCGGCTGGCGCGCTAAAAAACGCTCGTCGGATAAAGCCAGTAGCCACGCCATGGCTACGGCATAAAAACCAAGCGTGCGAATGCCGCGCAAGATGAGTTCAGTCCAGCCAAAGACAAAGAATCCAACGCATAAGGCAAGCCCCATTGCTGCAGCCACGCGGGCAGGTTGTGCGACCTGGGCCCCAAGCCGCCGAATAAAAATCCAGGCCGGCGCCCCATACATTAGAAGCAAGGCGGCCAAACCCAATACACCGTGGCTGGCCAGACTAAAAAGCATGTCGTTGTGTGGCTCGTCAAATTCTTGGCTATAGACAAAGTCTGAAATAATGCCTTGTCGCCAGTAGGTCTCTAACTGTTGTCCAAAACGATTAGTTGCCCCGTTACCAAAGAGCGGATCCGCTTTAAACATCAACCAAGCCGCGTGCGCTAACTGGATTCGACCACATTCAGATGAAATCGCAAGGGGATTTTGAATACATTCGACCGTTTTAGTGATGCTGTCTTGAAAGCGCTGCCGCATGATTGAACTTGAGGCAAAGACTGTGGTCGCTATTAAAACGGCGATGACAGCGGGCAGAATGAGTTTTTTGGGGCGTACTTTGCCGCCCCATAAGGCCAGCCCGATCGCAATAAAAAAGGGCACAGCCAACCAACCGCCGCGCGTTTGCGTGGTGATAAAGCCGATGAGCCCCACCAACAGGGTGAGCACCTTAAAGGCGATTTCAGTTTTTCGAAAGCGTGTCAGGCGCCAGCCGATTGAAAAAGTTGCAAGCGTGGCCATCATCAACAACAAATCGCCGTACGACACGGCGTTGTACTGTGGAACCTCAAGCGGGCGCCTGAAGCTTGGCCAAGAAAACCATGCGGCGTAACCCGTCGCCACCCAACTGACGATCACCATGCCCCAGCTGGCTTGACGCAACCACTGCGGGATGAGCGACAGGCAGGCGCCGAGCACCAGAAAGGTACCAACACTGATGCGCAGGGCCCGCTCAAATTCATTATCGAGACGGGTCTCGCTACGTAGCGCCGCAATCGTAATGACGAATAGTAAAAAAAATAGTGCCACCGCCAAGGGCCGATAGTCTTTCAGGTCGCGCAGCGTGGCTCGCACGCCCCCTGGTCTTGAAAAACAAATCGACAGACAAATGACCGCGAGCGCATAAAACACGGTGCTCGCCTGTCCAAGGTCGGTCAGCATCGCGATGGGCATCATTGCAAACAACGTCGTCACTAAAAAAGAATCAAGGCGTTGTTTGAAAGAGGATTGAATCAATGCAGTCAAAAGCGTACCTAGGTATTTTGTGAAGGAGGTAAAGGCTGTTTTAGAAGGCAGCAAAGCTTACGCCCAGTTGAACATTGTCAAACATGGGACTGATCGAACATCAGGCGCGATCAGCAAGTCTACGAGTCGTATTTTTGGATACTAGCCTATTTGGCGACGTTTTTCATATGGATCTGCGAGCAAACCCAGCCAATCAAACCACACAAAATTACGCAAAACACCAACCCAACTCTAACACCCATGGTCACTGAGATCTTCGCCACTGCGATCCCGACTAGCGCTGTGCCCACAGCCCCGCCAAAGGCCCGTGTGGTTTGGATCAAGGCCGAGGCAACACCCACATCGCGTTGCTCGGCCAGCATCTGCATAAAGAGCGTGAAATTTGGCAACAAAAATCCAAGACCGGCCCCGCAGGTCGACAGCGTGAGCAAAATCCACCACGCCGGGCTATTGGCCGAAAACGTTTGCGTGAGTAGGCACCCCACGCCTAGCAGTACACTACCAAACACCATCAGACGGGCAGGCTCGCTTTGGCGCGAAAACAAGCGACCATTGATAATGCTGCCCAGCGGCATCACCGCCACCAAGGGCGTGAGCAGCAGGCCTGCATACGTAGGCGAGAAGTCAAATTCATCTTGTAGCAATAGCGGCAGATAAAAAATCAAAATAAACATCACGGCCCCCGCCATCACGCCCGCGATGTTGAGTAACCTTGCCTCGCGCGAGCGCAAAATCCGTAACGGAAAAATCGGCGTGGTGGCCCGCCGCTCGACCGGGATCAAGAGCGCAATCGCCACAAGGCCTAGGGCGATCACCCCAAGTGCCCAAAGTTGTTCAGTGCCCGTGGTGGCGGCGGCGAACCGTCCGACGCCTGTCAGGGGTGCGCCCACAGCAATCACCAGCACAAAGGCGCCTAGCCAGTCTAAACGTGGTGCACTGTTGCGCGAGGATTGGATGGTTGGGAAGAACCGCCAGGTCAAGCCGAGCGACGTCAGTGCAGCCAAGGGCGTGACAAGAAAGGCAGCTCGCCACCCCAAGGCCTCAGTGACTGCGCCGCCCAGCACGGGCCCTAAGCCGCTTGCCACCGCAAAACTCGACGAGATTAAAACCATCCAGCGTACTCGCCTGCGCGGATCTGGGAACAGGTCAGCTGGCGCGGCGAAGGCGGTTGCCAGCATCATGCCGCCCCCCAGGCCTTGAAACACCCTAAAGCAAATCAATTGCCCCATGGTTTGTGCCAACCCACACAACACCGAAGAGATGGTGACAATGGCGAGCGCGGTGAGGAGCAAAGGTTTACGGCCAAATAAGTCGCCAAGCCGTCCAAAGATCATGATGCTGACCGCTGAGGCTAAAAAATACCCAGTGCCCACCCAGGCATACACCTCCATCCCATCAAGCGCTTGCGCGACTTTGGGCAGCGAGGTACTGACGATCGTCGAGTCAAACGCTACCACTACGGCTGCGGCTGCGATACCCGACATGGCAAGCAATAATTCGCGGCGTGACTGCGGCGCGACTTGTTTTGGGGTCGCAGCAGCTGTTTCAGCTGAGTCGCTGGCGTTTGTGGGTGCTGGTGATTTAGTTGGGTCGGAATGCTGCATGGGCGGCTTAGGGGTTAACACTAATAGAGCTAGGATAGCACTCCCGAGCAGCGCGACTTCGTGGACAATGCTGAAGGTAAAAATCAAAATCAAGATGCCAGCGTTGCTGGCACAGGAGACGGAAGTGAAAAAAGCCACAAGTCGTGTTGAGTTAGTTAGAAAAGAGCAATCAGGGCTCGCTGCTTTGTTTGCCGTAAGCTTGGTGTGTGCCGGCGTCGGCGTTGGGGCTACCGCTCAGGCGCAAACCGCAGACTGGCCGACCAAGCCGGTGCGAATCATCGTGCCGTACTCGCCTGGTGGCGGCACCGACATTATTTCGCGGCGTTTGGCGCTGGGCTTGGCGCCCGTTCTGAAACAAAATGTCATCGTCGAAAACAAGCCGGGCGCGAATGGCATTATTGGCACCGATCTGGTCGCAAAATCCGAGCCCGACGGGCACACCTACGTGGTGGTGGTGTCGACACATCTGATCAACCCGATCGTCACCAAGAATATGCCATACGACACCTTCAAAGACTTGATTGGTGTGACTGTTGTGGCTGATTCACCGTTGATTTTTGTCACGTCGTCGCAGTTTCCGGCCAAAACGATGGCCGAGTTTACGCAAGCGATGCGCGCAAAGACAGGTACCTATTCGTACGGTAGCTCAGAAAACATGACTAAGCTAGTGGGCGCCATGTATGCCAACGCTGAAAAGCTTGACATGGTCAGCGTGTCCTATAAAGGTGGTGCGCCGTTAATGACTGATGTGGTGTCGGGTGTGACCACCGTTGGCATCACGAGCATTTTGACTGCACGCAACTTTATGGATAGCGGTCGCCTGACACCCCTCGCAGTGACCAGTGCACAGCGCTCGGCTGCTGTACCCAACGTGCCCACGATGCAAGAGGCGGGCGTTAAAGATTTTGAGATCACGCAAAGCTATGCGATGTATGCGCCCTCAAAAACACCCAAGGCAATTTTGAATGCCATGCAAAAAGCGGTGCATCAAGTGGCGATGTCGCCTGAGATGAAAGCTGCGTTGGCCGACCAAGCCGCCTGGCCTGTTGCGCAGCCTGTCGATGAGTTCAACGAGCGTATTAAAAAAGAGGCCGCGTTTTTACAGGACCTGGCAAAGAAGATTAATTTGCAGGGTGACTGAGCTGGCAAAAAATGGCGTGCTGGCTGCTGACTGAAATGCCGTGGCCTTGTCGCAACGAGATTGCGGATTCAGATGGATCGATATCGCTGCGTGCAGAGGACGTGCTGAGGTTAAGAGATGTCGCCGCGGGTCGACTCCCAGCAGCCAAAGTAAAAATTAAATACACATAGACGCAGTCGCAGGAGCAAAGATGTCAGTTGTAAAGTTGTCGAACGCATTACCGGCCCCCAAAGGTTGGGTACGGTCAGAGCTTGAGCAAGACGCTTCTTGGATTCGCCCGCTCACCACGCACGAAATTACGGATCTTGAAACGAGTTTGCGTCGGGTGCTCGCGCTCGACAAAGCAGAATTTGAATTGTCTGCCGCTGATTTTGAATTGACCGATTGCACGCGCGCGCTGTTCACAGAAGTGATGCAAGCGACACAAACTGGTTACGGCTTGTGTTTGGTGCGCGGATTTCCGGTAGCAAACTGGAGTAAAGCCGACTTACGCACGTTGTTCTGGTGCCTGGGCTTATGTTGTGGTGTGCCCCGGCCGCAAGGCAAGCAAAGTCAGTATGTTTCTGATGTGACCAACACAGGCGGCACTTACCGTGGCGGCACGGGGCGTGGCTACAACACCAATTCAAAATTAGATTTTCATGCAGACGGCAGCGACATTGTTGGCTTGATGTGTTTGCAAACGGCTAAAAGTGGCGGTACGAGTTTGCTGTCAAGTTCATTGACTGCGTATACAGAAATGAAAAAGCAACGCCCCGATTTAGCGGCGCTGTTAACCGAACCGTTTTATTTCAGTCGCCAGGGTGAGCACGCCGCCGAAGAGCCGCCGTATTATTTGGCGTCAATCGTGGGCGAAAAAAATGGCCGCTTTGCCTGCCGCCATATTCGCAATCACATCATCGGCGCGCAAATCACGTTTGAAGACGTGCCGCGTTTAACCGCGCAGCAAACCGAGGCGCTGGATATGTTTGATGCCTTGCTCGCGCGGCCTGACATTTGTTTTCATATGGAGCTTGAACCGGGCGACATTCAGTTTGTGAATAACCACGTTACCTTGCACGCGCGCACTGAGTATGAAGATTTTCCCGAGCCCGAGCGCCGTCGTCATTTGCTCAGACTTTGGTTGTCTTTGCCTCAAGCACAGGCTTTACCTGAAGCCTGGCGCATTGCGTACAAAGATGTCGATGCGCAAGCGTTACGCGGTGGATTTAGGGGCGTTGGGATTAGTGACGAGATTCGTACGTTTGAAAAACGCTTGTGTGTCGAGCATGAGATGGCGTTCAGGGTGTACGAGGATTATGAGGCGATGCTGAAGAAGGCTTAATGCAATTTTTTGCAAGGCTGGCGCAAGCTGGCTGTTGTTCAATCTGCTACCACTGAATCAATAGAACTAAATCGATAGAACTGAATCGATAGAACTGAATCGATAGAACTGATTTGATCGTCATAAAACCTGTGATCCATCGTCTAGCTTGATCAAGAATCAATCATGAACATCTACGAACAACACCTCCCAAAGACAGCTGCCAATTACGCTGCGCTCAGCCCGGTCGACTTTTTATTGCGCGCCGCAGAGGTTTACCCAGAGCGTTTGGCAGTTGTGCATGGCAAGATCCGCCGCACCTGGTTGCAGACCTATCAGCGTGCGCAACAGCTCGCGCACGCCTTGCGTGCGTTAGGCGTGCAAAAGGGCGACACCATTACCGCGATGTTGCCCAACACCCCCGAGATGCTTGAGTGCCACTTTGGTGTGCCCGTGCTGGGGGCGGTGCTCAATGCGCTCAACACTCGTTTAGATGCCGCAAGCTTGACCTATATGTTGAATCATGGCCAAGCTAAGGTTGTGATCGTGGATCGCGAATTTAGCAAGGTGATGAAAGAGGCGATCTTAAATGCCAACGTTCAGCCGATTGTGATTGATGTGGATGACAGCGAGTACGACGGCGCGGGTGAGCGTATTGGTTTATATGAATACGAGGCGTTGCTCGCGGGTCAAGCCAGCGCTCAGCAAACAAGCGCATCAGCTGCCGCGGCATCGTCGGCTGGGGTGAGTAAGCTTAAGCAAAATGATCCAATTGTGTTTCAAGGTGATGAGTGGGACGCCATCGCCCTGAATTACACCTCAGGCACTACCGGCGAACCCAAGGGTGTGGTCTACCACCACCGTGGCGCTTACATGAACGCCATCAGCAACATCCTTGAGTGGGATTTGCCTACACACCCCGTTTACCTGTGGACCTTGCCAATGTTTCATTGCAACGGCTGGTGCTTTCCGTGGGCGATTGCGGCACGCGCTGGGGTCAATGTCTGCTTGCGTCGCGTCACGCCCGAAGGGGTGTTTGGCGCCATCCGTGATTATGGCGTGACACATTTTTGCGGCGCCCCCATCGTGCACAGCATGTTGGTGAATGCTCCTGAAGCGCTCAAACAAGACGGCATGAGCAAGCTCAACGGCGGTCGTGTCAAAGGCATGGTCGCAGGCGCCGCACCCTCGGCCACACTCATCGAGGCAATGGACGCACTCGGCATCACCCTCACTCACGTGTACGGCCTGACTGAAGTCTATGGCCCCTGCACCGTCTGCGCCCCCCAACAAGAATGGGATGACTTGCCCGCCGCCGAACGCGCGGTGTATCACGCCCGCCAAGGCGTGCGCTATCACTTGCAAGGCGGGGCCGATGTCGTCAACCCCGAAACCAACGAACCCGTGCCACGCGACGGCCAAACCATCGGCGAGATTGTTTTACGCGGCAACATTTGCATGAAAGGCTACCTAGGCAACCCCAAAGCTACAGAAGCCGCCTTTGCCGGCGGCTGGTTTCACACCGGTGACCTAGGCGTACGCTACCCAGATGGCTACATCAAGATCAAAGACCGCAGCAAAGACGTGATCATTTCGGGCGGTGAAAACATCTCGAGCATCGAAATCGAAGACGTCTTATACAAACACCCCGCCATCATGGCCGTCGCCGTAGTCGCCAAGCCCCACCCCAAGTGGGGTGAAACCCCCTGCGCGTTTATCGAACTCAAACCCGGCGCACAAACCTCAGCCGATGAGCTGATCAAACACTGCAAACAACATTTGGCTGGCTTCAAAGTACCGGGGGCCATTGAGTTCGGTGAACTACCCAAAACCTCAACCGGCAAAATCCAAAAATTTGAACTTAGAGCGAGGTCAGGGGCGGTTAGCGCGATTGATGTTTAGAGGGATGAGCTAGCTTCAGTAGTAACACTCTGTTACTCTTTTGTGGTGTCGTTTTTTTCGATTTTTTATTAAAATGAAACCTAAATCGAAATCCCCCAAGAAAATGAAGCTAGCATTAAAAGAACCATCAACGGCCGTTCGGCCTCGTGTTGATCCGCTCGCCGCCGTTGCGCTGGGATTAGTTTCAAAAATCCCGTCCCTTGGCTTGAGACGCATGCCTCAAGTGCTTGATGCACTTCACGAAGTCCTTGAGGGCTCAGATACGATCGCCCGCGCAACGCGTACGCGGCTGCAAATGCATCTGATCAAAATATCGGATAAGTTGATTACCGAGCCTGGTCATAAAAGTGACGATGCCGATTTGTTAACGACCGAGCAGGCAGCGCAGTTAATGGGTCACAGTCGCCCTTACGTTGCGATGCTGATCGATTCCAATAAGCTTAAAGGCGCCTCGGTTTCAGCTGGTGGCCATCGAAGAGTGCCGCGATCTTCCGTACTTGCCTGGATTAAAAAAGCCAATTTAAAAATCAAAGTGGTCGACACTGATTACAGAACTGCCGCTAGCAACGCTGGCATGTATGACATCACTGAAGAGCAGTTCGTTAAGATAACCACCAAAGGTAAGCGTGGTCGTTAAGCACCCGCTTTCCCCAGGCGGGCTTACTTACGCAGTGCTCGATGCCAACACGCTCTTGGCGCCTCGGCTGGCAGACTTGCTGTTCGACTTGTATCTGGTCGGGTTGTACTACCCGCGTTGGACTGAGCAAATCGAGGCCGAATTTTTACGCAATTGGGCAAAAGTTACTCAAAGCGTTGCCAAGCGACCGTTACAAAGTATTCAGCGTCAGATCAATTCAAAGTCTTCAAGTGATCGACGGGCGGTTAAGCGCTTGGCCACGTTCAGGGCCGCAGTAGGCGACGAGTGCCACATATTTGGCTTTGATGATCCATTGCGACTACAGAAAGTACCGCCGCAGGTCGACCCAAGCGATCGCCACGTTGCTTGCGCGGCAATGGTCTTGCAACAAATCTGTTTCGAAACTAGTAAGTTGGATCGGGTGTTGTTGGTGACAAAAAATCTCGTTGACTTTGCACCCGTCGTAATGAGTGGCTTGGGTGTTTGTGTGATTGCCCCAAGGCAGTTTATTGATGATCTGCTTGAACGCGATTTGAACCGGGTTGAGGCAGCTCTTTCAAAAACGGCCAGTGATTTAAAAGCACCTCCGTACACGAAAAAGCAGTTGATCTCGATGTTGAAGTTACATGGAGCCACGAGAACAGCTCGACATGTCAAAAAACTAAACTAAGTTTTTCACCAAACTAGACTGCTGTCCGCTTCGTTGGCAAATACACCCATAACAAGCTGATCCTCGCCCGCCTTAATCCACACCTAGGGGTAAAATCCCCCCAATAACTAAAAGTTAAAGGTCTGGCCCTGCATGGCCTATGTTTTAAGCGCGTTCTTGGTGTCGCTTGTAATCTCACTGTTTCTAGTGAGACACGCCCGTTTGCGCCCCCGCTTTGGGGTCGATTCTGACACGACCGGGGTGCAAAAGTATCACGCCAATCCTGTCCCGCGCGTGGGCGGAATCTCGATTTTATTAGGCATGATCCCCGTTTGCGCCATTGCCTACGAGCGCGACCCCGAGATTTTGCGTGATTTGCTGGTGTTGTTTGCCTGCGCCATGCCGGTGTTTTTGGGTGGATTGTGTGAAGACCTCTTCAGAAACGCCCGTGTCTTGGTCCGGTTGTTGCTCGCGATCGTCAGCGGTGCCTTGGTGTACTGGTGGTTTGGGGCTGCGGTCACCCGCATTGACGTCATCGGATTCGATTCGCTGTTAAAAATCGCCGCTGTCTCCCTAGTGTTTACCTCGTTCACCATCGCCGGCGCGGCCAACGCGATCAACATCATCGATGGTTATAACGGCTTGGCAGCTGTGGTGTCAGCGATGATTCTGGCCGGTTTAGGCTACGTTGCCTTTTACCTCGGCGATCGCCTGATTTTGGTTGCCGCGGTGGGGATGCTGGGCGCGATTGCTGGCTTTTTAATCTGGAACTACCCCCGCGGCCTGATCTTTTTGGGCGATGGTGGGGCTTACTTTATTGGCTTCATGATCGGCACCTTGTCGGTCGTGATGCTAGCGCGTCACCCGCAAGTGTCGGCCTGGTTTCCGCTTTTGCTGTGTATTTACCCCGTGTTTGAAACCCTGTTTTCAATCTATCGTAAAAAATTCGTGCGCGGCAAATCGCCCGGCGCCCCTGACGGCGTGCATCTGCACATGCTGGTTTACAAGCGCCTGGTACGTTGGGCCGTTGGTTCAACCGAGGCCCACCTCATCACCGAACGCAATGCCATGACCTCGCCCTATCTGTGGGTGCTGTCGTCACTGGCGATCATCCCGGCCGTATTGTTTTGGCAGCACGAGATCCCGCTCATCATTTGCACCATCTTGTTTGCCACTAGCTACGTGATTTTGTACCGCACTCTGGTGCTGTTCAGAATGCCAAAGTGGATGGTTTTACAAAAGAA
>Ga0114968_10001290_pt1 | contig 19189 bp, 11 predicted proteins | sample M_130807_EF_Meta_FD_87020 | JGI IMG/M metagenome (GOLD analysis project Ga0114968, IMG submission 87020) | Freshwater microbial communities from Lake Montjoie, Canada to study carbon cycling - M_130807_EF_MetaG | ecosystem: Environmental > Aquatic > Freshwater > Lake | place: Lake Montjoie...
AAAATAGAAATTTTGGAAATTAAAAATGGTACAAATGTCTATTATGGAACAATAGAAAATGTACCTACAATTTTAATTGCTGAAAAGAATATTACTAATGAAATAACAATAGACGAGAAAAATGTTGAAAAGAAAAATTTTATTCATCCAGCTTCTAATGATTTAATAGAATCATATAGAAATAAAATAAAAATAATTACAGAAACACATATTGATTATAAAAATAAGGTTGAACCATATATAAATTCAATATTAGAATCAAATACAAAATGGATAAAAAATATTTTAGCATTTCAAAATGAAACTGAAAAAGTTTTATTTAAGGGTGAAAAATTTATTGTTGTTAAAAATATTGGTTATGATACGAAAAATGATTTCTATTTGTTGGCAATACCTCATGAAGAATTAAGAACGATTAGAGATTTAAAAGGACACCATAAAGAATTATTAAAATTAATGAAATTAAAAACAATAGAAATAGCTAAGAAAAGAAATTTTGAAGAAAATGATTTATATTTTTTCTTTCATTATCATCCATCTTGTTATCATCTACATTTACATGTTTGTGTCAATAGTCATAAAAATTTAAAATTTAGATTGTATCGTCATATTTTATTAGATTATGCAATAGATCATATAGAAAAATTAGAAAAGAAAACATTTAAATTTGAAATGTCAATTTCAAATCCAATATATAAGTTATTACTTAGTTAAATATTACACGTTACCCGTAAGTTAATGTTTAATTTTTAATTAAACATTACAGGTTATACCTTTAGCATCATCATTAGCAATAATATCCATAAACACACGTGTGTCATATAATAATTGTAATTGTTTGTCACAAGTATCAATATTTCCATCCTTTTTAAAGTTATTAGAAACTACAAAGAACAGGTAAAAGTTACTGAATGAAGGATCGTCCAAGTAGTTACTTAGAATTGATTTAATAGGAGGATTTTTAATGTTAAAGATAGCATTATAGTCATAATTATTAATCCAGTTTTTAGTATGGTCTTGAATGTCATTAATAATACCTTTTGATTCACCATTACTAGCTTGATATTTTTCATAACTATGCATTTTAGTACCTCTTTTATTTGAAGGTGTTGTATCTTTATAAAAAACTTCGTTACCTTTAGGATTCAAAAAATTATTCATGAACATAATTTGAGAATAAAATTCACTTTCTTCAGCGTATTTAATTCCTGGTGTGAGATTTCTAATTTCAGAAGAAATATTGGTTTTAGTACTAAATAAAGATTTATAAATTTCTTTTTGAGGACAGACTACGTGTTTAATAGTTGATGATTTCTTTTGTATTTGAATTTTTTCACTCAAAACTTCTAATAATCCTAAAATATTTTCATTAATATAAATACCTTCTAATCCAGCGTAACCAAAATTCTTTTCTTTTAATTTTTCATCTTTTAACATTTCATTAATTTTTTTCCCTAATCCAAATAAGTTTTTACCATTTATATTTTGCATATAATCTATAGTATTGTTAAAAGATCTATTTAATATACCGTATAAAGCTAATTTCGCTTTATCGATTGAATTAGGTTGTCCACCAGAGAAATCATTATGTCTATCATCCTTTCTAAACATTCTAGTTTGTTTATGAGCGGAATTATTTTTGTCTATATTAAATCCTTTATTTTCAACTACTTTATTTTCAAATACTTCTCTATAATTTACATTCGCAAATGAATTTAATATTTCAGGGTTCCATTTTTTTTCATCCTCTTCTTCTGGAACACTATCAAAATGTTCTGCAATTTCAGGAATAGCAGACATCCATAAAGGATTAATATACATCATTGATTTAATCATATTAATATTATAGTTTTTGGAATATTTTTCTTGAGGCATATAATCATCTTTATTGCTAGTACAATAGGTTTGATACAAGTTTTCTTTTCCAGGTAAATCCATAATTACTAATTTACAAGATTTATTATCTTTGAATGTTATTTTAAAATCATAAATCATAATAGATCGACTTGATTCAGGATTATTTATAGTTGGTCTAATTCTTCCTACATTTTTTCTAATTTTGTCAACACTTTCAGTAATTTCACTAAATTTATTAATTTGGTCTGCACTTATTTCAACATAGGATTCGTCTTTAACTAAAACTAAATCAAATTGATCTGTTTTTAATAAACTAGGTTCATCTGCAGTATTACCATTAATATTATTGTAATGATATATAACGTGGTCAAAATTTTTAGGATCTTTTTCCCAATAAAATTTATAAGGAACTCCTAATCCATATAGTTCAAAAGCTTTCAATTTAACACTTGTATAATCAGTAACATTATTTAAAGTTGTTTGTAATAAACCATCCAAAGATGTCTTTTTCCCGGCAGAATCAGTCTTAACACTACCAAATAAAGTAAAAGTCTTTCCTACTCCGGAATAACCATAAGTTAATAACATAATTGATTTTTTATCGGATAAAGTCTCACTTAATCCCATATAATATGACAAACTTGCATTTTCTTTAAAATTTTTAGGATCAAATACTTCTTCGAAATGAATTTTATTAGCTGCATTTACTTTATCTGATTTTAATGGATCTGTATTTAAATTTTTACATTGTTTGTCCATAACATCTCTATCTAATGAATGTTTATCCTTCTTTTGAAAACTTATACTTGGTGGTGTGCCTATGTCATTAATTCTTAAATAATTTGCAATAGGTGGTAAATTCATATGATAAGTATCTAAAAATTTAAAGAAGATATTAAATAGAAAATAATATTTTTTATTACCGTTTTTATCTTCTACATTAATTTTATGATAAATACTCCATTGTTTTACATCCCAAAGTTCATATAAACTTCTAAAGAATTTAGATAATATTTTAATCATAAAATAATGTCTTCCGTATAATACCTTATTTTCTTTTTCAAGTAAAGCAGGATCGTTAAAATCTTTAGGATTTTCGAATTTATCTATAATTTCATTCATTTTTTGTAAAATAGAATCATAAAATGAAATTCTTCCCTTAGGTATATATTGATAATAATAATATTCTCCATTTGCTATAGTTAAAGATACATAATTAACAATATACTTTTGAAATGCTATAAATTGAGAATAACGAATATTGTATTTTTTAATTGATTTTATAATTTCAAATCTCTTTTGAATCATTGTTCTAATTTCTTTTTCAAAGTCTCCAATAGTAGTAATAAAAGCGCCCATTTCTGCTCTTTGGCCACCAATTTGAATATGATTAGGATTATTATTAATTTTTTCTAAAAATTCTTTAACTGGTTTAATTTTATTAAATCTTAGAGTTGTTTTATAATTTTTTTCATCTACAGTTGTTTGTGGTAATTTATTAAAATTTTCTATTGTTGTATTTAATTCAGTTGAGATTGAGGCAAGTACACTATTAATTCTAGTATTCATTTTTTTAATATCATCTAAATTTGCAATTACACAATCTTTATTTTCTTTAGTACAAGATGCAATATAATTAGTAATAGTGGATTCTAATTTAGTTAAATCACTTAATATTTTAGTAATTTCTTCTGTGGATTTAATTTTTGTTACATCTTTAAAAATAGTAAATTTATTTTTTACAAATTCTAAATATTCTTTCATTTTAATAGAATCTAATAAATTTTCCTTTTCTTCTACTTTATTTGTTAAATAATTTTTCCATTTTCCATATAAAGTAACCATTTTATTATTCATATCATTATTATTATAAATAGGAATCTTTGTTTGTTCTATGATATATTTTTCATTTACATTACTGTTTCTTCTTATACCAGAAGGAAGTGGAACACCAGAACGAGGTTGAGGTACGCCAGGGGCGGGAACACCAGGGGCAGGGGCAGGAACACCAGGGGCAGGGGCAGGAACACCAGGAGCAGGGGCAGGAACACCAGGTTGAGGTGGAGCAGGAACACGAGGTTGAGGTGGGGCAGGTACATTTCGTTTTTCTGCTTGCATACTTTCTGGATCTATTAATTCTTTTTCAGTAAAAGTATAACCACTTAGGTCAAAATAAGTAAATTTAGTATTTTCGTCGTTAGCGGGTTCAATTTTAATTTTATCACGAGTTTTATCATCTACTTCTTTTGGTGTAAATTCTGCTAATGTATTACTAGAAATATCCATATATAATGATTCCATTTCTTTAATATAACCGGAAATAGGTGCCATTTTTACTTCAATTTCCTTAATAGCAACTTGATATTCATTAATTTTTTGATTAATTTGTGTAACCTTTTCTGCTATTTCTTCATTATTAACTAAAGTATTACCATTAGCATCTATTCCTCCAATTTGAATTAATTCATTAACTAATCCTTTAGTATCATTAATATATTTTTTGAATAAAGTATCTATCTTTTCTGCATCTATTTTTTCTTTTAAGAATTCTACTTTATTATCAACATGTACACTAGTATAATTACTTGCAGAAGAATCGATATTTTCTAAAGTAATACGAATATCTTTTATTTCGTTAATAAGTCTATTTTTTTCTATTTCATCACTAGAATGAAATGTTTTTATTTGATGATCTATATCTTCTATCTTTTTATTAATAGTATCTATTATAGGTTGTAATTCTTTGTAAGGGTTTAATAATCTAGTTTGCTTTGCTTTATTTAAAGTATCTAATTTAATTTTTATACTTAATAATTCAGCTTGCATATCTTTTAGTGAAGCATCATTGCCACCAAGTTGTTCAATAAAATTTTTATGGCTTAAAAGACTTTTTTCAGTAAATTTTAAATATTTTAAAAATGATAATTTTTCCATTGTTATTAGTATAATATTGAAAATAATTATTTGGTTATTAAATTTTTAGTCTATCGAGAACTGGATAAAATAAATTAAATAATAAGAAATATTTTGCTATTTCATTATTAGTATTATTAAAAACACTTATTTTATAATTTTCAGGAGAAACCCATTTATTTTTAATAGCATTTAAAAATATCCAAACTATCTTTATAATTATAAAGTATTTAAAATAAAGATTTGCGTAAACATTACTTTTTAGAATGTATTTCTCTGGATTTGAAATTATTTCATTTAGTTTATCTAATTTTTCACAATATTGTAATAAGGTTGGTTTTGTAATAAATTGATATACTTCAGTTACTTTATTCATTCTTTTTAATATAAATAACTGAAAGTAATAATAATGAATATAATCAATGTTATTTTTATCAATACTTATTTTTAATTCTTTTAATAAATGGTCTTTTTCACTTAATAAATTAAAGTATTCGGTTGAACTATTTATATAAACATTAGCAAAACCACCTAATTGGGTAAAATCATTTTCATCGTTATGTAGAGTAAAATTATGATAATTTAATTTATCAACTTCTTTATAATAGTTAGCAGGTGATGGATTATCTATTTTTCTTTTTTCAGGGTAGTCGGAAGCTGCTATAATAATATAATTTTTTACATTATTTTTAATGTCATTTAAATATTTATCAGAAGTATAATTTGTTAAAGTTAATCTACTTAATTTAATTTTTGCAAGTAGTTTTGTCAATTCTTTTAATTCTTCTCTAATTACTAAAATTTTCTTTTCTATTTCTGTATTATCAGGGTCAGTTATTTTTTTAACAGAGAAATCTAAATGTGTTTTATCTGGTTTAAAAGTATTTAAATCTATATTAATAAGTTCTTTTTTTTGAGTAAAATCTGTTTTTGATTTATCAGGAATTAAATTACCCCAGTTTAAATTAATTTTTTCATTTTTAGCTGTAAAATCAGTATTTGATTTATCTGGATTTAAGTTATTCCAGTTTAAATTAACAGGTTCATCTTTAGCAGTAAAATCAGTATTTGATTTATCTGGATTTAATTTATCCCATGTTAAATTAACTGGTTCTTTTCTTTCATTAAAGGAAATAAATTTGAAATCTTGCAATAATGAATCAAAATTATTTAATGAATCAGTATTAAATTTAATTAATGGATTCATTTTGTAATTATTATTATATTTGAAATCCATATTTGCACCACTAACATCGTTTAAGTATTGATGTATTTTAGGTAAATTATAAAAGTAAGATTCTTTATCAGAAGCTAAATATTTATTTGGTTTTAATAAATCAAGATGATTTTTTATACTTTCAAGGTCATCAACTAATTCTTTAAAAGGTCCTGTAATTTCTATTTCAGGTGGTGATTTTAAATCATATAAATTTTTTAAAGTTTTTAATAAATCTGCTTGTGTATTTTTAAGTTCCATTTAATATTTCTCAGAAAAAAAATATAAAGTATTATAATATGATGTTAGAAGATTTAAAATCTTTAATAAAAGATTTTGAAGAAGTTTTAATCAAAGATGAAAGATTTAAGAATGATTATAAATTTAAAAGTCAAGTTAGAATTATTTATGGATTAAGAAAAGTAGAAAATGTATTTGTACCTTTCCCTGTGGGTACAGGAGAACAATATGGAAAAAATATAGTTCTAGATTCTTTACAACAGAGCCGTGATAGAATAGTAGAAAAACGTGTTGAAGTTCCAGTTGATAGAATTGTTGAAGTTCCCGTTGATAGAATAGTAGAAAAACGTGTTGAAGTTCCTGTTGATAGAATAGTAGAAAAGATAGTAGAAAAACGAATTGAAGTTCCAGTTGATAGAATAGTAGAAAAACGAGTTGAAGTTCCAGTTGATAGAATAGTAGAAAAACGAGTTGAAGTTCCAGTTGATAGAATAATAGAAAAACGAGTTGAAGTACCAGTTGATAGAATAGTTGAAAAGATAGTTGAAAAACGTGTTGACAAACCCTGTCCAGAATGTCTCAAATGCCCTATTGGTGGTAAATGTCCTGAGTGTCCTAAAATACCAGTTATAAATTGTCCTAAATGTAAAATTTGTGAAATTTGTAAGAAGGAAAATTTAGTTAATTTAAGAGTTGAAAAAGCAGATGACCTTCCTACAAAATTAGAACAAGATGTTAAACAAATAGAATCTATACAAGGTGTTAAAACTGAATTAACTCCAGACGAATTTATTGAATTAAAAAATACAAAAGTCACAGAAAAGATTGCTAAACTTATTTCAAAAGCAAGTAAAACACAACAGGATGAATATTTTAATTTAAAAATGATTAAATTACAAAAATATCTTTCGATTTTGAAAGATATTAAAGATAAAGAGTTTGCTACTAAATTACTAGATATGTATTAGTAGTTAGATGTTTCAGAATACAAGTTTTGTGCAGTGAAAGGCATTTCACTAGACGTAACTGAATTTTCCATATTTTTAGGCATAAAGAAACTAGAAAAAAAGCCACCAGATTGTGCAGGAGCTTCATTAATTATTTCTGTAATTTTCATAATTCTTCTAGTTACTTTTCCAATATTTGCATCATTTTGATTTCTGTCAGGATGGCATGAAGCTAAAACTTGATTTATACTATGACCCAATAAAGTTTTATTAGCTACATCAATTCCTAATTCAGATAAGTTAGAACTGGGTTTTAAAGTATTTTCGTCATAAGCATTATTGTTTGATAATGCTTCATAAACATCAGGGAATTGTTGTGCACATTGGCCTAAATTTGTATTAGTTGCGCCAGGTACTTTAGGTGTAATGTAATTACTTAAACCACCAGGTACTTTATTAGGAATGTAAGGGGCAGGTGGGTTGGGTTTAGGTGCAGCACCATCGGGTCCAGGAGCAGAACCAGGAGCAGGTCCAGGAGCAGGTGCAGAACCATTAGGTCCAGGAACAGCTACAAGGGCACCGTTATTATATTTAGGGGCAGATGCACCATGAAGTCTTGCTAATAATTTATCATAGTCTGCGTTAGAAATACCTTTATCACCAGTTAATTTTTGAGTAAAGGTAGTTGGTGCTTTTTCTAACAAAGCATATAAGGTTTCAGTGTTATCAGATGCAACTTTGACCATATCAGCATAAGGAATATTTTTGAAGGCATTGTATAATGTTTGTTTACCGTAGCTAGATAAGTCAGGAAGTTGAGCATCTCCCAAAGGATCAATTTTAATATTATCATTGACATCTTGCATTAATTTATGTAATTGTTCCAAAGAACTTCTAACACCTGCTAATCCTTGGTTCAAAGTATCAATAGTTGTTCTAGCTTTTTCAATAACTCCTTTTTGTTGTTCTAATTTGAGTCTAGTAACTAAAGCTTCACTTTCTAAGCCTTTGATACTAATACTATTACTGTCTCCAGGAGCACCACCAGCTTGAATAGTTCTGGCCATACTTTTTTTAAAGATTTTACTATCTACTTTTTCAAGTAATTGAATACCTTCTTGGAGATTTGCTACTTTATCAAATAATTTAGAGATATATTTTTGACGTACAATTAAACTATTTTCAGACATATATATATACATATGGAGGAAATAAAATTAATAGAAAAAAAATTTAAATATTTATCAAAAAATCCTAAGAAAAACTATAATGAATTACTCAGTTTATATCAAAAATTAGTAGTTTATTATTATTATTTAAAGAAAACAGACGAATTAATGTGAAAGAATTATTAAAAGAATTATTAAAAGAATTATTTTTAAATAAAAGGTTATCTCTTTTATTTAACAAGTAGTCTAGGCGGGGATTGAACTCGCGACCTTCCGCTCATAAGACGGATGCTCTAACCACTGAGCTACTAGACCATTTTTTATAATATAAATTTTTTTAATATAAAATTTACCCGATGTGGGGATTGCACCCACGACCTTCCGCTTAGAAGGCGGACGCTCTATCTACTGAGCTAAAAGGGCTGGCGGTTTTATTGGGGTTCGCACCCAAGACCTTCCGGTTAACAGCCGGATGCTCTAACTAACTGAGCTATAAAACCTGGTTCTTCTCATTTATAATAATCTAATCTACTTAGTATTATTATAAAAGGAAGCTTATTTGATATTTAAGTAAGGTAAATATACATAATATATAATGTAAAAATCAATATATATTACTTTCAATTTTTTTCCTCAAGGGAACATAATAAATTAATTAATAATTTTAACATTTCTTAAAATATAAATTAAGAAACAACCAAAGATTAATGTAGTTAATCTAAGTAATTATTTATTAATCGCAACTATTACTATATTAATAAACCGAAAGCTGTTAATTTTTTCCTCAATATGTTTTATCATTTACATATCCTATTCGCTAATATTATTATTAACTTTTAGATTTAAATGATAGCATTAAAGGGAACATTTTTACTTACTATATTATATAAAATAATTTTTAAATGATTTTAATTTGATTTTTTATATTTAAAGATTTTCCTAAGTAATATAATGAGTTGTCCAGATGGTTATGAAAAAACAAGTAATAATACTTGTTTACCAAATTGTAAAGCTAGTTATAGTTCGGATGGTATTGATAAATGTTATAGATTTTGTATAGATTTACCAGCAAATGATAATTATTGTAGTATACTTCCTTGTCCTAATGGTGGTATTTTTAATGCAAAAATTAATAATTTTAATATGCGATCTTCCTATAGTGGAACATGTAGTGGACCTGGTATATCTACATATCCTGCTAATACAAATAATGTACCTGATATATATACTAGAGATGCAAAATCAGCAATACCTATTAAAAAAAAAAGTTCAAAAAAAAATGTTAAAAAAGTAGCTAAATTTACTAATACAAATAATTATTTTGAATATTATGTAATATTTGTATGTTTGGTAATTAGTTTATTTTTATATTATATGTATCTAAAATAATTCTTTAAGCTTTTCTTCTAATTTATCAAAAGTATCTTCGGGTTTTTCATATTGATTAGCCATATATTCATTATAAATATCTTTGAAATATATTTTTACCCTAAGATTATCTGGTAGATCATCATAGGTATATTTTTTCTTAATTACATAACTTTTCCAATTTAATAAATCCATTTCACAAAATACATTATTAGTCCTATTTAGTTTTGGACTTTTTAAAGATTTTTTAATAAATTCAATTTCATGTTTATTTAAATGAGACATATTTAATTGTTTAGCTGAAGGAAAATAAATTGACCAAATTAAAGAAGTAATATCAGTTAATTCTTTTTCACAACAATTATCACATTTACTACAAGTAAAGAATTTAGGTGGTTGATTAAAATGCTTTAGTACAAATTTTCTTCGACAAGTACTAAGATAAAAATATCTTTTCATAGATTTAATATTATCTTCTCTGGCTTTTTTAACAAAAGGATTTTTTATTTCTTTTAACTGCGATTCTGCTATGATTAATGACCTAAATTGAAAGAAAACTACTGTTTCTGCATCTAAATTATCTCTCCCTGCTCTTCCAATTTGTTGCCAATATTCTTCAATAGAAGATGAAGCACCTACAATAATTACACAACGGATGACTAAATCGACACCCATTCCAAAAGCAATAGTGGAGACCATAATTTTAATTTCTCCTTCAGTAAATTTAGTTTGAATTTTCTCACGCATTCCTTTAGATAATCCAGCGTGATATGCTTCTGAAATTCTACCATAAACTTTATTAATCTCATTTGATAAATCCAAGCTTAGATGCCTAGAATTAGTATAAATAATAATTTTATCATTTTTATATTTTTCAAAATAAGGCTTTAATAATTCTAAATCTATTTCATCTTTAATATCAGCTACTTTTTCTTCAGGAATATCAAGATTTTTTTTCTTCTTTTTAGTTTTTTCCTTGGGTTCTTTCTTATATTCCAAACATTTTAAATATAAATTAGGTCTATCAAAGTTAGCTCTAATTATAGCAGGATTTTTTAAAAGTAAACTAGTCGCTATTTCTTCTTCTACTAATTTAGTAGCAGTTGCAGTTACAGCTAAAATAGGAATGTCTGGATATAATTCACGAAAGGTACTTATTTTTAAGTATTCGGGTCGAAAGTCGTGACCCCAAACACTTATACAATGTGCTTCATCAACAGCTAAATATCCTAATATTTTAGCTTCTATCATAGAATTTACTAATTCTAATCCATCACCTTTAATTAAGTATTCTGGAGACATGTATATAATTTTTATCTGACCATCAATAATTTCAAATAATTCTTGGTCTTTGCGTTTATTGTTTCCGTGTAAAGCGGATACTCCAATATTCATTTTTAATAATTTATCTTTTTGGTCATCCATTAATGAAATTAGTGGTGAAATAATTATGATAGCTTTTTTAGTTAATAAAGGAGGAAGTAAATAACACATTGATTTACCATAACCAGTTGGTAATAAACCGATAACATCATTACCTAACAATAATTCATTAATTACTTCAATTTGTTTTTCTTTGAGAGTAGAGAAACCCCAATATTTTTGTAAAATTTTTTTGGCTTTAACAGTCCAATCCATATTTTTATTATTATTAATTATTTATATAATTAATAATAATTTCATTTTTTATACGGCACCTGCAGCTTTAGTTGCACAGCCTGGTTTTCTTGGTGTTAAAAAGCTTAATGTGGAATCAGAGCTTCTAAATACTGGTGGGGGGACAGTTGTACTTCCTACAGCAGGGGCAACAGCTGTATCTATATCATAAGAACGTCTTCCAACAGGTCTTGATGTTAATTTAAAAACACTAGAAGCAGCAGCAATTGGTCTACCGGGAATAGGACCTGTTAAAGTAGGGGCGCTAGGTCTTGGAGGAGGAACGCTAACAGTAGGGGCAGTGGCAGTAGGGGCAGTGGTAGTAGGGGCAGTGGTATTAGGTAATTTAGCTACATCGCTTTTATATGCAACAAAACCATCAATTCCTATTAATAGTGGATTAGGGTTTCGGCCAAGAATCTTAGTAGAAGGAACATAAAGCATTTTACCATTATCTAATAATATTCCAAAATCATCATCTACTCCTATGTTTTTAACTACCCCATTAAATCCTTTAACAGTTAATTTATCTCCTATATTAAACACGTTTGACATTATATATATTATAACTTATAAAATAATTTATATATTTCTATAATTACTTTCAGGCATATAACTAGATGTTGACTCAAAAAATTCTATATTATTTTTAAATATTTTTAAATTTTCTGCCCCACAATAAGTTAATGAAGAACGTAGACTACCTGAATATTCATCAATAACTGCTTCTAAAGGACCAATACATTCTGTATAAAAATCAACTCCTTCAGCAACCCTACTTTTTTTATCTCCATAATATGATTTCATAAAGTTGTGTGATGCTTGACCTCTATAATGTGAATAAATTTTTCCTTCAGGTACTTCTTTATCTAAATCAATTAATTCATAAGAATTATTATTCTTAATATATTTTTTCCCCGCGCTATCAAATGTTTTTGCAAAAATACTTCCCATCATAACCATATCTGCACCTGCTCCAATTGATAGTGCTACATCTCTAGGATTTTTAATACCTCCGTCTGCAATTAACCAAGATTGTTTTCCTTCTTTTTCTAGTTCCATCTTTTCTTTATTACATTCCACAATGGCCGAAAATTGAGGAATTCCAAAACCAGTTTTTAATCTTGTAGTGCACACAGCACCAGGGCCAACACCTGTCTTAATCACATCAGCTCCACATTCCACCAAATACCTATATCCTTCTCGAGTACAAATATTACCAGCTATAATAGAAGCATTTTGACAATTTGCCCTAATATATTTAACTATATCACCTACTTGTTCAGAATGTCCGTGAGCTACATCAATACAATAGTTTTTAACTCCTTTTAATAATAAGATATCTATAGTTTTCTTCTCTTCTTCGCTAATTCCAACTGACATATACATTTGGGGATACTGTTTGGTTAACTTTATTTTTTCATCTATATCACAAAAACGATGATAGATTGCCATACCATTTAATTTAGTAATTTTATCTAACATAGATTTAGAAATAACTGTATCCATATTTGCTGGGACAAGGGGATAATTATACATTTTATTATGGACTGTAGTAGAAATATTTGTTTGTAATCTGGAGGCAATTTTATTAAATTTTGGTATGATTCCTACATCGTCAAAAGTTAAATATCTTTTCATTAATAAATATAAAAGTTTATTATTTAAATACATTCCAAAAAAATTGTATTTTTAACCTATTATTTAAATATATTCTATTACTAATGCCTCCAAAGAAACAAGCACCTGTATTACCAAAAGAAGATTCAATTCCTGAAATAAAGAAAAAACCAGTTCTAAAGAAGGGTAAAACTGAAGCTAAATCTGAACCTAAACCAGAACCTAAACCTGAACCTAAACCAGAACCTAAACCAGAATCTAAACCTGAACCTAAACCAGAACCTAAACCAGAACCTAAACCTGAAGTAGCAGTAGCAAAAGTAATCAAAAAGAAGGGAAAAGAAATAATTCCTAAATCAATAGAGGAACCTATTATTGAGGAAAAAGAAGTAGTTCCTGAAGTTGTAAAAGAAATAAAAGTAATAAAAAAGAAAGGAAAATCAGAACCAGTTCCTAAACCCGAACCAAAAGAAAAGCCAGTTCCCGAAGTTGTTAAAAAAGGGAAAACTATTAAATTAGTGGATGATTCAAAAATAGACCTATCAAAAATAGAAGCTGATTATAATGTAACATTTAAGGAATGGGAAAGTGTTAATCAATCTTTGTCTACTCTAAAGAAAGACATTACCATAATTGAAGAGAAGAGACATAATATTCTTACCCAACTAAATAAGTTGCTAAAGAAAATGCAAGGAGATGATAATGAAAATATTACAAATCCTCTAGAAGCTCCTTCTACTCTTAAAAAGGAAATTACAAAGGTAGTTATTTCGCCAAAAGCATCTGCTTCTTCTGACGAGGATGCTGAGGATGATGAAGAAGATTCTGAATCTATAAATAAGGGGATTCAAAAGTTTAAGAAGCCAGCAGATAGTGATAGTGAGAGTGATACGGATAGTGATTAATTTATTTTATAATCTAAATATATATTATATGGAATTGTTTAATTTTTTTATTGTTTTAGTCGTATTTTTAGTTTTAGATTTACCTATGATTACTTTTATAAATAAAGATATGTATAAAAATTTATTTGATAATATTAATAATGGTGAAGTTGTTCAATCAACTAATATAATAATTGGTGCGATTGTTGCTTATTTATTATTAGCTTATGGTCTTTATATTTTTGCAATTAAAAACAAAAGTATTTTTAATGGAGCATTATTTGGATTAGTAGTATACGGTGTTTATAATTTTACTAATTTGGCAGTAATAGCGAGATATGGTTTGGTTCAATCTGTAATTGATACTGTTTGGGGATCAATTTTATGTAGTATGATAACCTATATTGTTTTAGTTTATTTGAATTATACCATATAGTAAACGAAAAATTTTACAAAAAAATTTTATATTAATTATTTATAAAAAAAATTCTATAACTAATTAATGAGTAATAAATTATTTTCATCATCAGTATTTGATAATTTTGGAGTAGAAATCTTATCTTCATATATTGGTAAAAATTGGAGGTCCAGTAATTATAACGATTCATGGAGTGCAATAGCAATTTCTGATACTGGAAAATATATGACAGCTGTTTCTCTTAATGGTCCAATCTATATTTCAAGTGATTATGGTAATTCATGGAGAATTATTAATATAATATATAAATGGACTTCTGTTGAAATATCTGGAACTGGAGAATATCAAGCAGCATGTGTTTATGAAGGTCTTATTTTTGTATCAAATGATTATGGTGTAACTTGGGTTAAACAAAGTGCGCCTTTGCAAAAATGGATAAGTATTTTTGTATCAAAGAGTGGAGAAATTATGTTGGCTATTACAGAATCAGGTGTAATTTACAGAACAAACAATTATGGTTCTTATTGGAATAAATCAAGTATATTAATTTATAATAATGTTGCAAAAGTTGTTACTTCATTGAATGGAGGAATAATTGATTGTATTCTTATTGATGGAAGAATGTTAAGATCAATAGATTTTGGTATAAATTTTTCACTTGCACATATACGTACAAAATCTATTGTTAAAGATATTAGTTTATCTTCAACAGGGCAATTTCAAACTGTTGCAACATATGGTGATTATATATATACATCATCTAATAATGGTATTTTATGGACGCCACAAGATGAAAAAAGAAATTGGATTAGTATAACAGTATCAGCAACAGGACAATATCAAACAGCTGCTGTTGAACAAGGATATTTATATATTTCAGATGATTTTGGTAATACATGGATTCCACAAAATAGTATTAAAAAATGGACTAGCGTAAAAATGTCTGCCACTGGACAATATCAACTCGCAATTCCTTCTACTGGTTATGTATCTATTTCTAAAGTTGATTTTGGTAATAGTAATTTGACTACTTTTACTGGTGATACAGGTTCTTCTGGAAATAGAGGAACTATGATTTCTTCTGATACAATTGGACCATTTATAAATAATGCATTAGATCCTTTATTGTATGAATCTTTTAACAATGATTTATTTATAAATACATCATATAGTTCTAATTTATATAGATATAATGTATCATTTGATGTTTTAACATTAGCTGGAGGAGGAACAAATAATGCAGCTTTTGAAGATGGAGATGGTAGGAATGCTTATTTTAATCAACCAACCGATTTAGTTGTTGCTGGTAATTATATATTTGTTGCTGATAATATAAATAATGCAATTCGTAGAGTAGATTTATCAGGAAATGTTATTACATTTGCAGGTAGTGGTCCTTCTAATTCTGGATCTGCAGATGGAGAAGGAATACTTGCTCGTTTTAATAATCCTTATGGGATTGCTATTGATACTAATCAAAATCTCTATGTAACAGATAAAAATAACAATAGTTTACGTATTATTGATTCTAATGCAAATGTAAGAACTTTTGATGATACTGATAAAAAAATTGATGCACCATATGGTATTACTTTGGATAGTAATGGAAACATTTTTATTGTTAATAATGCTGGTACTGATATTTTAAAAATTAGTAATAATTTATTAGACGCTACTACTGTAGTTTCAGATCCTACATATGGTTTTCGTGGAATAGCAATTGATTCTAATAATAATTTATATGTAACAGATTATCTCAATCATGTTATCCGTAAAATAGATACTGAATACAATGTAACAATAATAGCAGGTAGTTTAGGCAATCCTGGATTTGTAAATGGAACTGGTACTAATGTAAAATTTTATCATCCTGTTGGTATACGTATAGATACTAATAATAATATATGTGTAACTGATAGTGCTAATAATTGTATTCGTGTAATAGATGTGCATTTTAATGTATATAAATTAAGTAGTAATATTATTGGTTTTACAGATGGTAATGTAGAAAATGCCAGATTTAATACCGCATGGGGTATTACTAATAATAGTGATACTGAAATATATATTACTGATTTAAATAATAATGCAATTCGTAAAATTAATTTATTACAATTACCTACTTGGGGAAGTTTAGGAAATGTAAGGGGAGCTACAGGTGCTAGTGGTGATACTGGTGCTACTAGTGATACTGGTGCTACTGGAGTTACTGGTGCTACAGGTTTTACTGGTGCAACTGGTGATACTGGTGCTACCAGTGATACTGGTGCTACTGGAGTTACTGGTGCAACAGGTTTTACAGGTGCTACTGGTGATACTGGTGCTACTGGTGTTACTGGTGCTACAGGTTTTACAGGGTTTACAGGTTTTACAGGTTTTACAGGTTTTACAGGTTTTACAGGTTTTACAGGTGCTACAGGAGTTACTGGAGCAACTGGTTTTACTGGATTTACTGGATTTACAGGTTTTACTGGTTTTACTGGTTTCACTGGTTTTACAGGTTTTACTGGTTTTACTGGCGCTACTGGTGATACTGGTGCTACTGGTTTTACTGGTTTTACTGGGTTTACTGGTTTCACTGGTTTTACTGGTTTTACAGGTTTTACTGGTTTTACTGGATTTACTGGTTTTACTGGTTTTACTGGTTTTACTGGTTTTACTGGTGCTACAGGAGATACTGGTGCTACTGGTGTTACTGGTGCTACTGGGATTTCAGGAGATAAATTTCTTACATCAACTGCTTCTATAAGATTAACTCCATCAAGTCTTCCTGTAAGAATAACAGTTGATACTAATCTTGCATATATTGTAGGTAATTCAATTCTTGTTTCAGCTGCGTTAGATCCTGCAATTCGATTTGAAGGAACTGTATTATCCTACTCTAGAATTACAGGTGTTATGGAAATTACAAATACTGTTAATATTCAAGGAAATTTTTCATCTGCTCAGACTTGGAACGTAAATCTGGATGGAATTGATGGACCACAAGGTCCTACAGGAGATACTGGTGCTACTGGTGTTACTGGTGCGACTGGTTTCACTGGTTTTACTGGTTTTACAGGTGCTACTGGAGATACTGGTGCTACTGGTGTTACTGGTGCTACTGGTTTTACTGGTTTTACTGGTTTTACTGGTTTTACTGGATTTACTGGTTTTACAGGGTTCACTGGTTTTACTGGTTTTACAGGTGCTACTGGAGATACTGGTGCTACTGGTGTTACTGGTGCAACAGGTTTTACTGGAGCAACTGGTTCTATATATCGAACTGCAACAATTTTAACAATTACTCCAGATGTATTTTTACCAAATATGACAGTCAATTCAATGGTTCAACTTGATTATGTTCCATCTGGTCTTTCTTATACCCCTGGTCTACATTTAATTGTAAAGTCTACCACTACAACTGATACTTTTGTTGGAACAGTTGTATCATACACGCCTGTATTAGGTGGAACTATTTCTATATTAATTTTAAATAATCTTACAAGTATTGTTGGGTTTACTTCAGGGATTGCTCAAATATATAATATTAATTTAACTGGCCCATCTGGGATTACTGGTGCTACTGGAGATACTGGTGCTACTGGTGTTACTGGTGCTACAGGTTTTACAGGTTTTACAGGTTTTACTGGTTTTACTGGTTTTACGGGAGATACAGGTTCTACAGGTTTTACTGGTTTTACAGGTTTTACTGGTTTTACTGGTTTTACGGGAGATACAGGTTCTACAGGAGATACAGGTTTTACTGGTGCAACAGGAGATACAGGTTTTACTGGTGTTACTGGTGCGACAGGTTTTACTGGTTTTACTGGTGCAACAGGTGATACTGGTGCTACTGGTGTTACTGGTGCTACAGGTTTTACAGGGGCAACTGGTTCTATATATAAAACTTCTACAATTAGTCCAATCACCCCAGATGTATTTTTACCAAATATGACACTCAACACATTGGTTCAACTTGATTATATTCCATCTGGTCTTTCTTATACACCTGGTCTGCATTTAATTGTAAGGTCTACTACTACAACTGATAGCTTTATTGGAACAGTTGTATCATATGAGCCTGTAGTTAATGGAAGCAATTGTATATTAATTTTAACTGATCTTACAAGTATTGTAGGATGTACTTCAGGACTATCTCAAATATATAATATTAATTTAACTGGTCCATCTGGTATTACTGGTGCTACCGGACATACTGGTGCTACTGGTACTACTGGTGCTACTGGTGTTACTGGTGCTACAGGTTTTACTGGTTTTACTGGTTTTACAGGTTCTACTGGTGGAACTGGTGCAACTGGTTCTATGTATCTAACTTCTACAATTATTGCAGTAAGTCCTGACGTATTTTCACCAGGAAGTTCTGTACCAAATTTATTGGTTCAAGTTGATTATATTCCATCCGGTCTATCTTATATTCCTGGTATGTATTTAACTGTAACTTCTACTACTACAACCGATAGCTTTGTTGGAACAGTTGTATCATACCAGCCTCCTGTAATTAATGGAACTATTTATATATTAATTTTTACTAATCTTAGAAATATTGTTGGCTTTACTTCAGGTATACAACAAATATATAATATTAATTTAACTGGCGCGCCTGGTGTGACTGGTTTTACTGGTTTTACTGGTTTTACTGGTTTTACTGGTTTTACTGGTTTTACTGGTTTTACTGGTTTTACTGGTTTTACAGGTTTTACTGGTGCTACAGGTTTTACTGGTTTTACTGGTTTTACTGGTTTTACAGGTTTTACCGGTGCTACTGGAGATACTGGTGCTACTGGTTTTACTGGGTTTACAGGTTTTACCGGTGCTACTGGAGATACTGGTGCTACTGGTTTTACTGGGTTTACAGGTTTTACCGGTGCTACTGGAGATACTGGTGCTACTGGATTTAC
>Ga0114968_10001291_pt1 | contig 19179 bp, 14 predicted proteins | sample M_130807_EF_Meta_FD_87020 | JGI IMG/M metagenome (GOLD analysis project Ga0114968, IMG submission 87020) | Freshwater microbial communities from Lake Montjoie, Canada to study carbon cycling - M_130807_EF_MetaG | ecosystem: Environmental > Aquatic > Freshwater > Lake | place: Lake Montjoie...
CAAGACCCAACTTGGTATTCAACACGCTTAGAGAAAGTAAAAGGCGTTACTGAGGAAACCACTACTGGCGTACATCGTCTGTATCAAATGTTTGCTAAGGGTGAGTTAAAGTTCCCTGCAATTAATGTGAACGACTCCGTTACAAAGAGCAAGTTTGATAACCTCTATGGTTGCCGCGAGTCTTTGGTTGATGCAATCAAGCGTGCTACTGACGTGATGGTGGCAGGCAAGGTCGCTGTGGTTTGTGGTTACGGCGATGTGGGTAAAGGATCTGCGCAAGCATTACGTGCCTTGTCTGCTCAAGTTTGGGTTACTGAAGTAGATCCAATCTGTGCATTACAAGCAGCGATGGAAGGCTATCGCGTTGTGACTATGGATTACGCCGCTGATAAAGCTGACATATTTGTTTCTGCAACAGGTAACTACCATGTGATAACACACGACCATATGGCGAAGATGAAGAATCAAGCTATCGTTTGTAATATTGGCCACTTTGACAACGAGATTGATGTTGCTGGTATTGAGAAATACAAATGGGAAGAGATCAAGCCACAAGTTGACCATGTGATTTTCCCAGCAAGCAATGGCCAGCCTGAGAAGCGCATCATCATTTTGGCTAAGGGGCGCTTGGTTAACCTGGGTTGCGGTACAGGACACCCTTCTTATGTGATGAGTTCTTCATTCGCAAACCAAGTGATTGCACAAATTGAATTGTGGAATGCAGTAGGTACAGATAAATACCCAATCGGTGTATATACATTGCCTAAGCATTTGGATGAGAAAGTAGCTCGCTTACAACTCAAGACGCTCAATGCAGAGTTAACCGTGTTGTCAGATCAGCAAGCTTCTTACATTGGCGTAACGAAGGAAGGCCCATATAAGGCCGACCACTACCGTTATTAATCCAATCACTGTTCAATAGATACCTAGGCTCAAAATCATGGAATTAAGCGTCGAATTCTTCCCTCCTAAAACACCTGAAGGCGAGAGTAAGCTGCATCTTGTGCGTGAGCGCTTTAGTGAGGCACTCAAGCCAGCGTTTTATTCCGTGACTTTTGGTGCCGGTGGTTCTACACAATCAGGTACGTTAAAAGTGGTGAGCGATATTCATGCTGCTGGTGCAGCCGTTGCTCCCCACTTGTCTTGTGTTGGTAGCTCGCGTGAAAGCGTGCGCGAAATGCTCAAGCAGTATCAGGCTTTGGGCGTAAAGCGCATTGTGGCTTTGCGTGGCGACTTGCCATCTGGCATGGGTCAGTACGGCGAGTTTCACCATGCTAATGAATTGGTTGAATTTATTCGCGCAGAAACGGGCGATTGGTTTCACATTGATGTTGCTGCTTATCCAGAAACCCATCCGCAGGCGAAGTCACCTGCTAGCGATGTAGATTTCTTTGTGCAAAAAATGAAAGCGGGCGCGAACTCTGCGGTCACGCAATATTTTTATAACAGTGATGCCTATTTCCGCTTTGTTGATGAAGCGTATGAATTGGGTGTAACGCAACCCATCATTGCTGGCATCATGCCGATTACTAACAGTAGTCAGTTGTTGCGGTTCTCTGATGCCTGTGGCGCAGAAATTCCACGTTGGATTCGTTTGCGCCTGCAATCGTATGGCGATGATATTGCCTCTATTCGTGCATTTGGTGAAGAGGTAGTGACAGATTTGTGTGATCAGTTATTAACAGCTGGTGCTCCAGGAATTCATTTCTATTCCCTGAATCAGGCTGATGCAGTCCTGGCAATTGCCGATAACTTAGATTTAAGCAAGTAAAAAACTGTTAACGCAATAATCCCGTTTCAGTGAGCAGCATGTCTAAAGGCTCATCATGTGTTTGGGCTGCCCATTGAGAATCCTCTAGGCGTTGCCAATCAAATCCAATCCCCATGCAAATGAGGTTTGGATTATCTTTTCGTAGCTGCGCTAGGGTGCGATCAAAATAACCACCACCGTAGCCCAGCCTCCAGTAATGTGTTTTGCCATCAAGCACCGAGCTCGACCATCCCACGCAGGGAATCAGAATGCAATCAGGGTTGATGGGTGGTCTTGCCGCATTGTTGGGATCGGGTTCTGGAACGCCATGCTTGCTTGGCAGCAATGAATCCCCTTGGCACCATTGATAAAAATCGAGATGTTTGTCTGGACGGGCAAAAGGTAGTGCGAGAGTCCGGTTTGGGGCATTCTTAGCCCAAGATAGCAGGGTAGAGCGTAAATCAACTTCATCTTGAATGGGCCAATACAGGGCAATGGATTGCCAAGAATTACCTTGATCTGATAGCAGTTGATTTAAATGTTCGATGAGGCTTGCTTGAATTTGAGCGTAATTTTGCTCAGCAGCAAATAGGGCGCGCTGTTTCAGCAAATCTTGGCGAAGAGTTTTTGATGAATTACCGTGCATATCGAGCATTATCAGGCGAAAATTAAAGGATATAGTAATCAAGTTGTTGTCTGGCTGTGGCCATACAAATACATATAGGGTTAGATAGCAAGAATGAAGTCCGCAATATTCAGCAGCAAGTACTTCCCGGTGGCCAAAATACTGATTTTGGGTCTAGCGCTAGCCATGTCAAATAGCTATGCAGAAAAGTTGAAAAAGCCAAGTCTGCCCAAGTCTTATGAGAGCAAAGCGGCCCCCGCTGAAATTACTGATACCGATCGGATGTTTATCGATCTGCGAGAGGCTGCAAAAAAGAATGATGTCTTTCGTGCTCAGCAACTTTCTTCCAATTTGGCCAACTATCCATTTGATGACTATGTAGCTTATTTCCGCATCAAGCCACAATTGTTTGATAGTGCTGGTGGTGCACGAAACGATTACAGTGCAGATGCTCAAGTTGTCGCATTCTTAAATCAATATCAAGGCACTGCTTTGGCTGATCGGATGCGCAATGATTGGTTACTGGTCTTGGGGAAACGTAAAGACTGGGCACGTTTTGATTTGGAATATGCCAAATTTGTATTGGATGATGACACGCAAGTGAAGTGCTACTCCTTGCTATCCAAGCTATCTCAAGGTGAGAACCCCACTAAGTTAGCAATGGATTCGCGCTCGGTTCTATTGGATCCAAGTTACTTTGGACAGGCTTGCCAAGAGTTGGTGCCGTCTTTGGTTGCTGCTGGAGGAATGTCTCCAAGTGAGGCAAAGGCAATTGGCCGTGCTGCGAGTGAAAGAGGTTTTGACACCATGGCTCGTCGCCTTGGCGGCGAAGATCCTATTGGGGACATAGTTAAAGCAGCAAAAGCAGATCCAGCTAAGGCTTATCGTGACTTCTCTCAGAGTGCTTCGCGTTACAGCAAAGAGAATCAGGCGGTTGCATGGGGTGTGATCGGACAATTTCTAGCAAAGAAATTAGACCCTAATGCAGATGATGCTTATCGCTTTCAGCAAGAGCTTGGCTACAACGAATTGCTATCAGTCGAGTCACAGGAGTGGAAAGTGCGTGCCGGTTTGCGTGCTAAAGATTGGGCTCTGGTCAAAAATGCAATTGATGGCATGAACCCTGCAGTGCGCGCCAAGGATCCTGCATGGACCTATTGGTATGGGCGCTCCCTCAAGGCCGAAGGGCAAGAAGTAAAGGCAAAAGAAAGCTTTGAGCTTATTGCTGATCAATATAACTTTTATGGTCAACTCGCACGTGAGGAGTTGGGTAAATCAAACCATGCTCCTGCAAAAACTAAAGTAAGCGAGCAAGAGATTGATGCGATGGCAAGTCGTAAGGGCTTTGTCCGCGGTGAACGTCTATATGCAATGAATCTTCGCTTTGAAGGCAATCGTGAATGGAATTGGGAATTACGCAATATGACAGATAAGCAGTTGTTAGCGGCTGCTGAATATGCAAAACGAATTCATTTATATGACCGGGTTGTCAATACTGCTGATCGAACAAAACAAGAGCATGACTTTAGCCTGCGCTACCCAACGCCTTTCAAGGATGAGCTATCTCCGATTGCGCGGCAAATCGACTTAAATCTTGCCTGGGCCTATGGTTTGATTCGTCAAGAATCACGCTTCATCATGAATGCCTCCTCGTCTGTTGGCGCATCTGGACTCATGCAAGTGATGCCGAATACCGCGAAGTATGTAGCCAAGAAAATTGGTATGACAAACTATACCAACGATAAATTGAGCGACACCAACACCAATCTGACCTTGGGCAGTAATTATTTAAATATGGTTCTGGTTGACTTGGATGGCTCATGGGTTCTGGCTTCTGCAGCTTATAACGCGGGACCTTCTCGCTCAAAAGCTTGGCGTGAAAAATTATCTGGCCCAACTGAAGGTGCTATTTTTGCTGAAACCATTCCATTCACCGAGACTCGCGTCTACGTAAAGAATGTGCTTTCTAACGCTAATTACTATTCATCAGTGATCAATGGGCAGACACCATCTTTAAAGCAACGCTTAGGTGTTATCACGCCGAAAGCCGCAACCCAGTCTGAATTACCTTAATTAATCAATACGTTAATCACCACACTAAACAAAGAAAGTTTTCCATGAAATACGACATCCTTTTGATTGGTGGAAATGGATTTGTGGGGCGAGTCATTGCTGCGCAACTGCAGCTTGCAGGATATTCAGTATTGATACCAACAGGCCATTTGGCTGCTGCTCGTGAATTGCGGATGTTGCCTAAAGTGCATCTAGAGGAGGCTGATATTCATGAGTTTGATGAACTGCAAAATCTCTGTGGTCGAATTAAGCCCAGTGGAGCGGTGATCAATTTAGTTGGCGTGCTCCATGACAAACCAGCTCAGCCATATGGACGGGTATTTAAGGCTGCTCATGTAGAGTTGCCCAAAAATATTATTACTGCAATGCAGTTGCATGGCTTAAAGCGCTACTTACATATGAGCGCATTGGGCGCTGACTCTCAAGGCCCTTCTATGTATCAGCGTAGCAAGGGTGATGGTGAGGCTGCAGTAAAGGCCAGTAATTTGGATTGGACGATCTTCAGACCATCAGTTATTTTTGGTGCGCAGGATCAGTTTATTAATCTCTTTTCTAAATTAACGAAGCTATTCCCAGCTATGCCATTAGCAAATTATCAAGCCCAGTTTCAGCCAGTCAGTGTCGATGATGTTGCGACTGCATTTGTAAAATCTTTAGCAATGCCGCAAACCATTCATCAAGTTTATGATTTGGTAGGTCCGACTGTTTACACCATGAAAGAAATTGTTGAATTTGCTGCGCGCAAAGCAAACACATCTTGCGCCATTATTCCGGTACCAGCTTTTGTGGGCTATATACAAGCATTGGCATTTGAATTCTTACCCGGCCCAACCTTAATGTCGCGTGACAATATTGCGTCAATGCAATTGCCCAATACATTACCTACAAATGGCGTTGATGCCTTGAGAGATGTATTCAAAATGAGTCGTCGTAGCCTGGAAGGTATGCAGTAATGAAAACCTACGCAGTAGGCGGAGCCATACGCGACACACTCATGGGCTTGCCTGTGCACGATGTTGATTATGTGGTGGTTGGCTCTAGCGTAGAAGAGATGGTGGCGAAGGGCTTTCGCCCTGTGGGCAAAGATTTTCCAGTATTTTTGCATCCAGAGACTCAGGCTGAATATGCTCTTGCCCGAACAGAGCGTAAGACTGGTAAGGGCTACAAGGGCTTTCATTTTTACGCTGATCCTTCTGTCACTTTGGAGCAAGATCTAGTACGTCGAGACTTGACAATTAATGCTATGGCTCAGGAAGTGGGTGAGGATGGCAAACTTATCGGCCCGATTATCGACCCCTATAACGGACAGTCGGATTTGTCTGCCAAAGTATTTCGCCATGTATCGGATGCATTTGCAGAGGATCCATTGCGCTTGCTACGCATTGCGCGCTTTGCTGCGCGCTTTCCGGAATTTAGCGTAGCGCATGAAACATTGGATGCTCTTAAAGCCATTGTTCAGTCAGGCGAGTTAAATGCATTGTCTGCTGAACGTATATGGCAAGAATTGGCTAGAGGTTTGGTTGCTCAAAAGCCCATGCATATGTTCCAGGTGCTATTAGACACCGGTGCGGCAGCCATCATTTTACCTTTCAGCTTGACCGCTAAGTTATCCGAGGAGTCCTTTCGGGAGAAGTTAATTGGGCAGTTTGCTTTGGCTGGAAAGAGTCTAGAGGAGCGCTGCGCAATTACTCTAATGAACTTACCCGCTAGTGAAATTCGCTCTTGGGCAGATTGCGTCAAGATGCCCATCGAGGTTCGTGACTTTAGTGAAATCTTTAGCGAGCTAGAGCGCTTGATTGAAAAAAGTCTCAATAATACGTATCAAGCAGTAGACGTATTGACTTGGTTTAATCGCGCAGATGTCTGGCGTAAGCCGGATCGTGCTCAGGCGATTTTGAATCTTGCCAATAATTTAGGATTGAATGTTTCACCATTAATCCAAGCTATGCGCAATGCGCAAGCAATCAATACGGCAGAAATTATTGCTAGTGTTGCTGCGGAAGATCGTTCAAATGGCGAGCGCATTGGCAGTGCATTTGAATCGGCCAGATTAGCTGCCATCACGACAGCTCTAGAGGCTTAAAACGACTTCCGACTATAGTCTATTTCTACCGCGTAGGCCGGGTAGATCTTCAAGTGTATGACCCGGCAGCAAGCTTTCTAAATTCTTAGTGAATGCAAACGCTTTAAAGAGTTCACCCATCTCCGCCTCAGACAATAACTTTTGCAATGAGTTAGAGATCGGAAGAAAGGATTGGGGATCACTGGGATCCCCAATCTCTAAAGCAATATCTCCGATGCCGGCATCTAGTAAGTAGGCAGCTTGGTTGGTGAGGTATACATCGTCTGTATTCTCAGCCAATGCGCTACGAGCTATTTGCGACCAATCTACGTGCGTGGTTAAGTCGCAAAGACCGGGTAGGTGGAATGGATCTTGAATCGCATGATGACGATGGTGAGCCATTAAGGTGCCCTCAAGTCTTTGAGGGTGGTAATACTCGCCTTCAGGGAAGCCGTAATCAAAAGTGAGAAATAGGCCAACATCTAAATGCTTTGCCACTTGTCGCATCCAAGCATTCGCAGGCGCATGTAATTCTGTGACATAACTTTCTGAGAAGTTGCTCGTCAGAAGACTCTCTGGTAGCAACTCTTGTTTGACTGGCGCTCCTACTTTCCAAATGAGTTTGTCATTTTCAAAGGCAACGCCATACCAATACCAAAAACCATTTTGATAAATAATGGCATCGCAGGGAACGGCGTCAATGACTTCATTGGCAATGATGACACCCTTGAAGTTCTCTGGCAGTTGGGTAAGCCAATTGCATTGAGTGTTGAGATCGAGTCTCTTAATGGCACCTTTAATATGCTCTTGCTGACGCTGCGCTAGGTCTGGCGAGATTTCAATAATATCGTAATGATCTAGCTTGAATCCCAGGTCATCGAGGCGAGTCAGAATAGATGTTGCTAGCTTGCCAGTACCAGCACCAAATTCGAGAATGTGAGTAGTAAGCCCCTTATCTTTAAGGGCTTCTAATACTGGCAAGAGCGTAGAGCAAATAGCTGCGCCAAAGAGCGGGCTTAATTCTGGAGCGGTTGTAAAGTCGCCCCCAGCACCCAGTTTATGGGCTCCAGCGCTGTAATATCCCATTCCAGGCTCGTACAGGGCCATTTCCATGTATTGAGAAAACGGCATCCAGCCGCCTTGAGAGGCGATCTGAGAGGCTATTTTGGCCTTGAGAAGCGCACTGTGCTCCGTTTCAAGGCTCGTCAAGGTAATATCCATAGCTCGTTAGTCTAAGAGAATTTCATTGAACCCTAGTTCAATAATCCCGGGTCTGAAGATGGACTTTCATTATGAAGGATATGTACAAGGGACGACTCAAGAAGCATCATTTTAAAAAGTAACTATTTATGCACACCGTACATTCTCATCCCGCCCTGCTCAATTGCCGCCGTTTATTTTTACGCGACTACGAAATCGATATGAATATCGGTGTTCACGACTTTGAAAAGAAAGCACCTCAGCGCGTCATTTTTAATGTGGATTTATACATTCCCTTGGAGATGAATACACCAACTCAAGATCAACTAGACGAGGTGGTTGACTATGAATTTATGCGTGATGTTATTAAAGCCATCGCTTTTAAAGGACATATTCAGTTGCAAGAAACTTTATGTGATGACATTGTTACTGCAATGATGCTTCATCCTAAAGTATTTGCTGCAAGCGTTAGCACTGCAAAACCAGATGCATATTCAGATTGTCATTCTGTGGGTGTTGAAGTATTTCGCATGAAAGCATCTTGAGATAAAAGAATTTATAAAGAACTGAACAGTTATGGGTGATATTCGTAAAGTTGTCTTCGAAGAAAACAAGCTAGAAAAAAAGCTTTGCCGCTTGGTGGGTCAAGCCATTGGTGACTTTGGCATGATTGAAGAAGGTGACAAGGTTATGGTCTGCGTCTCTGGAGGGAAGGACAGCTACGCCATGCTCGATATTCTGATGAAGTTGCGTGAGCGTGCGCCTATTCATTTTGATATTGTGGCAGTGAACCTAGATCAAAAGCAGCCTAATTTCCCTGCGGAAATTCTGCCTAATTATTTGAAAAGTCTTGGCGTTCAATATCACATTGAAGAACAAGATACTTACAGCATTGTTAAGCGCGTCATTCCTGAAGGTAAAACTACCTGTGGTTTGTGCTCACGTTTGCGTCGCGGAATTTTGTATCGCGTTGCCGATGAATTAGGCGCTACTAAGATTGCTTTGGGTCATCATCGCGATGACATTCTGGAAACCTTAATGCTGAATATGTTTTATGCGGGCAAGCTAAAGGGCATGCCACCGAAGCTGCGATCAGACGATGGTAAGCATATTGTGATTCGCCCTTTGGCCTATGTTCCTGAAAAGTTACTCGAGCGCTACGCGGCGGATATGAACTTCCCCATCATTCCATGCGATTTGTGTGGCAGTCAGCCTAATTTGCAACGTCAGGTAATGAAAGAGATGTTGCGGGATTGGGAGAAGAAGCATCCTGGTCGAGTGGAAAACCTATTTCGCTCCATGCACCATATCGTTCCGTCCCATTTGATGGATGGCGAGGCCTTTGATTTCAAAAACCTTGAGATTTCGACTGAGTTATCGGGAATCGCAGCTAGATCGGCTGGTGACAAGGCAATCGATGAGGCTGAATTAGACGAATTAGCCTGTGGAACCATGATTCAGGGGACTTATAATCCCCCTTTATGAATATCGTTATATTGGCTGCTGGGCAAGGAAAGCGGATGAAATCCGCCCTGCCTAAGGTACTACAAACTCTGGCAGGCAAACCCCTGCTCAAGCATGTACTTAGTACCGCTCTCTCTCTGCAGGATAAGAAGTCTAAAACTGGCCCTGTTGTAGTGGTTGGCCATGGTGCAGCAGATATCAAAGCGTTCTTAGAAAATGCCAGCAGGGAAGATGCAAGCTTTAGCAAAGTTGTTACTGCACTTCAGGCAGAGCAAAAAGGTACAGGTCACGCACTTTTACAGGCTTTGCCTAAATTAGATGTGCAGGAGTCAACATTGGTTTTGTATGGTGATGTTCCTCTCACCACCAAAAAGACTTTAAGCAAATTAGCAAAATTGGCCGATGGAGTGAGGGATCAAGATTGCGCGCTAGCACTGCTGACTCAGAATCTCAGCAACCCAACTGGCTATGGACGCATCGTGCGCGATACCGATGGTTCTGTAAAAGAGATTGTTGAAGAAAAAGATGCAACAGCTGTACAAAAACTCATTCAAGAAATTAACACCGGCATTATGGTGTTACCAACGAACTCCCTAGGGAAATGGCTTAAAGCCTTGCGCGCGAGTAACGCTCAGGGGGAGTACTACCTAACTGATGTCATCGCCATGGCCGTTAAAGATGGCGTGCCTATTCGTACTACGCAAGCCGATGATGAATTTGAGACTGTTGGTGTCAATAGTCGAGATCAACTCGCTGCTTTAGAGCGCGTTCATCAACTCAATATTGCTAATCAACTAATGGATGCGGGAGTTGCCCTTGCAGACCCTGCGCGTATTGATGTACGCGGCACTTTGGAATGTGGAGCAGATGTTTCCATTGATGTTGGTTGTGTATTTGAGGGTTGTGTCACTGTAGATGCAGGCACAAAGATTGGTCCATATTGCGTGATTCGTAATAGCGTCATTGGTAAGGGCGTAGTCATTCAGGCGTATAGCCATATTGATGGAGCAAAGGTTGGTAATCAATCGGTGATTGGCCCTTATGCACGCTTGCGTCCAGGTGCAGACTTGTCAAACGATGTGCATATTGGCAACTTTGTTGAAGTAAAGAACAGCAAAATTGCTGCCAATTCCAAAGCCAATCATTTAGCCTATGTTGGCGACTCTATTGTTGGCTCACGCGTCAACATTGGTGCAGGCACGATTACTTGTAACTATGATGGAGTCAATAAACATCAAACGATTATTGAAGACGATGTTTTCATTGGCTCTGATACCCAGTTGGTTGCCCCAGTGCGCGTCGGGCGCGGAGCGACTTTAGGCGCAGGCACAACACTCACTAAAGATGCGCCAGCTAACCAGCTAACAGTCTCTAGGGCAAAACAAATTTCATTGCAGTGGCAACGACCTGTAAAGCAAGATAAAACTTCCGCTACAAAAAAAGTAACTTCAAAAAAGCCAGCAGTTAAAAAGGCGGTAGCAAAGAAAGTCGCCGCCAAGAAAGTAGCTAAAAAAGTAGTTAAGAAGGCAGCAAAAAAGACGGTCAAGCAGACTGCAAAGGGTAAAAAATAATGTGCGGTATTGTTGGCGCAGCTTCCCATAAAAATATCGTTGATGTTTTAGTTGAGGGCTTGCGACGCTTGGAGTACCGCGGGTACGACTCTTGCGGTTTCGCTGTCATTAACGGGGATGACACCAATCACCCAATCGAAAGAGCGAGAACAACTGCTCGCGTTTCAGAATTGGCTGAGCAAGGTAAAGAATTTCATGGCACTCTCGGTATTGCTCATACTCGCTGGGCAACCCATGGAAAGCCGGATACGCAGAATGCGCATCCACATATTTCAAAAGATTTAATAGCGGTAGTGCATAACGGCATTATTGAGAATTATGAAATTCTTCGTGCTGAGTTAATCGCTGCTGGATATGTCTTCACTTCTGAAACAGATACTGAAGTCATTGCCCACCTCATTCATCGGCAGTATGTAGCTGATAGTCAAAAAGATATTGCTCAATCAGTTAAAGCGGTTTTGCCAAAATTGCATGGTGCTTATGCCATTGGAGTCATTGCGCAAGATAACCCAACTACCTTAGTGGGTGCTCGCGTTGGCTCCCCTTTAGTGGTGGCGCTTGGTGAAAAAGAAAACTTCCTAGCTTCTGATGCATTGGCATTGGCTGGGCGTGCTCACTCCATGATGTATCTAGAAGAGGGTGATGTTGCTGTATTGAGAGCTGATGGTGTTGAGGTTTTGGATCAAGCGGGCAGACCAGCTCAAAGAGAGCTCAAGCCTATGCCAGCACAAGCCGATTCGGTAGATCTGGGCCCATATCAGCATTACATGCAAAAAGAAATCTTTGAGCAGCCAACAGCGATTGGGGACACTCTTGCCAATATTGTTCAATTTGGTCCAGAGTTATTTGAAGCAAAGCCGGAAGATTGGAATGCGTTTGACCAAATCTTGATTTTGGCTTGTGGCACCAGTTACTACTCCGCATGCGTTGCTAAATATTGGCTAGAAGACATTGCTGGTGTTCCGACGCAAGTAGAGATTGCTAGTGAATATCGTTATCGCAATACAGTGCCTAATCCAAAAACATTAATCGTAGTAGTTTCCCAATCTGGTGAGACTGCTGATACCTTAGCAGCACTTCGTCACGCTAAGAGTCTAGGTCATCAATACACTCTAGCAATCTGTAACGTAGCAAGCAGTGCCATGGTTCGGGAGACTGATTGGCATTTCTTAACTAAGGCGGGAGCAGAGATTGGTGTTGCTTCAACTAAAGCATTTACCACTCAGTTATTAGCGCTTTATCTCTTGGCAGTTTCTCTTGCCAAGCGTGCTGGAAGAATATCCCCGGAAAAAGAAAAAGAATTGCTTCGCGATTTACGCCATTTACCAAAAGCTTTGCATGCAGTCTTAGCACTTGAGCCGCAAATCATTGCTTGGAGCGACGCTTTTGCTAAATGTGAAAATGCGCTCTTCTTAGGACGTGGCCTGCATTACCCTATTGCGCTAGAGGGCGCATTAAAGCTAAAAGAAATCTCGTACATCCATGCTGAAGCTTATCCTGCTGGTGAGTTAAAGCATGGGCCGCTAGCTTTAGTCACCGACAAGATGCCTGTTGTTACGGTTGCCCCAAATGATTCTTTATTAGAAAAACTGAAATCGAATATGCAAGAAGTGAAAGCGCGTGGTGGCAAGCTTTACGTATTTGCAGACCAAGATACAGAAATAGTTAGCACCGATGGCATCAATGTCATCAAATTGCCAGAACACTACGGCAATCTATCGCCCATCCTTCATGTCGTGCCATTGCAGCTCCTGGCCTATCACACCGCTTGTGCACGTGGTACTGACGTTGATAAGCCAAGAAACTTGGCAAAGAGCGTTACTGTCGAATAATTTCCTTCATCATTGTGTTTGATGTTTGACATTTGCTTCAAGCTGTGAACAAATTTCAGTAGATAAATCAGGACTTTACGGGGTCCTGATTGCAATTTTGTGTTCAAATAACTCTTGTAAAAGAGGATATTTGTTGCAATACATGTTTTTATTAAAGGCTCCCCCAATCTCGCGCTCGCACTTGTTGATGCTTGTTTGTATCGGCGCGTTATCTGCTTGCGCCGTGGGACCTGACTTTAAGCAACCAGATGCGCCCAATACCTCCACCTATACAGAGACAACACTTTCCAAGAAGTTAGTCACCGCTCCTGGTGTACCAGGGGGGACTGAACAAGAGTTTGTTGCGGGTGCAGATATAGAGGCGCAGTGGTGGCAACTTTATAAGTCTCCGGAGTTAGATGCATTGATAAAAAAGGCTCTTCAACAGAGTCCTAACCTAGGCGCTGCTGATGCTGCCCTTCGCGTTGCCCAAGAAAATGTCAACGCTCAAATTGGCGGACAGTATTTTCCATCGGTTGGCCTAAGTGGCACAGCAACACGTCAACTGCAGCCATCGGCCGTTTATGGCATTTCAAATGGCTCGGATACTTACAATCTATACAACACGTCAGTCAATGTGACTTATAAGCTAGACGTATTTGGTGGGGCACGTCGCGCAGTCGAAGGTGCTAGAGCACAAGCTGAGGTTGCACAATTTCAGTTAGAGGGCGCCTATCTTTCTTTAACAGCAAACGTGGTGACTGGTGCAGTGAAAGAGGCGGCCTTACGTGCGCAGATGCAGGCTACAGAAGAGATTTTAAAAGCACAAACCAATCTTGCCGAAGTGACTGAGAGGCAATTGATGATTGGTACGGTCTCTAAGGTTGATGTCACATCACAAAAAACATTAGTTTCAAATTCTCAAGTAGATTTATTTAACTACGAAAGAAATTTAGCTTTTGCACGTAATCAGTTAGCGGTGCTCGTAGGCGAATTACCAAGCAATGCCAATATTGCAAAATTTGATTTAGCTAATCTACAGTTACCCGAGAAATTACCGCTCTCAGTACCTTCAAGTCTGGTGCGTCAGCGCCCTGACGTGCGTGCCGCTGAGGCCCAACTTAAAGCCCAGAATGCGTTTGTTGGTGTTGCCACGGCCAACCTGTTGCCACAATTTAATATCACTGGATCGATTGGTTCCGCAGCCCTTACTTCAGCTGCCTTGTTTGGCCCAAATTCTGCGCTTTGGTCAATTGGTGGCGGCATATTGCAACCTCTCTTTCAGGGTGGTCAACTCTTAGCTCAGCGTCGCGGAGCAATCGCGAGTTACGAGCAAGCAGCTTTTCAATATCAAGCAACGGTATTAAATGCATTTCAGGAGGTTGCTAATGCATTGCGCGCATTGGAAACCGGCGCACAAGCTTTAAAGTCAGCCTCTGATGCTGAGCGCTACGCCTATGAAACTCTCGATTTAGTTCAGCAACAATATAAATTGGGTACCGCAAGCTATCTCGCTGTTCTCTATTATCAAAATCAGTATCAACAAGCGAAGGTAAAGTCTGTGGCCGCACAGGCAACCCGATTTTCAGATACGGCAGCATTATTTGCAGCATTGGGTGGTGGCTGGTGGAATCGCGAAGGCCCCGCATTTAAACCAAAAGATATAGCGAACAAAGATCAAAATGAAACTTCTGGCACTAATTAAGAACAAGCTCATTGCTTTAGTTCTTGCCCTCTGGGCATGGTTGAGGCTCAAGGGTGAGCAATGGAAACTACGTGATAAGGCTATTGCGCTTTGGGAAAAGGCAAAAGCTTTTTATGCGCGCATGGGCCAAAAGTGGCGCAATACCAAGGCATACGCAAAGCTGATGGCGATGGAGCCTTTAAAACGCCGCATGATCATTATGTTGTGCGGAGTTTTTCTCTTGCTTGGCCTGATTTTTACTTTTAATCAATTGAAGACATTCATGATTAAGTATTTCATTTCAGGAATGGGTTTGCCGCCAGCGACTGTTTCAACAATGGTCATTGAAACATCTGAATGGCAGCCAAAGTTAACTAGCGTTGGTAACGTCCGAGCATTTAGAGGTGTTGAGCTTAGTACTGAGATTGGGGGTTTAGTTCAAACTGTGCCAGTGAAGTCTGGTCAGGACGTTAAAGAAGGCGAACTGCTAATCAAACTAAATGATGCTTCTGATATTGCGCAATTGAACTCTTTAAAGGCAGTAGCAGATTTGGCTAAAGTGATTAATGAACGCGATAGACAACAGTTGACTATCCAGGCCATCAGTAAGAACGTATTTGATACTAGTGCTGCCGATGCCAAATCTAAGCAGGCTCAGGTAGAACAACAAACTGCATTAGTAGCTAAGAAAAACTTGAAGGCACCATTTAGTGGTCGCATTGGTATTGTGTCTATTAACCCTGGTCAATACGTTAACCCTGGTGATAAGCTCTTAACACTACAAACTCTAGACCCTATTTTTGTAGATTTCAATTTGCCACAAAGCAATGCAGAGCAAATTCAGGTGGGGCAAGAAGTAGTTGTTACTACGGATGCATTTAAAGATGCCGGCTTTACAGGCAAGATCACAGCGGTAAGCCCAAAGGTAGATACCAATACCCGCAACATTCAAGTTGAGGCGCAGATTGCCAATCCTGATAAAAAAATTCTTCCAGGTATGTTTGCAAACGTGAATATTAAGGTTGGGGATGAAGTGAAATTGCTAACCCTACCGCAAACAGCGGTGACTTATAACCCATATGGCTCTACAGTATTTATTGCCAAGCCCACCGGTAAGAAGGACAAGCAGGGCAAGCCAGCATTTGAGGCTCAGCAAGTATTTGTGACGACGGGTAGTACTCGTGGCGATCAGGTAGCGATCCTCAAAGGGGTTGAAGAGGGTGCTACGGTGGTTACTAGCGGGCAGCTAAAACTCAAAAATGGCACTCCACTCATTATTAATAACAAAGTGCAGCCTGCTAATTCACCTGATCCAAAGCCACAGGAATAATCAGTAAATGAATTGGACTGATATATTCATTCGCCGACCAGTGCTATCACTGGTAGTGAGTGCACTCGTTTTGATATTTGGTTTGAAGGCCATTGGTTCGCTACCAGTTAATCAGTATCCGCAAACGCAAAATGCGATTGTGACTATCACTACTGCATACTACGGCGCCGATCCAGAAACGATTGCCGGCTTTATTACTCAGCCCTTAGAGGCGTCCATTGCTCAGGCGCAGGGTATAGATTATTTATCCTCCACTAGCGTTAGTGGAGTTTCTACGATTGTTGCTACCTTAAAGCTGAATTACGACTCTAACGCTGCGCTAACGCAGATTCAGACACAAATCAGTGCTGTAAGGAATCAATTGCCGCCACAAGCTCAGCAGCCAATACTGACTGTGCAGGTTGGGCAATCTATTGCAGCGATGTATATGGGTTTTTATAGTGACGATATTCCCAATAACGCCATTACTGACTACTTATTGCGTGTTGTAAAGCCAAAACTAGACTCAGTCGAGGGCGTGCAAAACGCAGAAATTACTGGCGGTAGAAAGTTTGCTTTACGTGCATGGCTTGATCGCGAGAAGATGGCGGGCCTTGGTGTTGGTGCAGATGATGTCTACAGTGCTATGGCGGTCAATAATTATCTCTCCGCAGTCGGTAGCACTAAAGGAGAAATGGTTGCGGTGGATTTGGTTGCTGGCACCGACTTGCATACCCTTGAGGAGTTTCGCAAGCTAGTCGTTAAAAAAGACGGCGTCAATATTGTTTATCTTGATCAGGTTGCCACCGTCAATCTCGGTTCTGAGGACTACAACACTAATGTAGCGTTTAGCGGTAAAAAATCCGTTTTTATTGCCATTAAAGTTTCGCCCCAAGCAAATTTGCTAGAGGTTGCTCAACGTGTACGAGATGTGGTGCCCGATATACAGAAGCAATTACCAATCGGTATGACTGGCAAGATTGTTTATGACTCTACGAAATTTATTACCAGCTCTATTGATGAGGTAGTCACTACGCTGGTTGAGGCATTAGTCATTGTTACCTTGGTGATTTACTTATTCTTGGGCAGTATTCGTGCGGTTGCTGTTCCCGTGATTGCAATGCCACTTTCTCTGATTGGCACCTTCTTCTTAATGCAGGTATTGGGCTACTCCATTAATTTGCTCACACTGCTTGCCTTAGTGTTGGCGATTGGGTTGGTGGTGGATGACGCCATCATCGTGGTTGAAAACGTGGATCGCCACATGAAAGAAGGCAAGTCCCCTTTAGAGGCTTCCTTGATTGCTGCCAGAGAGCTTGGCGGGCCAATTTTGGCAATGACCGTTGTATTGATCGCAGTCTACATCCCGATTGGTTTCCAGGGAGGCTTAACAGGGGCACTCTTTACCGAATTTGCCTTTACCTTGGCTAGCGCTGTTGCTGTTTCGGGCTTAATTGCGCTGACACTTTCGCCAATGATGTGCTCGCGTATTTTTACTGAAGAACAGGAAGCATCTCCTTTTGTTCAGAAAATTGATCGAATTTTCGACAAGGTGCACCACAGTTATTCCACCACATTGCGTGACTTGTTGAGCACGTGGCAAGTCATTATTGTGATGGGCGTTATTTTGCTAGGGGGCGTTGCCTATTTGTATGCAACCGCACGATCAGAGTTGGCGCCGACCGAAGATCAGGGCATCGTATTAATGCAAGCCTCAGGTCCACCGAATAGTACGGTCAACCAAATGCAGATGTATGCAGATCAAATTTATGCAATCGCAAGTGCTGAACCGGAATATGAGCAGGCATTTCAGATTACTAGCCCTACTTCAAGTTTTGGTGGCATTTTGCTCAAGGACTGGAGTTCGCGTAGTCGTAATGCTACTAAGTTTCAAGAGGATATGCAGCAAAAGTGGAATACGATCGCAGGTGCACGTGTAGCAGCCTTCCAATTTCCTGCATTACCTGGCGCACAAGGTTTACCAGTGCAGGTAGTAATCAATACCACCGAGTCCTATGAGCAATTAAATGAAGTATCGCAAGCCGTTCTGGACAAGGCTCGGCGTAGCGGCAACTTTTTCTTCGTAGATTCAGATTTGAAGATTGATAAGCCGCAAGATGTTCTGGTAATTGATCGCGAGAAGGTGGCCGCATTAGGCATGACTCAACAACAGGTGGGCGCAGCTCTATCTGCTGCTTTGGGTGGCGGTTATGTGAACTATTTCTCGGTTTCAGGACGTTCATACAAAGTCATTCCACAAGTAAAACAAGTGGATCGTTTAAATCCTGATCAGATATTGGATTACTACATCCGCACACCTAGTGGCGCCATGATTCAGGCACGAACGATTGCGAGTATCAAGCAAAGAGTCGTACCACAGTCGATTAATCACTTTCAGCAGTTGAACTCAGCTACGATTTTCGGCGTCAGCACCCCATTCATTTCCCAAGCAGACTTATTGGAGTTTATGCGCCAGACTTTGAAGGAGGTGGCTCCAAATGGTTACAGCATGGATTATGCAGGACCATCACGCCAGTTCATGGCCGAATCAGGTGGCTTCTTAGTAACAATGTTCTTTGCTATTTTGATTGTGTTCTTGGTGCTGGCAGCGCAGTTTGAAAGCTTCCGTGATCCGATTGTGATTTTAGTTTCTGTTCCTTTGGCTTTATTTGGCGCCTTGATCTTTATTAATCTTGGATTTACCACCTTAAACGTCTACACCCAAGTGGGTCTTGTAACGCTGATGGGCTTAATCAGTAAGCACGGTATCTTGATTGTGCAGTTCGCCAATGAATTACAGGCAGCGGGCCGGAGTAAGTTGGATGCGATCGTCGAAGCGAGTAGCGTTCGTCTGAGGCCGATCTTGATGACAACTGCTGCGATGGTTTTGGGTGTATTGCCCTTGGTAATTGCTTCTGGCGCAGGCGCTGCAGGCCGTCAATCAATGGGCATCGTGATTTTCACTGGCTTATCAATCGGCACGCTCTTCACACTATTTGTAGTGCCAGCAATGTACCTATTTATCGGTGCCGATCACCATGCTAAAAAATTCAAGCAACTGTAAGGCTTCCCTATGCTGAAACTTATTTAACGATATTGAGTTCTTTATCAGCAAAGTCGCCAAAACAGGTTTCAGATCTCAATTGCTCTAGCCAGCGCTCTACATTTTTAAGTTCAGCACGTGGCCCCGTTTTTTCTGGGAAGGTATTGTTCAGTAAAACCCAGCGATGTACGCCTAAGGCCACCACAATATCGCCAATATTAAATTGATTGCCTGAGCAGTAATCTTGCGAAGATAGGATGTTATCAAGCAAGCTCAGAGTTTGGTTTGTTGTTTGATAGCCCTTGTAGATTGCATCGTAATCACGATCTTTTTCAGGTGTCCTAGTAAGACCTAGGAAGGTGGTGCGCAATGGAGGCCAAAATGTTGCGAGTTGCCAGTCCATCATTTTTTCAGAGCTGTATTGTGCTGCAATGCCTTTTGGAAAGTGGCCATTTTTGTCGTACTGTGAAACTAAGTAGCGCAAGATTGTGTTGGACTCCCATAGAACCAGATCACCATCTTTAAGGGTGGGCACAAGACCATTCGGGTTCATTTGGAGAAACTCAGGCGTATTGTTTATTCCAAAA
>Ga0114968_10001294_pt1 | contig 19144 bp, 14 predicted proteins | sample M_130807_EF_Meta_FD_87020 | JGI IMG/M metagenome (GOLD analysis project Ga0114968, IMG submission 87020) | Freshwater microbial communities from Lake Montjoie, Canada to study carbon cycling - M_130807_EF_MetaG | ecosystem: Environmental > Aquatic > Freshwater > Lake | place: Lake Montjoie...
AGTTGAGCCCCAAAGGGATGCTTGTGAGCGCGTTTTAACTTGCTCTATACGCCTGCAGCATCAAATAATAGTATGATAAAAGTACACTTTGACCACACATTTACAGGTGCTAAGCCTTATGTCTTTATTCAAAAGCCTTGAAAAACTTAAACTCAAAACTAAGCTCTTTATTGGTTTCGCATTCTTGGTTTTATTTTCAGTCTTCATCGCAGGTACCTCATTTTGGGCCTTTGATCAACTGATTGGCAACACCAAAAAGATGTATGAGCAAGATTTAATCGGGCTTCTCTATTTACGTCAGTTAAATGGTCGATCCAATACCCTTGGCCGTATTGTTAATAGCCATGTTTTATCGGTTAATGCTGGCGATTCAGAGGGTGCTAGGAAATCCTTAGAAGAAATAGAAAAAGCCAAGAAGGATCATTTTGCGCTTTACGATAAGGTCATGGAGACCATTACTCGCCCCGACATTAAAGAGAGAATGGAAAATGTCAGGCCTGATTTCGAGGCTTACTTTTCAGCTATTGATAATGTGGTTTTGGCTGCTCAAGGGGCCAATCCAGCAATTTCGGGTTACAAGGCGATTTCATCAAAGGAGTATCAAGAAATACTCTCGAAGGTTTCGAGGGTGGTCAGAGAAATTTCTGAAACCACTGCTCAAGGTGCTCAAGAGAATATGGAAAAGGCCATGAGTATGGCGTCTTTTGTGAAAACTCTGCTCGCAGTGATACTGGCACTTGCAATATTGTTTTCTTTAGTCATTATTTACCTTGTTAACAAATCAATTAATGAGCCGATTTCAAGATTGGCTTCGTCTATTGGTGATTTGGCCAAGGCGAAGTTACACAACACGATTGCTAACACCGATTACGGGAATGAAATTGGCACAATGGCTAAGGCGCTTGGAGTTTTGCAGACTAGTCTGCAAAAGGCTGATGAATTAGCATCCCAAGACCGTGAAAATAATATTAAAGCGCAAGAAACCACCAGACAGATTGGAGAGATTATTTCTGCTGCCGCAGCAGGGGACTTTACTGCTGAAGTTCCGCTGGATGGAAAAGAGGGCTTTTTCCTAGACATTGGCAGACAAGTCAATCATTTGATAGATACATCTCGCAAGGCCTTACAAGAGATTTCTAAAAATGCGACATCTTTAGCTATTTCTTCCGAAGAGCTTGCTGCGGTTAGTTTGCAAATGAGCTCAAATGCTGAAGAAACGGCCGCTCAAGCTAAGGTAGTATTGGGCGCCGCTGTTGAGGTGAGCTCTAGCACTCAGACTGTTGCTGCTGGAGTGGAAGAAATGGGTGCGAGTATTCGTGAGATCTCCATTAATGCAGTTGAGGCATCAACCGTTGCAAATCAGGCGGTCCAGATTGCCCAAAAAACAAACGCTGCCATGGTCAAGCTTGGTGCTAGCAGTTTGGAGATTGGTGGCGTTCTGAAAGTGATATCCAGTATTGCAGAACAGACGAATTTATTGGCATTAAATGCCACCATTGAGGCTGCCCGTGCCGGCGAACTTGGAAAAGGTTTTGCTGTGGTTGCAAATGAGGTGAAAGAATTGGCTAGACAAACGGCCAAGGCTACCGAGGAAATCGGTCAAAGCATCACCATGATTCAATCAGAAACCAAAGGAACCATGGCTTCTATTGAGGAAATATCTTTCATCATTGTTAAGATTAATGACATCTCAAGTTTGATTGCGACAGCTGTTGAGGAGCAGGCGGCTACTACTGGTGAAATGGGCAGGAGTGTTTCTACTACGGCCTCAAACAGCGCTAATATTGCTTCGAACATCAGCGCGGTTTCTGTGGCGGCGCAAAGCACCACTGAAGGTGCTGCCAATATGCAACAAGCTGCCCTAGATTTAGCAAGAATTGCTAATGAACTTCAGGAGTTAGTTTCGAAATTTAAAGTTTAAGCAAAGCGTTTAAGTCTAGACTACCCATTGAGCATAGCCAGCCATGAATGACGACGACATCTTAGTTGAGTTCATTATTGAGGCTCGCGAAATACTAGATCAGTTAGATTTGGATTTTGTACTGCTTGAAACTACGCCTGATAATAAAAAATTAATCGAAAACATTTTTCGAGCCATCCACACGATCAAGGGAAATAGCGGCTTCTTGGCGCTTAAGCGTCTCGAAAAAGTTGCTCATGCAGCAGAGTCCTTATTGGGCAAAATTCGGGATGGGCATTTAATGCTTGATAGTCATAAGACAACCATCCTACTGTCTGCTTTAGATTGTTTGCGATCAATCATAGAGGGCATTGATGACCTTCAGGTGGAGCCAGCTGGAGATGACTCCGCGCTGATTGAACAATTACTCGCTTTGGCAATGGGGAAAAATATTGAGATATCTCTATCTCAGCCTAGTATTTCTTCACCAATCGCAGCGCCTGAACTTCTGCAAGCGGTAGCTCAACCATTAACTCCGCCGGCAGATTTGACAGAGTCTACTGAGCGAGTTTGGGATTCAGATTATGTAGATCCAGCTAACAATCAAGAAGTGGCAACCCCGGTAAGAGTAAATTTAGAACTACTAGATAATTTGATGAATCTCGCAAGTGAAATGGTATTGGCCCGAAATCGGCTTTTATCGTTCACCAAGCAGTTTATGGACCAGGATTTTTCTAGTGCAGTACGTGTAATCGATCTTCTTACGCTCGAATTACAAGAACGCATGATGAAGACGCGGATGCAGCCAATTTCTCAATTGTGGTCTAAATTTCCTCGCTTAATTCGTGATGTATCTAATGAATGCGCAAAGAAGGTAACCCTTATTCAAATGGGGGCTGAAACCGAGCTAGATCGTACATTGCTTGATGCCATTCGAGACCCTCTGGTGCATATCATTCGCAATAGTATTGATCACGGTATTGAAGAGCCAGCAGAGCGCGTTCGCTGTGGCAAGCCTGAAGTGGGCAAAGTGCTATTGCGCGCTGGTCACGAGAATGGCATGGTTGTCATTGAGATAGCTGATGATGGCGCTGGTGTTAACTATGACCTTGTGCGTCAGAAGGCTGTAGAAAAAGGTTTAGTTTCTCCTCAACAGGCGATAGGGCTAAATGATTTGCAGCTCCTAGAATTTATTTTCCTACCGGGATTCTCTACTAAAAGTAAGATCAGCAATCTCTCTGGGAGAGGGGTCGGTATGGATGTAGTTAAAACCAATGTCTCCAAAATTGGAGGCTCTGTAGAGGTTGATAGCAAGCCTGGACTTGGGACAACCACTCGCTTGAAGATTCCTCTCACCCTGGCAATAATTCCTGCACTATTTATTCGTTGTGGGACTGAGTCTTATGCCATTCCGCAAGATAGTGTTTTGGAGGTGGCGAGTTTGGATTTAGGCAGCGATAGTACTGGGCTAGAAGATTTTTATGGCTCCCCGGTGTTTAGATTGCGCAACCGACTAGTGCCTTTATTGTTTTTAGATCATCAACTTGAGATGAGTCAAGAAATGCCTGCAGCAAACACGATCCTAAACATTGTTATTCTGCAATCTTCCGGTGTGCGTTTTGGACTCGTAGTAGATGAAGTGCTTAATATGCAAGAGGTCGTCGTTAAGCCTCTGGGCCCACTTCTAAGGGATGCAAAGGATTTTGCCGGCGCTACTATTTTGGGTAATGGTCGTGTGGCCCTCATTTTGGATGTCAATGGCATCGCTGTTGAGTCAGGCATGGTGGCAAAAATCCAATCACGCCCATTAACACCTGCAAGCACGCAAGAAAAATCCCATGAAGAAGACATAGCAATGTTATCTTTTGAGCTCGAGGAACAATTTAGACTGGCGATTTACCTTGATCAGGTCGAGCGCTTAGAGATGGTTTCTCCCAAATTAGTGCAACGTAATGGTAGCCGCGATGTAATTCAGTACGGTAAAGACATTATGCATTTAATTTACCTGAGCCAATATATAGAAGGGGCTGGTGGTTATCAGACTAATATAAATGAAGACAATTCCATCCCAGTTATTGTCCATCGTAGTAAAGGCGTGACTGTTGGGTTGGTGGTTAGTCAAGTGCTCGATATTATTTATGTTTCGAAAAATTTGCACCAAGCCAGCCCCCCTCAAAAAGGATTGCTTGGCTGTGTATCTTTATCTGATCAAGTAATCAACGTGTTGGATTTAGAGGAGATTTTGATGATGCGAAATTTACATGAAAATTCTAAAGAATATCCAGCGGTTATTGATATGGATCAGGGTTCATGAGCCACTCTACAGAATTTGTAACCTTCTACTTGGCTGGAAATTACTTTGGGATTAGTGCCAGTAAAGTTTTGGAATTAAACCGCAATTTCGACGTAACATCAGTCCCTAAAAGTCAGAAAATAGTAAGCGGGATTATGAATTTGCGAGGCCAACTTGTGCCGGCGATAAATATGTATGAAAGTTTAAAGCTTGAGGCTCAGGATGGTAGGAAAGAAGCTATCGCCATTATCTTGCAATGCGCTGGTTTTCTGGCGGCGCTTTTAGTTGACGATGTAGGGGAAATCCTTTCCCTAGAAGAAGATACCTTTGAGCCGCCGCCAAGTAATCTTTCTATTGTTTCAAAAGAGTTTATTCTCGGCGTTCACAAGCTGCCAACCCGCCTTTTATTAATCTTAGATCCCAATTTAATTATTCAAAGACCTGAAAAAGTAGCAAAAAACTCAGCTCTCTTGGCTCATTAATAGGGCCAATCAAAATCTATTCTTATTGATATGTCCATGAACGAGCCAATTAAGCTCCAAGAAAAAATTCGGGTGCTCATTGTTGATGACTCCAAAGCCATGCGACACATCATTATGACCTCATTAATGAAGCACTCTGATATTGAGGTGGTAGGCACTGCTGCCAATGGGTTGTTAGCATTAGATGCAATTGAGCGCTGCACTCCAGATTTGATTACCTTAGATGTTGAAATGCCAGAGATGGATGGCATTGCGGCATTACAAGAAATACGCAAGACCCACCCGAAATTACCCATCATCATGTTTAGCTCTTTAACCCAGCGTGGAGCCAAGATCACAATTGATGCATTAACTTTTGGAGCGAGTGATTATGTGGGTAAGCCTATTTCTATGTCGGATTCTCAGGAGGCTTATCGCGTCCTAGAAGAGATGCTGATTCCCAAAATTAAAGCTTTATGCAGGCCAAGCCCCAATGTAGATAAAAAAAAGGTATTGAATAAAACGTATCGTACTGCGCCTCGTGAAACACAGGCGATACTTCCCTCGGAGAAAACTATTGCTTTGCCCGTGACGCCAAGAGCCTTATCAGCGCAAGCATTGGTGGCGGGACAAAAGAGTAGAGTCCCGCTTCCGATTAGAGCTGTATGTATTGGAGTTTCAACTGGCGGTCCAGCGGCGCTGATGAAGATGTTTGCGCTTTGGTCGACACCATTATCGGTACCTGTTTTTATAGTGCAGCATATGCCACCAAAATTCACCACTTTGCTAGCGGCCCGGTTGTCTGAAGTGGGTGTGATGCCCGTGAATGAGCCGTATGACGGGCAGGAGGCCTTGCCTGGTCATGCCTATCTTGCCCCTGGAGGATTTCATCTAGTCTTAAGGTGTAGCGGAGCAAAAGTTTTTATGCATCTGAGTGAGGAGCCACCAGAGAATTCTTGTAGGCCTGCCGTAGACATTCTCTTTAGGAGTGCCGCCCAAGTATATGGTCAATACTTATTGGCGGTAGTGTTGACAGGTATGGGGTCCGATGGTTTAAAAGGCGCAGAAGAAATTGTTCGCAATAGCGGGGTAGTACTTACACAGAACGAAGAAACGAGCGTGATTTGGGGCATGCCCGGCGCGGTTGTAGAAGCAAATCTTTCTGAAAAGACGCTTCCTCTGGAGGCTATTCCAGAGGAAATTTTATTTCGGACAAAGCTCAAATGAACGCTTCTGCTAACCAGCTTGATTTGTTAGAGATAGAAAATTTCTTTAAGCTGGTTGAACAAAATATTGGCGTGGATTTGAGTTTGGACAAGACCTATTTGATTAACTCACGTCTTGCTCATATTGCACAAGAAGAGGGCTTTGAGACTCCCGCTCAACTAGTGCGTCATTTGCTAAGCACCCCGGTGGTTGATATTCATTGGCAAGCCTTTGAGGCTATGACGACAAATGAGACAAGTTTTTTTAGGGATAACCATCCTTTTGAGGCGCTTAAAAAAATAGTTTTGCCAGCACTCATTGTGAGAAATCAAAGCACACGAGAGATCAATATTTGGTCGGCAGCGGCATCTACGGGTCAGGAGGCTTACAGTATTGTGATTTTGCTGCGGGAAAATTTTCCAGAGTTAACACGCTGGAGAATTCAAATATGGGCAACAGATATTTCACAACGAGCTATCGATAAGGCTGTCTTAGGGATATACAGTCCTTTAGAGGTAATGCGAGGTCTTTCAGCCACTCAAATAAACCAACATTTTAATAAAATGCCGAATGGATCTTACCAAGTTAATTCCGAATTATGCAGGATGATTCAGTTTAGGCAAATGAATTTAATTCGTGATTGGCCATCAATGCCAAAGTTTGATTTAATCCTAATGCGAAATGTTTTGATTTATTTCAACCGAGAGAAAAAAATGAAAATTATAAAAAAGCTGCATTCACAGTTGGCAAATGCTGAAGCTTATTTGATGCTCGGGTCCTCTGAATCTATCTTATTTGATAAAACATTTAAAGCTATCCAATGTGATCGCACATATCTTTATCAAAAAAGAGTCGCTTAAGACTGATGGTGGGTTTCATGAATATGGCAAATAGGGATATCTCACAAGAGGCACTTGAGCAAGTAAAGTCAATGAAAGTCTTGGTGGTTGATGACAGTAGAACCTTGCGTAGGCTATTGATCCGAGAGCTCAATTCGATTGGTATAAATAATATTCAGGAAGCGGGCAATGGTCTTGAGGCTCTAAATAAAGTGCGCACAGAAGTTTTTGATTTAATGCTTTTGGATATGGAGATGCCAGAGATGAATGGTCTTCAAACGCTCAAGGCCATCAAATCATCTCCTGAGTTGAGCTATTTGCCTATCATCGTTGTTTCTAGTTCAGAGGAGTTTGATCGAACAATTGAGTGCATCCAAGTAGGCGCAGATGATTATCTGCCCAAGTCTTTCAACCCCGTGCTTTTGCGAGCAAGGGTGTTTGCTTCCTTAGAAAAAAAACGCTTACGCGATCTCGATAGGAGGAGAATTATTGAGTTGCAACATGAAAAGGATTTGCTCAATATTGAGCAAATGAAGACAGAAAAACTCCTGCTAAATATTTTGCCAAAGCCAATAGCGGAACGCTTAAAAAAAGGGGAAAGTAATATCTCTGGAAGCTATCCAGAGGCAACAATTATATTTAGTGATTTGGTAGGTTTTACAAAGATGTCTTCGCAAAAAACAGCAGCTGAATTAGTCGAGTTGCTTAATGATTTATTTGGTCGTTTTGATAAACGCGCAGCCCATTTGGGTCTTGAGAAAATTAAGACAATTGGCGATGCCTATATGGCAGCTGGAGGCTTGCCAATCCCCAGATCAGACCACGCTCTAATTGTTGCAGATATGGCCTTGGGAATGTATGAGGACCTTGCCGAATTTAATTCTATTCATGGAATAAAATTAGATATGCGCATTGGTATGTGCAGCGGACCTGTAGTTGCTGGTGTTATCGGGTTTACGAAGTTCTCTTATGATCTTTGGGGCAATACGGTCAACACTGCAAGTCGCATGGAGTCTACATGCGAAATTGGACGAATCCAAATCACACCAGAAACAAGAGTGTTGCTTGAGAATAAATACGAGATTCAAGAGAGGTCACCAATCGAATGCAAGGACACTGGTTTGATTACAACCTATTTTTTGGGGCCCAAAAAACCGTTGTCTGGATAATCGCCCCGGATAGCCATTGTAATGAGAGGTAAGATTAATTTAAGCAACCACTTAGCGCCAACAATTAGTCGGGCTGAGAATATTTACGCGACAATATTAGGAATATTGATTTCAATTAGATGAAAATTTAGTCGCCTGGTAAAAGATACGCTACCGTTTAATTGTGATTCAATGCGGTGTAATATATTTCTTTGCCCAAATCCTCGGCTTTGAGCGGCTGGCAAGGTCAGCGATGAATCAGCTAAATCTTTCTCCAAGATACTTAGTTTCACTAAGTTAGCTTGAGAGGACAATACAATTTCAAGGCTTTTTGCGCTTGAGTATTTTAAAGAATTCGTCAAAATCTCTCGTACCACTTGCATTAAATTAATAACTACATTTTTGGGATACTGCGTATTAACGACTTGAGGATCAATCAGGCTGTAAGAAATAACGCAGTTTTTTTGGGACCTGAAAACATTAGTGTATTGATTAACAGTTAATGCCATCATCTTGTCTAGCGATAATTCAAAATTCAGATAATTTTCAAAAATATGATTCATTTCTTCGATTGCACTATCAATCAGTGCAATGGACTCAGTGGCAGAATAAAGCCCATATTGCAGTCCAATAGAGGCTTTAGTTAGTTGGGAGCCAAGCCCGTCATGCAAATCACGCAAGATGCGATCTTTTTCAAGAGTCGTGTAATGATTGGCCTCGATTTGGGAATTTAACTGATCAATTAACTGCAGATTATCCATCTGGAATCCACAGATAGTTGCAAGAGCTCCTATAAACTTTTGCGTATCTTGTGCAAACGGTATGGTTAATCCAGTTTCCAAATCATGCGCATTAATTAATTGCATCACGCCAATAACATCTTGATTGACGGCAAAAATGGGTACAGTTAATACTGACTTTGTTCGATAGCCATGGTTTTGATCAAACTCTTTAATGCCCTTGCAGTCAAAATCTCTGGCAGTGTAGGCATCCTCAATATGCACCGATTTTTTCTCATGATAAACATAAGAGCAAACATGGCTGTGGACTGGCGCTCCTAGAATATCAAACAGGGAAATTTCCGCATTAGCCGATAGATTGAGGCGACCAGCATCTCTTTCGCTAGCAAGAAGAATGTCATTAATAAAGCACTGAAATTGCAAGGTATTGCGCTGCGTGACCGAATAAATCGTTCCGCCTTCGCAAATGGATGCATTAATTGCCAAAGACAGAAGTTTGTGCATGAGCAAATTGGAGTCCCGATCCACACTAAAGTCGGTAAATATTTCAACTAGTCGTGCCAAATGATTGGACTCGATATCATGTTCGCCCTTCATGGCGAGATGAGCCGTGTCTTTTTCTAAGGGATCCATCGATTTTTTTGGCCTTTCATGACGGCCTGTATATTGGAATGCACCTGTAACTTACTATAGATCGATTTTGTATGGTCGCTAATTGTATGCAAGGAGAGATTGAGCTCGACTGCAATCAATTTAATCGGTAAGCCGTTTGCTAATAATGTTAAAACTTCTTTTTCTCTGCTGCTTAAGGGATTTTGAGGATTCTGAGCCGCCCCTTCATTGCTAATACTTTTATTGAGAAGTTTTTTAGCAAGTTTTGGACTCAAATTCGCATAGCCTTCTTTAACGCTATTGAGTATAGGATTCAAATTTTTTGGTAGCTCATCTTTTTGAATGAAGCCCTTAACATCAAAGTTAAAACATTCATAAAATTCATCTTCTTGGCCTACTCCAGTAATCACTAATACTGCAAGATCAGGTAGGGCAACTTTAGCCTCAGAGATTATTTTGACTCCACTCATATCGGGAAGGACTAAATCGCAGATTAAAAGGTCGACCTTATTGGATTTCAAGAAAGCAATCGCTTCTGAGCCAGTGTCGCTTGTTCCTTTAAGATGGAATTGTGGATCTTTGGCAATTTCTGCCTTGTATACGTTGGTAAAGAATGGATCATCTTCAACAATAAAGACGCTTGTTGTATGCGAGACATTCATCATTTTTCTTTCTTAATAGAAAGCTCATTAGCATTGTTGCATTTTGCAACAATCAATGTTTCTGCAACGTCAGACCATATGCCCAACTTAACTTGACGTATTTTTTCTTGTACAGTGTAGCCTCCCTCGCGACACGCCTCACTCATTTGCATTAAACACTGCTCATATTCTCCTACTGGACATCTCACTATTTGTGCCGCCTCACCAGACTGATGGTGGTACTTTTGATTGGGCTCTTTGGCGCAACCATGTAGAAAGCCTGTTACGGCAATTAAAAAACAGACTCTTTGAAAAGAATCGAAACGAAGAAAATGCGGTTTCATTCTGTTTTCCTTTGAAAATTAATGTTGTTGTTAGTTGCCCCTGCAATTCATTCAACTTTACGGCCACGCTTTCATTATTGGGATTAAATGTCAAGGTTTGTTTTCGATTGTTTTAATCAGCCCTAAAGTGCCAGCATTGGCCACAAGTCGCAATCTAGCTGAACGCCATTCAGAAATGCATCTAATTCGCTCTTCTTGAGCATCAGCTAGAGCCTTTTGTGATGAGAGTAACTCAAATATATCAGCTGCGCCAAGACTGTATCGTTTAACTGCCGAGGCTAAGGCTGCTTTAGCCACACTCAATAATTTTTCAGAAGATTTGAGATTGTCCAATGAAGAGGTTGCATCGGCATGCGACTTGACAATTTCAGTTAATGTTTGGTGTTCGGTAGTCTCTAATTGTGCCAGCGCTTTTTCTGCCTGCGCCTGCGCCCCACGGATTTTATAAGTTGTTCCAAAGCCCTCAAAAATTGGAATGGTTAGATTAACTCCAACACTTGTAGTGTTGGAGTTAACTGGTTGTAAGCCTTGGTTAGGGTAACCATTTTGATAAAAGTTTACGACAAAATCAAGGGTGGGCAGACCAGCAGCGCGCGCAGTTGTAATTTTTTGTTTAGCAGACTCCCACTGAGCTTTAGCCGCCTTAATGGCCGGATGTTCTTGAGCTGCCTCTTCTAGCCAACTGTTCAGGTCTTTGGTGTTTTGTGAGTGAGGACTTTCGATGGGCTCTTGCAAAGCAAATTTGGTGTTTGTTGGTAACCCCATAGCAAAAACAAGAGCGGCATACGCTTTATGATAATCTCCTTGAGCGCGAGTGCTGGCCAATTGAGATTTTGCAAAAGCAGTTTGGGCTTGTAAAGAATCATTTTGGGCTGCTACGCCTTTAGCCTCTCTTCGTAAGGTTGCCTCCCAGGTAGATTTAGCAAAAAACATCGCATCGGCTTTTGAAATTGCACTTGCTTTACTGGTATGCACATCATAAAAGCTTTGAATAACACCTACCAGAGCCTTTTGAATGGCCGCATCATGACTAGCTAAGGCACTTTCTAATAAATATTGACTAGAAATACGATTGGCTGCTCGGCCACCTAAATCAAGAAGACGCCATGTTAAGTTTGCATATGTTGAATGCCCATTAGTAATCGAATTGGCATTAAAAGTGGACTGCGGGTAATTCACCTGGGTCTGCTGTGGGCTGTAGGACACAGTCGCCGTTGGCAAATAAGCGCTTCTAGCTTCCCCCAATGCACCTGCCTGTATTTTAATCGCTGCCCATGCCAGTTTAATTTCTGGGTTATTGCACAAAGCCAAATCAATAACCTCCTCAATGGCTAATTCTTTATTGAGATCAACTTGCGCAGGGCATTCAAATGTGTGACCGTCAGGCAAAGCGGGTCCAAATTTGAGCACAGGTGGGCGTGTAAATAAAGGGTCTTCAAATACATCAGGCACCCCTAAATTCCCTGACCCGCCAAAGGCGTAGACAAAGCCGCCATTGAATTCAAGCACTGTAATAAACATTGCAGAAAATACAATCTCCTTGATTGATGCCATTCTTTTCGGAGATTTTGATCCCAAAAAGCCCTTAAGACGTTGTGAATATAGGCTAGCAAACAAATACTTCATGCTAGCGCTCAATCAAGCTTTCATGGGCATGAGTAATTAATGGTGAGAGCAGGTAGCTGATAATGCGTCGCTCACCCGTTCTAATTTCTACGCCACCACTCATTCCCGGTTTAATTGGCATCTCTTTGCCATCAATCACAAGGGTTGATCTTTGCAGGCGAACTTTGACGGCATAAAGCAATCCTTTTGCGCCTGACGAACTATCTTTTTTGGAGTCAACTTCTGTGTTGACCGGGCCATTGCCAGAAAAATCTACGGCATCCCTTGAAACATGGGACACAATTGCTCCTATTGTGCCAAACCTAGAGTAGTCATATGCATCAAGTTTCACCTGGGCGCTTTGCCCTTCTTGTATAAAACCAATGTCCTTGTTTTCTATGTAGGCTTCAAATTCGACATTGTATTGATTGGGCACTATTAACATTAGAGGTTGAGCGGGGGGCACAACCCCACCTACAGTGTGCACACTTAACTGTTGTACCACCCCGTCGACTGGCGAAACAAGATTTAGTTGTTGGGTATGCGCTTGTGCCTTATGTATATCCTGTACCGCACCCGACCAAATTCTGGTTGACTGGTATAAATCATCTTGTGCCGTCTTAGCCGTTTCCGCTTTTAAAGCCTTCAATTGGGTTTTGGCGTCCTCTAATTTACCTTGCAATTCAATTCGTTCTTGCTCTTTTTCATAATACGAATGTACGGAAACATCTCGATCTTTAGCTAGCACTTGATAATCATGTGCACGCTGAATGGCCATAGGTAAGGCATCGCCATAACGTTTAATTTGGCTCAAAATACGGTCACGCTTATCTACATAGTCTCGCCAAATGGCTTGCAAATGTAGAACTTCTTGTTGAAAAAAATGACGCTCAATACCCTCAATTGGCGCCAATTTAGGTGTCGTGTTGTTAAGTAGGGCTTCTAATAGTGCTTTAGATCGCTCTATTTGTAAAAGCGCCAGCTGACGATCGCCCTCAGCCTTATTTACTTCGCTTTGAGGCCCTTGACTATCGAGCGCTATAAGTAACTGTCCTTTCTTGACGGCCTGACCCTCTTCAACGTAAAGCCCAGCAACTTTAGCCACTTCAACCGAAGCAATCGTTTTAGTGCGCCCCCCCGGAATAATTTTTCCTTGACCAACAACGATAATATCCATTTTTCCCAAGATGGACCATGCTAAAGAAATTGATATTAATGTGAGCAGTATTTTTGCCACCAGGCGGCCCACTGGCGATACGGGTTGATTTTGCAGCGCCAGTATTGCTGGTAAAAATTCTGCTTCATGAACCTTAAGCTCGGGCATCTTAAACTCATTGCGCTGTTTCCACCAAAATCTAAAAACATCTCTATAGCGCGTGAATAATGTGCCAAGAGCCTCTTTACGATGGCACCATGAAAAGTTAGTTAACTTTTTCTGAAGGGCATGAGCTTTTGCGTAAAGTGAAATAGTCAAAAACTTGATTGGCCAAGCTTTATGACGAAGCTTAAATTCTTTAATCCACTTTAATGAGCGCTTTAAGGCATTGATCCAGTTTTTCCACCAAATCATTTGTAAGCCCCAGAAGCATTGCCGCCGAGAATTTTCTCATCGTAATTGCCCCCTCCTTGCAATGAATAAAGATGGCGATAAATGCCTCGAACATTTTTAAGCAACTCTTCATGAGAACCTGTTTCCATAATCGCCCCCTTATCGATCACCACAATACGATTAGCTTCTCTGACCGCTGAGAGGCGATGGGCAATAATCAGGACAGTCCTTCCTTGGCAAATTCCCTTCATATTGTCCTGGATTTTTTTTTCCGACTCGTAATCTAGGGCGCTGGTAGCCTCATCAAAAATTAATATACGAGGGTTGCCTATTAGTGCTCTAGCTATTGCAATACGTTGACGTTGCCCCCCCGATAAACCAACACCATGTTCACCCACAAGCGTGTCATAACCTTCGGGTAATTCACAAATAAATTCATGGGCACCCGCTAATTTTGAAGCAGCAATAACCACCTCTATAGGGTAGGCAGGATTACACAAGGCAATATTGTCTTTAATAGAGCGATTAAATAGCATATTTTCTTGAAGTACCACACCGATTTGCTGTCTTAGAGAAGTGGTGTCAATGATGGCAATATCTTGACCATCGATTAATACCTTTCCTCGATGTGGTACATACAGGCGCTGCACCAGTTTGGTTAAGGTACTTTTACCAGAGCCAGAGCGCCCAACAATGCCGATAACTTCACCGGGGGCAATCGATAGGGTAACTTGTCGCAAGACATCGGAGCTATCAGGGCGATAACGAAAAAAAACATCTTCAAAAATAATGGACCCCTCCAAGCGGGGAAGGCGAGTTTTATGCCCCTCAACTTCTGTACGAGCATTCAAAATATCTCCCAATCTATCCATGGAAATACCTACTTGCTGAAAATCATTCCATAGTTGTGCAAGGCGCAAAATTGGATTAGATACTTGCGTAGCAAGCATATTAAAAGCAACTAACTCACCGACAGTGAGCTTTTTATCAATCACTAACGTAGCCCCAATCCACATAATAAGGGCAGTAACCATTTTGCTAATGAGCGTGACGCCACAGTTAGCAATAGTTGATGTATTGGTTACCGATAGTCCGGCAGAAACATAGCTAGCTAACTGCCTATCCCAGTTTTGAAACCACCGTGGCTCAACTGCTAAGGCCTTAACTGTATCAATTCCACTAATGGTTTCAACTAAGAAGGATTGATTTTCTGCGGTTTTTGTAAATTTATCATTAAGGCCCTTTCGAATAACTGGTGTAAAGGCAACTGATAAAGCAACGTATAGGGGAATTGAGATCAATACTACGCAAGTGAGCTCAGCGCTATAAAAAAACATTACTATAAAAAAGATAAAAGAAAAAAGAATATCTAAAATGAGCGAAATTGTATTGCTCGTCAAAAACGAGCGAATATTTTCTAATTCACGGATGCGAGCTACAGAATCGCCTACCCTACGCGCATGAAAATAACCGATCGGAAGATTTAACAAATGGCGAAAAAGGCGCGCTCCCAGCTCCACATCAATTTTTGAGCTTGTATGGGCCAGAACCCAAGTGCGTATGCCACTCAGAACAACATCAAACACTGATGATAATATTAGTCCAAGAGCAATAACGTTTAAAGTTTTCATGGCTTGATTGACCAAAACTTTATCCATTACCACCTGAAAAAACATGGGGGTTACAAGTCCAATCACTTGCAATGCCAGAGAAATTATTAGAACTTCGCCGAGCAACTTGCGATACTTAATTATGGCTGGAATAAACCAAGTGAAATCAAATTTAGCCAGCGCGCCTGCAAAGGTCGCTTTACTGGTAAAGAAAATAAGCTCGCTAGTCCATAATGCTAATAATTCTTCAGTTTTAATTACGCATGGCGCCTGCCCTGCGTATTGAATGAGTGCACTTGAGCTAGTGGCTCTCCCGCCTTGATCAACCATACTCAAATCAGAAGGCTGAGCGCTAGGCGCCTCAATAATCTTGGCAAGAATAAAAAATGTACCGTCATTGGCTTTTGCAATTGCAGGCAAGGGTGCTTTAGCAAGGCGATGGGGGTCTTGTATTAGGGCTTGACTGCTGATTCCTAATGTTTTTGCAGCAAGCCGAATTTTTTGAGCATTAAATGGTAGGCCAAATTCATGAATCAATTTGGCAACATCAGCATGTATTCCATGGAATGAAGCTATTGATAAGGTTGCCCAAAGGCCAGAGTCCAAGTTATTGTCACTATTCTGTGACATAAAGCCTAGCCAAGGAAATTTGACAAATAAAAGAAACTCTTTGCTTCGTTACCATTTATTCGGCCCTTAATCCTAAGAAGGTGGAAAGAATATTGATGCAGATTTCAAGACCCTTTTTAACAAATAGTTAGTCTTAAAGCATCCCATATTTATGGGGTATCTCATCCTCTTGCAGCTTTAATGAGTCACCCCAATATGTGGGATGGCAATTAGTAAATTGGGTAGTAGACTCTTAATATTTTTCTAAATATTTATCTGAGAAAGTAGTCGTTGATGAAAACTTTTTTGACTTTGATGAAGTTCTTTCCTTGCGCGCTATGCGTTGCAATTTGTGCTAATACACTTGCTCAGACATATCCATCTAAGCCCATCAGAATTATTGTTCCGTTTGCTCCTGGCGGCAGTACCGACATCATTGCACGAAGCATGGCCGATCCTTTGAGCAAGCAACTAGGTCAGCCTGTCATCGTTGAGAACAAAGCTGGTGGCGGTGGCTCCGTTGGTGCGCTAGAAGTCATGAGGGCACCCAAGGATGGTTACACCCTAGGAATTGCAACAGTCTCCACTACAGCCTCTAATCCCGCTATAAACAGCAAGATTGGCTACGATCCATTAAAGGATTTCACGGCCATTACGAATATTGCCGCAACACCGAATGTTATTGTAGTAAATCCTTCTTTCCCGGCACGCGATTACAACACGTTCATGGAAGTTATTAAAAAGAATCCTGGTAAATATTCTTATGCAAGTTCGGGCACTGGTGGCATTGGCCACATGCAAACAGAGCTCTTGAAGAGTTTGACTGGAACATTTATCGTCCACATTCCTTATCGTGGCGCAGGCCCTGGGCTCATTGATGTTGTAGCAGGGCAGGTGCCCATCATGTTTGACAACCTACCCTCCGCCCTTCCATTTATCAAAGATGGCCGACTCATTCCAATTGTGATCGCAGCACCTAAGCGGCTTACGCAACTCCCCAATGTTCCAACGTTTGCAGAGGTAGGTTTAGGGCCAGCAAACAGAATGGCTTATTACGGTTTATTGGGGCCGGCTGGCCTTCCTAAGAGTATTGTGGATAAGATTTATGCCGCAGCGCAAAAATCGGCTTTAGATCCTGTCGTCATAAAGCGTATTGAAGAAACGGGTTCGATCATTAATGTCAATGGTCCAGAAGCCTTTTTTAAGGAAATTGATTCAGAGTACGCAACTTATAAAACCGTAGTAGCTAAACAAAAATTAGAGCTAGAGTAACTTCTCTGACTATTTACTATAGCCAAAACAAAGGGAGCTCAGAGCTCCCTTTGTTTTGGCCGCGAGGCTACTACTAGCCTATCTAGTCCGATACGGAAAAATTCTTGCTGACATTAATATCTCTATCGCGGCACCTAAGGGCAGTGGCAAGTCCATTCTCTTATTCCAATTCCTGTGATACCTTTCGGCCTCGACAGCGACTTTGCGCCAGGCGAAAAACAGGTTTGGGAAATGCGCTCTCATTGACCACTAAAAAGACAACACCTACCTCATGGCACTTGTATTCCAATATTGTCTTAAATTTACTCCGGCCCGATCATATATAGACTTGACCATCTTTGTTTTAATGAGTTTGCTGCTGGATACATTTCCGACTATGATCGCGTCAATCTTGTTTGCGAAAAGCCGTGAGAGCTGGTGCTGATCGTTGCGCCGCCGATTCTTAATCTTGGCGTCAATCGTTTTAGTAAGCTTGGCTATCTTAGCTAGTAGGGTCATGACTATCTAGCCAAACGACCTTTTGCTTCTACCATTCTTGCGCCAAGCTAAGCGACACTTTTTAAATTGCTTGCGGCGGGTCCAGTAGTCGGTGCTAATAGATTGAATTGTGGAGGCAGGGATATTTAAGTCTGCCCTTGTGGAACCGGCAGTATATTGAATTATCGCCTATGAAGACGGGGGCTTACTAGTGCGCTCAGTCTGCTTGGCGGACAACTCATTGTAAAAGTCCTATGCTAGATTGACTTCTTTAGTTAGGCTATTGAGAAAAATGCAATGTTTGTTTTTGACACACTCGCACAGAATCCGAATATTTGCTTGTGACGCTTTAAGCATACTTTTGATTTTTAATGTGTTACTTGATTAACGACAGTGGTGCTCCACCAACAGTAGGAACAAAATACGAATTAGTCCACAGTGTAGGCATACGGGTATTGAGGTGCTTGAACTCTGAGCGCAATAAACGAGAGCTTAGGTCTTTGATTTCTCTAGCTAACCGATGAATGCCGTATTCCGGATCGACTTCAACGAGCCAATGAACATGATCTAGCATCCTTTTTAGATCAATTAGCTCAGCATTGCGCTTTAGACAAACATCGGTAATGATTGTTTTAAGTCTTTTTTCAACTTCGCCGACCAGTACATCAAGCCGATCCTAATGAACCGTTTAGGCTAAATCATTGAAAAATATCAGCTAGTAGTCGAGCAATTATGGCTATAAGGGTTTTGCCCTTCCCAAGAATATGGGATATCAAAATTTCCATAAAGATAGGATAGTTACGAAACTTCTAGAGGAGACTAACAATGACTATCAATATAACCTCAAGCGATACAACAATTTATTCGACGCAAATATCCGACAAAAATATATATTTTGCGAAGCAAAATCTTACTGGCGTTAGGATTGTTGATTACACTATAAATGGCGGTAACAAGATCGACATGAGCGCAAAAGGCTCTAGTGCAACAGTCCTAGGACAGAATGCTACGATCAAATTAAGCACCACCGACTATGGAGTGGTAACCCTCTCAGGCGCTGGCCATACCGTTACCGGCGCCCATGGGGCAATTGGCGGATCGACGAGTAGCTGGGTTGAGCTGATTAATGGAGGAACTTCTTTAGGCGTCTCCTCTTCTGTGAACATCAATGCAGGAGGCGCTGTACGCCTTCGGGGCACTAGTCAAACAGTTACGCTGGCTGGTAGTGGATCGACGGTCAACGCTCTTAACTTTTCTGTCACTGGCGCTACCGTCAATATGCAAAGTGCCACTGGTGCTACCTTGAAACTCTATAGCTCTACGATCAATCTAAACAGCGCCGGCTATGGAGTAGCAACCCTCTCAGGCACAAACAATTTCGTTACCGGCGCCCATGGGGCGATTAGCGGATCGACGAGTAGCTGGGTTGAGCTGACTGATGCAAGCTCTTCTGTGAACATCAATGCAGGAGGCGCTGTACGCCTTCGGGGCAATAGTCAAACGGCTACGCTGGCTGGTAGTGGATCGACGGTCAACGCTCTTGACTCTTCTGTCACTGGCGCTACCGTCAATATGCTAAGTGCCACTGGTGCTACCTTGAAACTCTATAGCTCTACGATCAATCTAAACAGCGCCGGCTATGGAGTAGCAACCCTCTCAGGCACAAACAATACCGTTACCGGCGCCCATGGCGCTATCACGGGGGCTAACAGTAGCTGGGTTGATTTGGTTGGCGAGGGCTCTTCAGTGACTATGAACGGCGGTGGCGTTCGCCTATATGGCAATAGTCAAACCGTGACGCTGACCGGTAGTGGATCGGACGTAAGTCTTGCAGCCCC
>Ga0114968_10001297_pt1 | contig 19102 bp, 16 predicted proteins | sample M_130807_EF_Meta_FD_87020 | JGI IMG/M metagenome (GOLD analysis project Ga0114968, IMG submission 87020) | Freshwater microbial communities from Lake Montjoie, Canada to study carbon cycling - M_130807_EF_MetaG | ecosystem: Environmental > Aquatic > Freshwater > Lake | place: Lake Montjoie...
TCATCATTCCACACGATGAAAAGTGCAAGCTCATTCATGAACTCTCCAAGTCCAGAACCGTACTCTCTGAGGTAGGTTCCAAAGATTCAGGTATCCTTATCTCACCTGCCAAATGGGTGCGTCTCATGAAAGCGGAATTAGAAGCCGGAAGCTGGAAAGTCATTGCCGAAGGCCGCGAAGCAGGTAATGTTGGCGTATTCAGACCCAATGGCACTGCCCACACCATGCTCATCAACCGCATCATTGCCAATGTCAAGCCAGAAGACATTCTCTGGGAGGCACCTCAAAAGAACCAGCAAGTTTGGTTTATCAAGCTCTTTGGTGCCGAAGTCAATTTAGGCAACATTGCACCCAACGACCTCATTCCATTGGAGTGTTTGCGCTTGGGCTTGCGCGGCGACACCTTCTTCGATTTCCTTCCGAAATCATACGCAGACCGCCTCAAACAAGTCAACGACGATGCCGATGACGACCTAGACGATGAACAAGAATAAGTCGTACACACTTTATTCTAAACAACTTCAAATCACTGGCCACCAAGGCCCTATTTATGCACTTGCTCAGGATGAGCAATATATATATTCGGCGTCTTCAGACAAGTTTGTAGCGCGTTGGCACAAAACAACCGGACAGCAAGATCACTTTGCCATTCGCTGTACGCAAGCGCCATTTAGCTTGCTTGTTTTGCCCGATCACAACCAACTATTAATTGGTTTGTCTGATGGCAGCTTGCACCTTATCGATACCGTACAAAAAGTAGAGCTCAAACACCTCATGGTGCACCGGAGTGCCGTTTTTGCGCTGGCTGCCAATCCTTGCCTAGATCAGCGCTACTCTGCCGATGCCGAGGGCAATGTATTAATCTGGGACGCCTACTGGAACCTACTATTGACGCTTCCTTTAGCATGTGGCAAAATTCGCCATATTGAGGTAGCTCCAGACGGATCTTATTTTGTGGTTGCGGGTACTGACGGCTATTACAGAAAAATCGAAACAACATTTTTCAATGAAACGCAGCAGGTCTTTGCACACCACGAAGGTTGCACAGCGCTTTGTCTTTTGCCCAATGGCGGTATTTTAAGTGCCGGAAAAGATGCGTACATCAGGCGTTGGAGTCCAGCAGGCGAGAAGCTCAATGCCTTTCCGGCCCATCTCGGAACCATCTACCAATTATTGCAACTGCCAAACGGACAATACGTGTCGGCATCGAGAGATAAAACCCTTAAAATTTGGTCGCTAGAAACCGATGAAATTGGTCAGAAGCTCGATCTACAAATGGCTGGGCATCGCCATTCAATTAATGCGCTCATTTCCTTAGCTGATGGGTTTGCAAGTGCGGGCGACGACAAAAGAATCATCGCATGGCATGCATCCAATGCAAAAACGCCGTAATTTTAGTGAATGAAGAGTTGGACGCTTGTGTTTATTTTTTGCAGCCTTGCTGCGCAGGCGCAATTCCAATTCAATTTCAGCAACTTTATTCCGGTGTCTTCTGATGGTCAAAACCTGGATAAAGCTTGGGCTGGCGGCCTCAATACACCGCAATTTTCTACCCTAGACTACGATTTTGACGGCGACGAAGACCTCCTCGTTTTTGACCGCAGTGCAGACCAAATTCGCGTTTTCAAACAAGTAAATTCGGCCTCTGGCCCTACTTATGAAATCGATTTGCGTGCGCACTTGTTTTTTCCGCCTAACTTACACTACCGCGTCACCACCTTTGACTACGACTACGACGGCAGAAAAGACCTCTTTTGCTATGCAGTGGGCGGCATTCAAGCGTATCGCAATACGGGCAGCGCGGCCAGCGGTTTGCAGTGGGAGGCTTATAGTCCTTATTTACTTTCCAATTATGCGGGCCCGACGCTTAATTTGTACATCAGTGGTGCAGACATTCCCGCACTGGTCGATGTCGAGGGCGATGGCGATATGGATATCCTTACGTATCACATCAGTGGCGAATACCTCCAGTACCATCAAAACCAAAGTCAAGAACTTTACGGGCATTCCGATTCACTTGTTTTCATCTTGAAGAACAGGTGTTGGGGCAAATACCGTGAAGATGTCACGAGCAATTCACTATTTTTAAATGACACGAGCTCTTACTGTACCGATGGCAATGTTACCAATCCTGAAATGAAACCCAACGAACAAGCGAAGGCGCATTCGGGATCTACAGTTTTAGCTCTAGACCTCGATCAGTCTGGCGTCTTAGATCTGGTGCTTGGCGATGTCGCTTACGGCAATCTGGTGCGGCTCATGAACGGAGGTACAGCTCCTAATACCAATTCTCCCATGGTAAGTGCTGATTATAATTTTCCGAGCAATACCACCCCAGCCGATGTGCATCTATTCCCCGCAGCATTTAGCGTAGATATTGACTTCGATCAAAAGAAAGATTTATTGGTTGCCCCTAATGCTAACAATGTATCAGAAAATGAGAATAGCGTGTGGTATTACAAAAATTTAGGTAGCAACCAAGCCCCTGTTTTTATTTACCAAGACAACGATTGGCTGCAAGGCGACATGATCGACCACGGTTTGGGTTCGGCACCACTTTTATTCGATGTCAATCAGGATGGCCTCACCGATCTGTTGGTGGCCAATTTCTTTGCCTATAAGCCGGTGCTCAACAAAGAGTCCAGAATTGCTTATTATCAGAATGTCGGCACGGCAAATGCGCCCTCTTTTGTATTGGTCGATCAAGACTTTTTAAACCTATCTGCTGCCAACTTAGGTCAGCGTTTGCTGCCAACCATGGGCGACCTCAATGCCGACGGCAAGCCCGATTTGATCGTAGGTCGGGACAACGGGCAATTGGCTTATTTCATCAATACCAGTGCGGGCACGAGTCCGAACTTTCAGTTGCAAACAAATGCACTTCCCGATGCCAACAATACTGCGATCCAAGTGCCACTTTTTTCAGCGCCGCAACTATTTGATTACAACCAAGATGGCTTACTAGATTTAATGATCGGTCATAAAGGAGGCTCTATTCATTATTACCTCAATACGGGTTCAGCTGCTTCGCCCATTTTTGCGCTCGAAACAACTCAATTAGGCGGTGTAAACGTACAAAGCAACGGCCCAGATGGTTATGCGGTGCCGCACTTCTTTCGCTTTCAAGATACGACTTACCTTATGGTGGGCGCCCTCGATGGACGCATCCATTTTTACGACAGCATTTCTACAGATCCGAGTGTTGTATTTCACGAGCGCAGCCCTGATTTTTTGGGCTTAAGTGCGCAAATTGGTGCTTACGCAGCCACTGCAATCGGAAACCTAGACAACGATGCGCACCTAGAGCTTATCGTGGGTCAAGATGCAGGTGGTTTATTTTTACTTGAGAATGAGCCTGGATCAGACCTCAGTTTAGAAACTTTGGAGTTGCAACCACTGCACGTTTATCCGAATCCTACCGCTGCTCAGCTGACTATTTCGGGAGTGCAAGGGCTTTGTGGTGGCGCTTTATTGACGCTGACGGGACAGGTTATCTATACGTTCAAAGTAGTCAGTGAAGGCTACACACTTGATCTTTCGACTTTGACGGAGGGCTCCTATTTTTTGCGTTTGGCAAATGGGCAAAACGCGTTGGTCATCAAAAAATAATCAACTGATTTTTAACTCGAGTAGCTGCTTGCCATTGAGCTCGGCCTGCAGAATATCTCCAATTTGTACAGGTCCGACACCTGCGGGTGTGCCGGTAAAAATGAGATCACCGGTTTTGAGCGTCACAAATTGTGATACATATGCAATAATGGTGTCTATACTGAAAATAAAATCTTTTGGGTGCCCAATTTGTCTGAGTTCACCGTTCTGAAACAACTTGAATTCAGCGTCTTCTAGATTGACCTCACTTTTCTCAATCCAGTTATTGGATAGCGGTGCGCTGTGGTCAAAACCTTTGGCTTTTTCCCAGGGCAAGCCATTTTCTTTGCTATGTTGTTGGATGTCTCGGGCTGTAAAATCGATGCCGAGCGTAAAATGCGTGTAGTATTTGTGGGCAAATTCAGCAGAGATGTGCTTGCCGACTTTTTCGATGCGGACCACGAGTTCGCATTCAAAATGCAAGTCTTTGGTGAAGTTGGGGTAATAAAAATCTCCTTCTCTGAGTAAGGCGGTATCTGGTTTGAGAAAATAAAGGGGCTCGGTAGGGAGTGCGGCGTTCATTTCCTTGGCATGGTCAGCATAGTTGCGACCAATACAGATGATTTTCATGGCTTTTTGAATTTATTTTTCAATAATTCGAGCTTGTCTTCGATTTGTTGGGAGCTGTTGCCAGCTTTGATGCGCTCCATTTCTTTGCGCAATACTTGTTTGGTGTAGAGCGGAAAATCGGCTTCGAGCATCCAGCCGTAATAGCCTGGTTCGAGTTTGAGTACTTGCGCAACTGTTTTACCCTTGTGCTTGCCAAAATTGTAGCAGACCTCTTGGTTTTCGTCAAAGGCCAAGCGCCCGGCGAAGTCAGCTTGCTTGTTGCCTACTGTAGAAAACTTAGCTAGCCCGGCAATATCGCTGTCTAGATCTGGGTATTTTTCGGTTTGCGCTTGCAAGACTTCTAAAGTGGCTAAGGTGTCGTAAAGTGCGTTGTGTGCGTTTTCGATTTGTTTGCCACAATAGAACTGATAAGCTGCTGCCAGCGTGCGTTGTTCCATTTTGTGGAAGATGTTTTGTACATCTACAAAATGACGCGCCCCTAAATCAAAGTCGATACCGCAGCGCAGTAGTTCTTCGGAAAGTACCGGGATGTCGAATTTGTTGGAGTTGTAGCCCGCAAGGTCGGCATCTTCGATGAAGTCGAGTAGGCGTGGGGCCAATTCAGCAAAAGCAGGAGCTGCTGCAACCATTTCGTTACTGATGCCGTGAATGGCGGTAATTTCTACAGGAATGGCTTGTCCAGGATTGACCAATTCATTGAAGGTTTCGCTACGGCCATCAGGGAAAAGTTTAATGACAGCAATCTGAACAATGCGGTCTTTGGTGATTTGTAAGCCGGTTGTTTCCAGGTCAAAAACGCAAAGCGGGCGGACGAGTTGTAGCGCCATGCTTAAATGGTGGTTTCCGGATCAAAGCCTTCGAGGTAATCGGCAACGCGGCGTACAAACTGACCTCCGAGCGCTCCGTCAACCACGCGGTGGTCATAGGAGTGCGACAAGAACATTTTGTGACGGATACCAATGAAGTCTCCTTCTGGCGTTTCAATAACCGCTGGCACTTTTCTGATGGCGCCAAGTGCGAGAATAGCAACTTGTGGCTGATTGATGATCGGGGTGCCCATGACGTTGCCGAAGGTGCCGACGTTGGTAACGGTGTAGGTGCCACCTTGGATATCTTCTGGCTTGAGTTTGTTGTTGCGTGCGTTGTTGGCCAACTCATTGACGGCTTTTGCCAAGCCAACGAGGTTCATGCGGTCTGCATTTTTGATGACAGGAACGATGAGGTTGCCACTCGGTAAGGCCGCAGCCATGCCGATGTTGATATCTTTGCGCTTGATGATGTTCGTACCAGAAACCGATACGTTGATCATAGGGAAGTCTTTGATTGCTTTGGCCACGGCTTCCATAAAAATTGGCGTAAAGGTGAGGTTTTCACCTTCGCGTTTTTTGAATTCGTTTTTCATGCGCTCGCGCCATTTGACAATGGTCGTAACGTCTGCCTCGACATAAGAGGTCACGTGCGGAGATACATGTACCGACATAATCATATGCTCTGCGATGAGCTTGCGCATGCGGTCCATCTCGATGATTTCGTCTCCGCTATTTGGCACAACTACTGGCGCTTTGATGGCAGGCATGCTGTTGTTGTTTGCAGCTGCTTGTGTTGTCAGTTCGGGTGCAGCTGCTGTGCTTGCTGCCGCAGCAGGAGCTGCTGTTGGCGCTGGCGCACTGCCTCTTGTTTCCAAGTAGCTGAGCATGTCTTTTTTGGTGACGCGGCCATCTTGACCGGTCCCTTGGATAGCTGCTAATTCTTGCGCGCTGATGTTTTCTTTTTGTGCAATGGTGCGTACGAGCGGCGAATAGAAACGGTCTGAACTACCTTTTGCAATTGGTGCGTGTGTGTTTGCTGGTGCGCTGTTGGTCGTTTCAACAACTGGAGCGGCAGCTGGAGCTGGAGTACTTGGTGCTGGTGCAGCATCCGCAACGGCGCCACCGTCTGTAGATAAAATGGCAATGACGTCGCCAACTTGTGCAACTTGGTCTTTTTCGAATAGGATTTGCACCAAGGTACCAGCTGCTTCTGAAGGCAGTTCGTTGTCTACTTTGTCGGTGGCAACTTCAACGAGCGGTTCGTCCATGGCAACGGAATCGCCAATGTTTTTAAGCCAATTGGTAATGGTTGCTTCTGTAACGCTTTCTCCCATTTTGGGAAGACGAATTTCTATTTGTGCCATGTGTTGAAAATTGATGTCGTTGATTTGCCTGCAAAATTAAGCAAATTCAGACAAATATTAGTGTGGTTCGTTGTCTAGCTGCTCGAGTTGCCTCCAGACCGATGTAAGGTCGTGCCACGGAGTGTAGGATTTTGTATATATAAATGCCTGTAGTTCAGTTGGTTCTTCGTTGTTTAATTTGGGTTGCAGAATACAAAGTTTACCTTTTCTGCTTGCGTCAGAATGAGGTTGAACGCCAACAAACGAATAGCGGCCTGCGAGCACTTGAAAAATATTGGTAAATAATTGTTTAGGCTTTTGATACTTCCAAAAAATCAAGGGTAACAAGAGTAGTAATAGACTTGCTAAAATCAGGTCAAGCAGGCGCTTGATGCGTTTGTTAGCAGGCAACTGCAGGGCGTCAAAATGTATGTTGTAGTAGGCACCTGCTTGATCGATAGACGAACTGCCAATAAGATAACTTGCGTTGGGCTGGGCAATTTTGTATTCGAGGTCGAGGGTGGCGGTATCGGCCATATACTGAATGATTTTGGAGGCGCCGACATCTTGAGCCGAGAAAATCATTTCATTGAGTTGGTGCACCCGGATGATGTCTTCGAGCTGCGCGCTTGAATTTGTCGGGAGCGTGCTCACTGAAATTTGTTCTATTTGTTCAATTTCGGGATACGTTGCTTTGAGCAAACCGGCTATGCGCTCAAACTCTTCTGGGTTGGCTACAATGCCGAAGCGTTTTTTCGGAAGCTTGCCAAAATCGATGCGGCCTTTGGTCAGGAGTTCTTTAACCGACCGTGTGAGGTAGAAGGAAACCAAAAAACCAACGGCGCCAAGAAGAATAAAGAGCCTTGAAAACTGCCATTCTTTCGGAAACAACGCATAAGCGACAAGGATTGCGATGGTACCTAAAAAAGTGCTTTTCCAAATTTGCTGAACGCGTGTACCGCGGTCATAGAGGCCAAAAAGCCACGAACAAAAAATCCAAATGCCTACATAAAAAGGAATCAACACGTCATAGGCCCATTCAGGAAAGAGAATTTGGTTCTGTTTCCATTGTTGGGCCAGTAGATATAAAAAACAAACGGAGATTGTAGTGTCAATTGCTGGCCACAAGAGGTTGGTCAGCAATCTTTTGAGGATGGAGGCGCTGGCGCGCAAGTAAATGGCCATGTGAATGGCAAACGAGAAGATGCTCGCGTAGCGTGCAGAAAAGTGCTTTTTGGCAAAGATGACCATTGCGTTGTAAAACACAAACACGTAGTTCAAAGAACCTTTTTTGGTGCTCTCGCCTTTGTAGTGAATGATCTTCGTTTCTGGAAAATAGATATTGCAATAGCCACCGAGCTGAATGCGATAAGACAAATCGATATCCTCGCCGTACATGAAGAACGCTTCGTCGAGCAAACCTACTTTGTCGAGTGTTTCGCTGCGCATCAGCATGAAAGCGCCACTCAATACGTCTACTTCGTGAATTTGGTGTTCGTCGAGAAATCCTAAGTGATACGTTCCAAATTTTTTGCTTTTCGGAAACAACCTAGAGAGGCCAAATATTTTATAAAACGACACCGCTGGTGTGGGCAGGCCGCGCTTAGATTCTGGTAAAAAGCGCCCTTTGCCATCGAGCATGCGCACGCCCATGCCTCCGGCTTTTGGGTGCGCGTCCATGTAGGCGACGCATTTGTCGAAAGTGTCTTGCTCCACGACGGTATCTGGGTTGAGCAGTAAAACATAACGTGCCGAACTCAAGTGAATGGCTTGGTTGTTGGCCTTAGAAAAGCCCACGTTATCTGTGTTGGCAAGTAGCCGAATGCTTGGAAATTTTTCTTGAACCATAGCCACTGATCCGTCGACACTGTTGTTGTCTACAACAAAAACCTCGATGCGCAAGTGTTGGCTCGCGGCAAAAACACTATTCAAACACTGCTCGAGAAAGTTCACTACGTTGTAGTTGATGATCACGACACTCAGGTCAAATTGATGTGCAGTGGTCATTTTTGAGCGATGCAAGAGATTTCGATAGTTACGTCAAGGGGCAAACGCGAAACCTGAACTGTTTGGCGTGCGGGTGCAGTCCCTTTAAAGTAGGCGGCATACACCTGATTCATGGCTTGAAATTCATTGAGGTCTTGCATGAAAATACTGACCATCAGGACGTCATCGGCACACATGCCAGCTTCTTGCAACAAGGCGTCGATGTTTTGGAGAACGCGGGTAGTGGCCATTTCGATATTGTCTAGCTCAAGCAAGCCAGTTCCCGGATTCAGTGGAATTTGACCGCTTATGTAAAGCGTGTCGCCTTTTAAAATTGCTTGGCTGTAGGGGCCAACAGGTGCTGGGGCGTTGGGAATTTGAATGGGTTTTTTAGCTGCTGACATGCCGAGTCTCTGAATTTACTACTTTTGCAAAGTAACAAAAAACAAGCTACGTGAGGGTTCTTTTGATCGATTTTTATGACTCCTTTACGTTCAATCTTGCCCATTACCTCGAGGCAATGGACCTTCAGTTGGTCGTGCAGCGCTACGATAAACTTTCATTCACTGCTTTGGAAGAAGCCAACGTACTGATCTTATCCCCAGGCCCTGGTTTACCCTCAGAGAAAGAAGGACTTCAGGCGCTGTTGCAGCGCTACATAGGTAAAAAACCAATTTTGGGGGTGTGTTTGGGCATGCAAGCAATCGTTGAGCACCTTGGCGGCAGCTTGATCAACCAAATACAAGTCAAACACGGCGTTCAGGAAACAATCGACATTAAGAGTCATGATGGCTTGTTTCGAAATCTGCCTCCACTAATTGAGGTAGGGCTCTATCACTCTTGGATGGTAAGTTGTCCGGAAAACTGGATTACTGCCAAAAGTTTAAGCGCAGTGCCAATGGCCATAGAGCGGCCTGATATCAAGGTATACGGTGTCCAATTTCATCCAGAATCGGTCCTGACGCCGCTCGGAAAAGAAATTTTGCGCAATTTTATACAAATTGTTAGGCATGCTTAGGTATTTCATCTTCAGTTTATTGTTATTCATTGGTGTATTTGCCAAAGCGCAATCTTGCATGGGTCTTTGGATCACCATTGACGACGCTACAGGTTACAAAAAGTCTATTGTCGAACTTTACAAAAAAGAGGGCGTACTCTACGGAAAGGTTGTTTACATCTACAAGCGCGGTAAAGATGGACCCAATTCTAAATGCACTGAGTGCTCAGGTAAACTCTATAATCAACCCATATTAGGAATGCTGATTGCCAAGCAGCTCAAATGGAATGGGTCAGAATGGGAGGGAGGCACTATTTTAGATCCGGATAACGGTAAAACCTACACTTGCTCCATGTGGCTGAACGAAAGCAACCACGACAAACTGAATGTACGCGGATACATTGGCCCCTTTTTCAGGACCCAAGAATGGATCCGTACCGATAAAATTCCGACTGATTAAAACCTTTTTGTTGAACTTTTGTTGTTGTTTTGTAATGTCAAACTTCAACAAAAAATGAAACAAATTTTCCAAGCACTCTTATTTTTTATCCTTCCCCTTTCTCTTTTTGGCCAAAACGGCCTGCTTTCCGGAAAACTCACCAATGGAGCTAATGGTACGCCCGTTTCACCTGCCAAAGTGGCTATTGTCGAATTGCAGTTACTCAAAGCAGTTGATCTAGAAGGGCGCTTTATTTTTGAGGCACTCAAGCCAGGTATTTATACCGTTAAAATTACCGCGCCGGGCTTCGACGAAAAAATACAATCGGAGGTTCAGGTCACTAATGCGCGCCCAACAGAACTCAATATAGAACTCGAAGAAAAAATTCAGACAGCTAAAGATGTAAAAGTCACCGCTGCACCGTTTCAGCGCAAGGTAGAGTCGCCGAACTCGCTCAAAACCCTGAGTGCAACTGAAATTGAACGCTTGCCTGGTGCCAACCGAGATGTCAGCAAGGTCATTGGGGCGCTTCCGGGTGTAGCTGCGCGCGCTACATTCCGCAACGATATCATCATCAGAGGTGGTTCACCGGGTGAAAACAAATTTTACCTCGACGGCATTGAGGTGCCCAATATCAATCACTTTGCAACGCAAGGAAGCAGCGGCGGCCCCGTGGGTTTGCTCAACGTCAACTTTATTAGAGAGGTAGAATTTTACTCTGGCGCTTTTCCAGCCAACCGAGCCAACGGGCTTTCTTCTGTGCTTTCTTTCAAGCAAAAAGACGGCAACAAAGACGCCCTCATTACCAATTTTGCACTAGGTTCCTCTGATGCAGCCCTCACTTTTGATGGCCCAATCGGAGATAAAGGCGATTTTATTTTTTCGGTACGCCGGTCTTACCTTCAATTGCTTTTTGCTGCGCTCAAATTACCTATATTACCTACCTATAATGACTACCAATTCAAGTTCAATTTTCAGCTAGATCCCAAAAATAAACTTTCGATTATTGGGCTTGGCGCCCTCGATCAGTTTGGCCTAAATGCAAGTGTCAATGATGGCCTCACCGATACCGCTCAGATCGCTTACAACAATTTCATTCTCGGCAATCTGCCACAACAAGGTCAATGGAACTACACCATGGGTGCGGTTTGGCAGCATTCTTCTAAAAATTCAATTCAGACGGTTGTGGCCAGTCGCAATATGCTCAACAACCGCGCGTATCGTTACAAAGACCGCATCGAAGAGCCCCAGTTTTTATTACAAGACTACACCTCATTTGAAGCAGAAAATAAATTGCGTTTTGAACATACTTACAACAAAAACGGTTGGCGTTGGAATGTGGGGGCAGGTTATGAATACGCAAAGTATTTTTCAGATACCTATCAAAAGCTTACCATTTTTGGCCAGCCTGCCGTCATTGACTTTGAATCGACGCTCCATTTACACAAATACGCCGCTTTCTCCCAACTCAGTCGTGCGTTCTTAAATGAAAGGTTGCGCTTGTCGGTTGGTGTGCGTGCCGATGGCACTTCCTACAGCGCGCAAATGCGCAACCCCTTCAAGCAGTTCGCGCCTATGTTTTCGGCTTCGTATCGCCTCACCGAAGACTGGGCTATAAACACGAATATCGCACGTTACCACCAATTGCCTTCCTATACCATTCTCGGTTATAGGAATCCTGCAGGAGACCTCATTAACCAACAAAACGGGGTGCGTTACATCCAAGCAGACCATTTTGTATTGGGTACAGAATACCTGCTCAAATGGAATGCGCGCATCACGCTAGAGGGTTTTTATAAAAAGTACAATTACTATCCGTTCTCGCTTAAAGATTCGATTTCTTTGGCCAATATTGGTTCAGATTTCGGGGTGGTTGGGAATGAAGCCGTCACTTCAACTTCTAGCGGCCGCAGTTATGGTGCTGAGTTCTTGTACCAACAAAAACTTTACAAAGGCTTTTATGCTGTGCTCGCCTATACTTGGGTGCGTTCAGAATTCCTTGATAAGAACAATAACTATGTTCCGACTTCCTGGGACAGCCGTCATATTGTCTCGCTTACGGGCGGAAAGCGCTTTAAGAATGGCTGGGAATTTGGCATGCGCTGGTTGTTTTCAGGTGGCGCGCCTTACACGCCTTACAACATTGCTAGTTCAGCGCTCATCAGCAATTGGGATATCAATGGCGTAGGCATCTTAGATTATTCGCAACTCAATACGCAGCGCGAAAGCAACTTTCATCAGTTGAATGTACGCGTCGATAAAAAGCTCTACCTGGACAAATTCAATATGAACTTTTATTTCGATGTGCAGAACGCCTATGGCTTCAAAACAAAGGTGGCACCAATTTTACTCGTGCAAACAGATGCCAATAACCAACCGCTCGTCGATCCGAATGATCCTACGCGCTATCAAACAAAATTGCTAGAAAATGCTTCAGGAATTTTGCAGCCGGCGCTCGGTATTATTATTGAATTTGTCACGAAGAAAGCAAAGTAAGCCGCGTGCTTTGAATTTTTAAAAAAGTGGTATCTTTGCACCCAAAATAAAGAAAATACATGGCAACGAACAGAACTTTTACAATGCTAAAGCCCGATGCAATCGAAAACGGGCACATGGGCAAAATCATCGACATGATCATCAATGCTGGTTTCAGCATCAAAGCAATGAAATACACGCAACTTTCTGAGGCGCAGGCTAAAGAATTTTATGCTGTACACGCCGAGCGTCCGTTCTACGGCGAACTCGTCGAGTACATGACCAGCGGCCCAATCGTTGCAGCTATCCTCGAAAAAGAAAACGCAGTAGCAGATTTCCGTGCACTTATCGGAGCTACCGATCCAGCTGAAGCAGCAGACGGTACCATCCGTAAGGCTTATGCAGAAAGTAAAGGACGCAATGCCGTTCACGGTTCTGACTCCGACGAAAACGCAGCAATCGAAGGTGCATTCCATTTTGCAGCGAACGAAATTTTCTAATTTCGTCCACCGACTATTCATTTAAAGACCGCTCTGCGGTCTTTTTTTATGTACAGCCTCATGAGATTCACAGAAGCCACCGAGAAACGCCGCACTTTTGGCATTATTTCTCACCCAGATGCCGGTAAAACCACCCTGACCGAAAAACTTTTGCTTTTCGGTGGGGCCATCCAAACCGCAGGTGCCGTCAAAAACAACAAAATCAAAAAATCGGCCACCTCTGACTTCATGGAAATCGAGAAGCAGCGCGGTATCTCCGTTGCTACTTCCGTTATGGCTTTTGCTTACAACGGCAAACAAATCAATATCCTCGATACGCCCGGTCACAAAGACTTTGCCGAAGACACCTTTCGGACGCTGACTGCTGTAGATAGCGTCATTCTCGTTATCGACTGCGCCAATGGGGTAGAAGCGCAAACTGCCCGCCTCATGGAGGTGTGTCGCATGCGCAAGACTCCCGTGATCATTTTTATCAATAAAATGGACCGCGATGGTAAAGAAGCCTTTGATTTGCTAGACGAACTCGAAGACAAATTAGACATCAAAGTGCGTCCGCTCACTTGGCCAATCGGTATGGGCGACCGCTTTCAGGGTGTGTACAACATTTACCAAAAAGGACTCAACTTATTTGCTGCCAACAAAACCAAGATTTCAGAAGAAGTGGTCTCTATTTCCAATTTGGCAGACCCCACCTTAGATCAAATCATCGGCGAAAATCCGGCCAACGAACTCCGAGAAGAAATCGATACCGTAGAAGGCGTGTACGATCCTTTTGACCGCAATTCTTATTTGGCTGGCGATGTCGCACCTGTCTTTTTTGGTTCGGCCGTCAACAACTTCGGGGTGAAGGAATTACTCGATACCTTTTGCGAGATTTCTCCATCGCCACAGGGCCGAGAGAGCGACACCCGTATGGTGGAGCCCGAAGACGAACGATTTTCCGGCTTCGTTTTTAAAATCCATGCCAACCTCGACCCGAAACACCGCGACCGCATCGCCTTTTTGCGCATCGTTTCTGGCCGTTTTGAGCGCAACAAGTTTTACCACCACGTGCGCCTCAGCAAAGACATGAAATTCCCGAATCCAACGTCTTTCATGGCCCAAGACAAAAGCGTCATCGACGACGCCTACCCAGGCGATGTCATTGGGCTTTACGACACCGGTTCTTTCAAAATTGGCGACACCCTCACCACCGGCGAAAAAATGCTTTTCAAAGGCATTCCATCCTTTTCGCCAGAAATTTTCCAAGAGTTGGAGAACTTAGATCCACTCAAGTCTAAGCAATTGGAGAAAGGCATTCGCCAGCTTATCGACGAAGGAGTCGCGCAATTATTTGTACAGCAACCCGGAAACCGCAAAATTGTGGGTACAGTTGGTCAGCTCCAGTTCGAGGTCATCAATTACCGCCTCATTCACGAGTACGGCGCCAATTGCCGCTTTGTGCCGCGCAATTATTTCAAAGCTTGCTGGATCACCTCCACCAGCGCCGAGCAGTTGGCTAATTTCAAGCGCGCCAAAAGCAACTATTTAGCCTTAGATAAAGATGAAAATTTAGTTTTCTTGGCCGAAACGCCATTTTTATTGCAAATGGCCGAACAAGACTACCCAGAACTTACTTTTCACCAAACATCAGCTTTCAAACTAGAAGCGGAGTAAATTATTGACGTATATCAAGTTGGTTTCAAGTCAAATTGAACTATTTTAGCTCAAAAAAAGAAATGACTTCGAAAATGGAACGCAGATCTTTTCTCTCTAGACTTGGATTGGGTTTGGGAGGTACGCTATTTTTCCCTTTTACCCAATGGGGGAAATCAAAAACCAGTGACATGCCAGCACTTATTCTTAAAACAAGACCCCTTGGTTTTCAGTGGGAAACCCTTGATCCCTTTCTTTTCTGTGTGCACCACGAAGATTTCTTTCCAAAAGGCAATGCCGATTTAGGGCCAGACCCGAGCAATTTTGAGGGGCGCCACATGGGCCAAGATTTCATCGTTAAAGATGGTTTTCGTATGTATCACGGCTCCACGGTACCTGGTTTTCCTGGCCATCCGCACCGTGGTTTTGAGACCATCACGGTCGTCAGAACAGGTTTGGTGGACCACGCAGACAGCATGGGCGCTGCAGGCCGCTATGGCAACGGCGATGTCCAGTGGATGACCGCCGGTAAAGGCGTGCAGCATGCAGAAATGTTTCCACTGCTCAATCAAGATAAAGATAACCCCTTAGAACTTTTTCAAATTTGGCTCAACTTACCCAAGCGCAGCAAAATGGTGGAGCCGCATTTCAAAATGCTTTGGGCCGAGTCTGTGCCAAAGTTTAGCGTAGCTTCTGCTACTGGTAAAGCAAATATTGAAGTCTTGGTCGGCCAATTAGGTGCGCACAAGGCTGCGGCAACGCCTCCAAATTCTTGGGCGGCAGATCTCAATAACCAAGTGGCTATCTACAATATTCAGTTAGAACCAGGCGCTACATTTGAGCTTCCGGCAACAGCAAGTGGTGTCAATCGCAGTATTTATTACTACGAGGGCAATGGCCTTCAAATTGGTGGGCAAACCATCGCACATTACCACGCTGCCGACGTAGATCCTATTCAGGATTGTACTTTCAAAAATGGAGCCGAAGCCTCCAAAGTATTGGTGCTGCAGGGCCGTCCGATCAATGAGCCCGTTGTACAGCACGGCCCATTTGTCATGAATTCCAAAGAAGAAATCTACCAAGCCTTTCAAGATTATCAAACGACTCAATTCGGAGGCTGGCCTTGGCCGCGCTACGATCAAGTCCACGATGCTAAGCTTGGGCGCTTTGCCAAACACGCGGATGGAAAGATGGAAGAACCTAAGGGTTAACGATTTGCTTGCTTCCTAAAAACTGAAGGCGTCAACTTCTTTTTCTTTAAAAAGACACGATTGAAATAACTCAAGGATTCAAAGCCGCTGTCGTGGGCAATTTTGCCTACGGTATCTTCAGTGGATAGCAATAAATGACAAGCTTCGCTAATGCGCAAATCATTTAAATAATCAGAAAAAGTGGTACCAGTTGCTTTTTTGAAAAACTTACAAAAATTACTTTCTGACATAAATACAAGGTCTGCAACTTGTTTTAAAGTAATTTGTTCATTGAAATGATTTTGCAAGTGTGCACACACTTTATTCACCCTCGTTTCAAATTGTTTGGTCATGATGCCGTGGTAATTTTCAGTAGTAAGCGGTCTAGATTTACCATTACTTAACTCATTGAGAATGGATAATAAAGACAAAATGCGCTCAAGTCCAGCGGTATTCGTTATGTTATAAAGTTGATCGGCAAGATGTTGATCGGACTCAAAACATAGACCTCGATTTGAAAGTTCGAGTAACTTTTGAATGGATTGACTTTCATGAAACTTCAAAAATGGAGCTATGAATTCCTTAGAAAATTGAATGACCAGCGCTTCGGAAGGCGCGCCATTGTCTAGCTTACCACACCATGTATGCGGCAAATTACGGCCCAATAACACCAAGTCACCTTCCAAAAAATGCGCGTGTGAGTTGCCCACAACTCGATAACCAGCGCCTTTTAGAATATAAGTCAATTCATATTCGGGGTGGTAGTGCCACTTGAACTCAAAAGCTGCAACACGCAAGTGTTTTGCATAAAAACTCGCGTCTCCTTGTTTGGATGGTATGTCTTCTAAATGGGCTTTCATGAGCTCTTATCAACTAAATTAATATTTAATTTGCGATAAAAATTCAATATAGTATTATAAAACTACAGAATTCGACTAAAATGCGTCGCCAAGTTGCATTATTTTTGAAAATCTAAAACACGCGCCATGAAGCACTTACTCGATGCATCCTATGCCCTGACTTCAGATCAAATTGCTTTTTTCAAGCAAAATCAATACATCAAACTCAAGCAGGTATTTGACGCTCCGACCATTCAGTTTTTCAATGAAGTAATTTCCAAGCAGGTCGAACAGATGAACAAGGTACAAACTCCACTTGAGGAGCGCAGCACCTATGGTAAGGCATTTCTGCAGCTTTTCAATTTATGGACCGAAAACGACCTCGTGAAAGACTTCGTGCTGAGCAAACGCTTGGGTCAAATTGCGGCAGATCTCATGGAAGTAGATGGCGTTCGGCTCTACCACGACCAAGCTTTGTTCAAGGAAGGTGGCGGTGGCATCACGCCCTGGCATGCCGATCAATATTATTGGCCTTTGGCCAGCGACAAAACGGTGACAGCCTGGATTCCCTTACAAGCCACACCTTTAGAAATGGGTCCTTTAGAATTCAGTGCAGGTAGTCATGTAATTGTTGAGGGTCGCGAATTAGAAATTGGGGATCAGAGCGAAGCAGTCATGCAAAAAAAGCTGCGTGTTACTGATTTTCAACATGTCATAGAAGCCTTTGACATCGGCGAAATCAGTTTCCATTCGGGTTGGGTCTTTCACAGAGCAGGCGCCAATACCACTAGCGACATGCGAAAAGTCATGACGGTGATCTACATGGATAAAGACATGGTGCTCAAAAAACCAGATAATCCCAATCAGGAAGTAGACTGGCATACATGGTGCCCGGGTGCGCAAATTGGCGAGGTCATCCAAACACCACTCAATCCGGTTATTTATTCAAAATAGCCATGAACATACAATATACTTGCACTTTTTGGGGGCGCGAACATTTGTCGGCGAGCGCATTTTTAAATGAGGCCATCAGTCAGGGTTTCGCTGGTGTAGAGATCAATTTTCCCGATGATCAGCAATTTGTGGATGAATTTATGTCTGAATTGGAACGCATCCGCAAGACGAGCCATCCAGATTTTATCTTTATTGCTCAACAAGTGCTTTCAAACAAAAAAGAAACCGTTGCTGCGTATAGCGAACGTTTGACCAATCGACTGAATTTTCTAGTTGAATTCAATCCAAACGCCATCAACTCACATACGGGCAAGGATTTTTTTGGGTTTGAAGAGAATTGCGCCATCATTGAAAAAGCAGAGCAGGTGACAGCCGCTGCGGGCATTCCGCTTTGGCATGAAATCCATCGGGGTCGGTTTTCCTTTCATCTCCGTACGCTGCTCGACTATTTGAACACCTTCCCGAATTTGAAACTCATCGCAGATTTCTCACATTTTTGTGTCGTATCAGAAAGTGATTTAAGTGACCAACAAGAACTCTTGACACGAATCTATCCAAACATCCAACACATCCATGCACGCGTCGGATTTGAGCAAAGTCCACAGGTGAATCATCCTTTTGCTCCAGAATGGAAAAAACACTTGAATAAATACACCACTTGGTGGAGAGAAATCATTGATTTTCATGTGCAGAAAGGAGCTACTCATTTGACGATTACCCCGGAGTTTGGTCCTTACCCTTACCTCCCTCAAGCGCCCTTTAGCCAAGCTCCGCTTGCAGATCAACACGCACTTAATCTCCAAATGAAGCAGTATTTGGAGCAAAACCTGCTCGTCAAATGAAAACCTTCAGCATTCACTTGTTCTTTCTTTTTCCCTCGTTGTCGGGAGCAATCTCCACTATTTGGGCTCAGCACAACGCCGAGTATGTCAGGCCCTTCATCGGAACAGATGGCACCGGACACACCTTTCCGGGGCCCTCTATGCCTTTTGGAATGGTGCAACCCGGGCCAGATAACCAAGATTTTGGTTGGAACCACACCAGTGGCTATCAGTACAAAGACACCTTTTTAATGGGCTTTTCGCAAACGCGCTTCAGCGGAACGGGCATCAATGAAATGGGCGACATCCTCTTGTTGCCAATCAATCCGCAGCAAGTACAGCTCAAAAACGCTTATTTCAAAGAAAGTGAAGCGGCAAGTGTTGGCTATTATGGCCTCACCAAACAAGATGGCGTCGAGGTAGCACTCACTTGCACGGAGCGGGTGGCCTTTCATCAGTATACTTTTCCACAAAATGACGCGCAAGTACTTGTGGATTTTCAGCATGGCCTGCGCTTTGTCTTCGAAGAAAACGATCCCAAAGGATTGGTCCTTGCAAGTGATGTGCGCTTCGAAAACGATTCCACCATTTCAGGGTATTGCTATACCGACAACTGGGTCAAAAGAAAATACTTCTTTTACATGACCTTTGATCAACCTATTGTAAAATCAAGTGAACTGCCTCAAAAAGCAAACGGTAAAGCGCCAAAATACCTCCTGGATTTTGTACTCGAGGCGTCAAAAATTTTAAAAGTGAAAATAGCCTTATCTACGGTGGATGTAGAAGGCGCTAAACGAAACATGGAAGCAGAAGTCGACCATTGGGATTTTCAAAAAGTACGCGACGCAAACCGAAACAGTTGGGAAAACTATTTGTCGCGAATTGACATCAAGGCA
>Ga0114968_10001299_pt1 | contig 19082 bp, 18 predicted proteins | sample M_130807_EF_Meta_FD_87020 | JGI IMG/M metagenome (GOLD analysis project Ga0114968, IMG submission 87020) | Freshwater microbial communities from Lake Montjoie, Canada to study carbon cycling - M_130807_EF_MetaG | ecosystem: Environmental > Aquatic > Freshwater > Lake | place: Lake Montjoie...
ATGGTCTCGGTGGTCGCCGTCTCATTCAGACAGAAAACGTGCCTTACGTTATCCGCGCCTGCCGGGGTATGGGGGGCCCTGCCGTGCCCCCGGGCCGCGTGGGCGAACCTGCGTCACGGTGCGGTGACCATGGACACCCTGGTGTCCGTCGGGGTGCTCGCTGCTTTCACGTGGTCGCTGTATGCACTGTTCCTCGGCGGGGCGGGCATGCCGGGCATGCGTATGGGCTTCACGCTTCTAGCGAGTCGCGCCAATGCTGCGCCTGAGCCGTACCTCGAGGTCGCCGCCGGAGTCACCGTGTTTCTGCTCCTGGGCCGCTATCTGGAGGCACGCGCGAAGTCGCGTTCCGGCCAAGCCCTTCGACTGCTGCTGGAGCTCGGTGCCAAAGATGTGGCCGTTCTGCGTAATGGAGTCGAGGTACGGGTGCCGATCGGCGACCTGAAGCGAGATGACGAGTTTGTCGTACGGCCCGGCGAGAAAGTTGCGACCGATGGTCTGGTGATCGACGGCACTTCGGCCATTGACGCAAGTGTGATCACCGGTGAGTCGGTACCGGTCGATGTGGGTCCCGGTGATCGTGTGATCGGCGCAACCACCAACACCGGTGGTCGGCTGCTGGTGCGGGCAACGCACGTCGGAACCGACACTCAATTGGCACAGATGGGCCGCATGGTGGAGGCGGCGCAGTCGGGCAAGGCGCCGGTGCAACGACTTGCCGATCGCGTGGCGTCGGTTTTCGTCCCGATCGTCATGGTGCTGTCTGCGGGCACGCTGATCGGATGGTTGGTGGCCGGGTCCGGCGCGCAGTCGGCATTCACTGCGGCTGTCGCCGTGCTGATCATCGCCTGTCCCTGTGCGCTCGGCTTGGCGACTCCCACAGCACTCTTGGTGGGCACGGGTCGTGGCGCGCAACTGGGCGTCCTCATCAAAGGCCCGCAGGTTCTTGAGTCCACGCGTCGCGTCGACACCGTGGTTCTCGACAAGACCGGCACCGTCACGACGGGCCACATGCAGGTTCTAGATGTCATCACTGCGCCGGGGTGGACGCGCGATCGGGTGATGACTCTGGCCGGGCCCGTGGAACATGCATCTGGACATCCCGTGGCCATGGCTGTCGCGGGTGCGGCAGCCACGCCGCTGGCGGCCGTTGAGTCATTCGTGAGCGTGCCCGGGCGCGGAGCATCCGGAGTCGTGGGTGGCCATGCGGTTGCCGCGGGCCGCCCATCGTGGTTGATGGACGAATGGTCGATCAACGAGCCTGCTGACCTTGCCGACGCGCGAGCGCGTCACGAGGCAGAGGGTCGCACCGTTGTCGCCATCGCTGTCGACGGCGCATTGGTGGCTGTAGTCGTCGTGGCCGATCAGATCCGTCCGACAAGCGCAGAAGCGATCGCGGCTTTGCGAGAACTGGGACTGTCTCCCGTGCTGCTCACCGGCGACAACGAGGCAGCCGCACGCACGGTGGCAGCCCAGGTGGGTATCACGGACGTCATCGCGCAGGTCCTGCCCCAGGACAAGCTCACCCACATCCAGCAACTGCAGGCGCAGGGCCGCACGGTCGCGATGATCGGTGATGGTGTCAATGACGCTGCTGCCCTCGCGCAGTCGGACCTGGGGATGGCGATGGGCGCCGGCACGGATATCGCCATCGAGGCTGCTGACATCACCCTCGTGCGCAATGACCTACGAGCGGCAGTCGATGCCATTCGATTGTCCCGTCGCACCCTCGCCATCATCATCGGCAATCTCGTGTGGGCATTCGGCTATAACGTCGCTGCTATTCCACTGGCAATGGCCGGTCTGCTCAATCCGCTCATTGCCGGTGCCGCCATGGCGTTCTCCTCGGTCTTCGTGGTCACCAATTCGCTGCGACTTCGGCGCTTTCGACCCGCTTCCCGTTAGCCTCGACGGGTGATCGACCTTGACGCCATGACGTTGGATTGGCTCCGGCAGCGTCAAAGCGCCAAGTGGCGGATGTTCGGCTCCGACGTGCTACCGGCATGGATTGCCGAGATGGACTTTCCGATCGCGCCCCCGATCGCCGAAGCGTTGCGTCACGCCATTGACATATCCGATCTTGGCTACCGCTCGGAGGCGGGACTGGCCGAGGCGATGGTGGAGTGCGCTGACCGCATGTGGGACTGGCGTCCTGACCCGCGCATGGTCATCTCTGTCTCGGATGTCGTGGTGGCTGTGGGTGCAGTCGTCTCTGTGCTCACCAGCCCGGGTGACGCTGTCGTGATCATGCCGCCGGTATATCCGCCGTTCTTCGAATCCGTCACGGTGTCCGCTCAACGCTCACTCGTGCAGGTGCCCCTGATACGTGACGACACCCGGCGATGCACGATGGACCTCGAAGCCCTGGCAGCAGCATTCGCACGCACTGACGTGACCGCATGCGTCCTGTGCAGTCCGCATAATCCGACGGGCACGGTGTTCACCCGCGCAGAACTCTCGAGCCTCGCGGCCTTGGCGGACGAACACGGCGTCGCGATCATCACCGACGAGATCCATGCACCGCTGACGATGCCGGGCGAGACGTTCATCCCGTATCTATCTGTGGCTGGCGACGATGCGCGAGCCGTGCTGGTGACCAGCGCATCGAAGGCGTGGAATACGCCGGGACTCAAATGCGCGCAGATTGTCGGGACGGGTGCCACCGATGCACTGCTGCGCGCACAGATCCCGCACGACATCCAGTACGGGGCCGCGCATGTAGGCGTGATTGCTGCCGTGTCCTCTTATCGTGATTGTGGTCCGTGGCTGACCGATGTCATCGGAATCATCGATGCCAACATGCGGTGGCTTGAGCAGGAGATTCCGTGTCGATTGCCGCTCGCGGGATTCGTGCGTCCGCAGGCCTCTTACCTTGCCTGGGTTGACCTCACGGCTTATGACCTCGGTGACGACCCGGCCACGGTGATTCAGCAGCACGGCAAGGTGGCCCTGAGTCAAGGTCACACCTATGGAGAGCAGGGACGGGGCTTCGTTCGCATCAATGCCGGCACATCACCGGCCATCCTCGCTGAGATACTGACGCGCATGGAGCGTGGCATCACGGCAGCGGCCTGAAGTCGTGTTTCCTCGTACCGGCACGACGACGGGTTTTGTCGCGCACACGCTTGCCGCGGCGTCTGCGATGGCCGTGATGACCCTCGCGGTACTCGCGGTACTCGCGGTTCTCGCGGCACCCTCGGCGCACGCGGCGCCGCCCGTCGGGCCGTACGCCATCGGTGACTCCGTCATGCTTGGCGCAAAGTCCCAACTCCTCGCGAGGGGTTTCTACGCGGTGAACGCGGTCCAGAGTCGGCAGTCCTACGCCGGGCCGGCTCTGTTGCGCGCCCGGGCCGCTCGGCTGCCGCGATTCGTCGTGATCCATCTGGGCACCAACGGCACCTATCCCTTGAGCGTGTGCCACCAGATGGTGGATGCGGTGGGGCCGGGGCACCAGGTGTTCCTTGTCACCATTCACGTGCCGCGTCGATGGCAGGACGCTGACAACGGTGTCATCCGCACGTGTGCCGACTCATACCCCGACGGGCACGTACATGTCGTCGACTGGAACGCGGCTGCGCGCGCCCACCCGGGCTGGCTCTACGCCGACCACACCCACCTGAGACCTGAGGGGGCCAAGGGGTTCGCCGACCTGATCACCGGCGCGATTGCTGTGGCGCATGATGACGGGAGTTCCTAGGGCGTCGAATGTCCACAACGCCCGTTCCTAGGGCGTCCTAGGACTTGTGCGGTTGGTCACAGGACAACGCTTTCATGGCCAACTGGCATCGCCGAAAGTGCCCAGCGGGTGAATGATGTCTCCACTAGTTGGGCTGGACGGCCCGGCACTGGATGGAGCGCCGCTATGACGATTCCCGGTCTGGAGAACCCGCCTACGGCCAACAAGCAGTTGGTGGAGTGGGTGGAGGAGATCGCCGCGCTCGCCAAGCCTGAGCGAGTCGAGTGGTGCACCGGCAGCGACGAGGAGTGGACTCGACTTACAACCATGATGGTCGACGCCGGAACCTTCATTCGGCTCAACGAAACAAAGCGCCCCAACTCCTTCCTTGCGCGATCGAATCCCAGTGACGTGGCCCGGGTCGAAGATCGCACGTACATCTGCTCTGCACGCGAGCTCGATGCAGGCCCCACCAATAACTGGGCCGAGCCCAATGAGATGCGCGGAACCCTTCGCGGACTCTTTGACGGCTGCATGCGCGGTCGCACGATGTACGTCGTGCCGTTCTCCATGGGTCCCCTCGGTTCGCGCATCTCGCAGCTCGGGGTGGAGCTCACCGACTCTCCCTACGTCGTCGTCAACATGAAGATCATGACGCGCATGGGACAGGCCGCTCTGGACCAGATCGGTGAATACGGCGAATTCGTACCGGCCGTGCACTCGGTCGGCTTCCCGCTCATCGACAACGCGGGTGCGGCTCGCGCCGATGTCTCGTGGCCATGCAACGACACCAAGTACATCGTGCACTTTCCCGAGACGCGAGAGATTTGGTCGTACGGCTCCGGTTACGGCGGCAACGCGCTGCTGGGCAAGAAGTGCTTCGCTCTGCGCATCGCCTCCGCGATGGCGCGCGACGAGGGCTGGCTTGCCGAGCACATGCTCATCCTCAAGCTCACGTCCCCAAGCAACGACGTGCGGTACATCACCGCAGCCTTCCCTTCCGCCTGCGGCAAAACCAATCTTGCGATGCTTGAGCCGACCGTCAAAGGCTGGAAGGTCGAGACCGTCGGTGACGACATCGCCTGGATGCGCTTTGGCGAAGACGGCCGTCTCTACGCCATCAATCCGGAGGCTGGCTTCTTCGGTGTCGCCCCCGGCACCGGCATGCACACCAATGCCAACGCCATCCGCACGCTGACCGGCAACTGCATCTTCACCAACGTGGCGCTCACCGATGAGGGCGACGTCTGGTGGGAAGGCATGACCGAGTCCGCGCCCGCGCATCTCATCGACTGGAAGGGCAACGACTGGACCCCGGCATCTACCGAGCCCTCCAGCCACCCGAACTCCCGCTTCACCGCGCCCGCCGGTCAGTGCCCGTCGATTGCACCCAACTGGGAGGACCCCGCGGGTGTGCCGATCGACGCGATCTTGTTCGGCGGACGCCGCGCGACCAACGTTCCGCTGGTCACCGAGTCCTTCGACTGGGCGCACGGCGTGTTCCTCGGCTCGACCGTGTCCAGCGAGATGACCGCTGCCGCGGTCGGCGGTGTGGGCCAGCTTCGACGCGACCCGTTCGCGATGCTCCCGTTCTGCGGATACAACATGGCCGACTACTGGAACCACTGGCTCAAGATCGGTTCGTTCACCTCGGCCGACAAGCTGCCAAAGGTGTACTCGGTCAACTGGTTCCGCAAGGATGCCAACGGCAAGTTCATCTGGCCGGGCTTTGGTGAGAACTCGCGCGTGCTCGCATGGATCGTCGATCGCCTCGCAGGCAATGCCGAGGCTCAGGACACTGCCATCGGGCGACTGCCCGCCGATGGTGCCCTCGACCTCGATGGCCTGGACCTCACGGCGGAGCAGGTGGCCGAGTTGTTCCACGTTGATCCCACGACGTGGAGCGCCGAAGCAGATCTCACGCAGGAGTACTACGACCAGTTCGGCGATCGTGTGCCTGCCGTGCTGCGCGAGCAGCTTGCCGGCTTGCGTTCACGCCTGGCGTAGAGATGCACGCGTGCAAGCACGCTCATGCATGGTCAGGCCGATGTGCTTCTTCCACGGTGGACCCTGCTCGCACGGGCGTGACTGGCCAACGCTGCGACGTTGACTGCCTTAGGCTCCCGGTATGAGCACCACGCCCTTGGACAGCCCCGGCCTCAGCGGGGGGACACTGCTGGACGAGCGCACCTCGAGCACCGATGACGGTGATCACGAGAAGTTCGCCCATTACGTCGAGAAAGACAAGATCGTCGAGAGCGCGGTGATGGGCAGTCCGGTCAAGGCGCTGTGCGGCAAGGTCTGGGTTCCCAACCGCGATCCATCCAAGTTTCCGGTGTGCCCGGACTGTGAACGCATCATCAAAGAGATGCGAGGCGGCTCGAACTGACGAGCGTATGGCGCGGTCGCTATCGACCGATGACGATCGGCATCGTCGCTCTCATCACCCTCATGGCATTCGAGGGCATCGGTGCGTCGACGGCGATGCCTGCCGTCGCACAGGACCTGGACCTTCGCGGTGACTACACATGGGCGTTCAACGCCTACACCGTTGCCTCACTGTTCGCGATGGTCGCCGCCGGGCTGTGGTCAGATGCCAAAGGCCCGCGAGGGCCGGTGATTGCCGGCGCACTCACCTTCCTCGTCGGTTCTGTGTGCGCCGGACTTGCCACCAACCTGCCCGTTCTCATCGCTGGCCGAGCGATGGAAGGACTGGGCACCGGCGCGATCATCGTGGCCGTCTACGTGCTCATCGCGCGGGCCTTCGACGAGGCTGCGCGTCCCCGGGCGTTCTCGGTGCTCGCCGCGGCCTGGGTCCTGCCCTCTCTCGTGGGCCCGCTGGTGGCCGGATGGCTCACCGAGTCGATCAGCTGGCGAGCGGTGTTCCTGCTCGTCCCACTGTTCGTCATACCTCCATTCCTGCTTCTGGTCCCGCGACTGGGTGAATATCAGGGTGGGTCACCTCAAAGCGGCGCCCGGCCGCGTCTGGTGGCCGGTGCAATCGCCACGCTGGCGCTGTTCGTCATGCAGGACGGGCTGGTGCGCGCCAGTGTGCCCGGGGGAGTCGAAGCCCTCGTGGGACTGGTCCTCTTGGTGATCGCATTGCGCAGGCTGCTGCCCGCAGGCGCACTGGGCTTTGCGCGTGGACTGCCCACCAGCGTGATGATGCGCGGATTGATTGCCGCGACATATTTCTCCGCTGAGGTGTTTGTGCCATTGGCGCTCGTACAGATCCGCGGGGTGAGCGTCACCTACGCCGGCATGGTGCTTGCGGGTTCGGCGGCAATGTGGAGCCTGGGGTCGTGGACCCAGAGCCGAATACCTGGTGACCGCGATCGCTCGACGGTGGTGCGCGGTGGCCTGACCCTGGTGATCCTCAGTGTCGTCACCCTTCCGATGTCGATGGACTCATCGGTGCCCCCGTGGATCGCGGGCATCTCCTGGGGCATCGGGGCGTTCGGTATGGGGTTGGCCATCCCGTCGGTGGCGGTGCAGGTGATGCGACTGTCGCCAGATCAGGACCAGGGACGCAACTCCGCGGCCATCCAGATCGTGGATGCCGTCTGCGTCTCCCTGGTGGTCTCACTGCTGAGTTTGGGCTATGCCGCGTCGATCACGGGCGCGGGCGTAACGGCCCGAACCTTCACTCTCTTGTGGCTAGCCAGCGCAGCTGTGGGGCTGGTGGGGTTTGTGGTGGCTGGGCGCATGAGGCCGACCCCACTACCGAGTTCCGCGTCTTGCCTCTGACAGGATCTAGTCATCTCGACCAAGGAGTACACATGCGTTCGTCATTGCTGACCATCGGTGCCGCTGCCCTCCTGCTCACCGCCTGCGGGCAGGCGACGTCCTCATCCACGGACACCGCGGCCGCGACCGCAGTCCCGTCCGGCACCTCAGCCACCAGTGCTGTTGATCCGTGTGCGAAGGCAAACCTCACCCTGGTCACCGGCGGCAAGCTCACGGTCGGCACCGACAGCCCGGCCTACCCGCCCTACTTCGTCACTGACGACCCGACCAAGCAGGACGGCGACCCCAGCAGCGGACAGGGATTCGAATCCGCCGTCACCTATGCTGTCGCTGACACGCTTGGCTTCACCAAGAACGAGGTGGAGTGGGTCACCGTTCCATTCAACAGCTCTTACGCGCCGGGCGACAAGAACTTCGATTTCGACATCAACCAGATCTCCATCACACCCGATCGCCAGAAGGCCGTGGACTTCTCCGACGGTTACTACACCGTCAACCAGTCCGTCGTGGCGCTCAACGGTTCGTCAATTGCCAATGCCAAAAGCCTCGCTGATCTCAAGGGCGCCAAGCTCGGTGCACAGATCGGCACGACAAGCCTGGACTTCATCAACAACGTGATCAAGCCGACCGAGAAGCCATACGTCTACAACGACACCAATGACGCCAAGAGCGCGCTGGCCAACGGACAGATTGATGGCATCATCGTGGACCTGCCCACCGCGTACTACGTCACCGCGGCTGAGATAGACAACAGCAAGATCGTCGGCCAGTTCAAGGCTCAGACCGGTGGGGAACAGTTCGGTCTGCTCTTCGCCAAGGGCAACCCGCTGGTGACGTGCATCAACACGGCCCTTGCCTCGCTCCAGTCCTCCGGTCAGCTGCAGAAGTTGCAGGACCAGTGGCTGGCGGGCGCCGCGGCTCCGTACTTCACGGAGTAGCCACGGCACCCTCAAGCCCGGTGCCGGGCTCCGCGGTCGCGTATCGCGATCCTGTCCGGCTGCAGCAATCGCGCCATCGCGCCCGTCGCGATGCATTCACGGGCATGGCCAGCCTCGTGGTCTTTGTTGTTGTCATCGCAGTTCTGGTCGGCAGCACTCCCGGGTGGCCGGTGGTTCGCGAGACCTTCTTCAACGCGCAGCAGTTCGGCGACTCTTTGCCAGGTCTGCTCGAGGCCTTCTGGCTCAACGTGCGCATCTTTCTGGTGGCAGAGCCCATCATCCTGGTCCTGTCACTGGGGATCGCGATTGTGCGCACCCTGCGAGCTCCCGTGCTCCTGCCGCTGCGGCTCGTGGCCACGATCTACGTCGATGTCTTTCGCGGAGTGCCGACGATCCTGGTGATCTTCCTGCTGGGCTTCGGAGTGCCGGCCCTGCGTCTGCAGGGCGTGCCCAACAGTCCGGTGTTCTGGGGCACGGCCGCGCTGATCCTGTCCTACAGCGCCTATGTGGCCGAGGTGTTCCGGGCAGGCATCGGCTCGGTGCACCCCAGTCAGCGCATGGCGGCCCGATCCCTGGGCCTGTCGACCTGGCAGACCAATCGCTACGTCGTGATCCCGCAGGCAATTCGCAATGTCGTACCTCCGCTGCTCAACGACTTCATCTCGCTGCAGAAGGACACCGCTCTCGTGGCCGTGCTTGGCCCGGTCGAGATTCTTCGACAGGCGCAGATTGATGCGTCGTCGACGTTCAACTACACGCCGTATGTCGTTGCCGCACTGATCTTCATCGCGCTCACGATCCCCATGACTCGGTTTGCGGACTGGGTTCAGTCGCGCATGGCTCGTCGGCAGCGGGCCGGGGGGACGGCATGAGCGTGATCGAGATTGGTGGAGTCTGGAAGTCCTTCGAGGAGTTGCCGGTGCTGCGGGGTATCGACCTGACCATTGAGTCCCACCAGGCTGTGGTTCTCATCGGTGCGTCCGGATCAGGAAAGTCGACGCTGCTGCGATGTATCAACGGCCTTGAGACGGTCGACGCGGGATCAATCGTTCTCGCGCCACGCACGCGCGAGGAGGTCGACATCAGTGCGCCGCGGGTCGACATGGATGCGGTCCGTCGTCGCATTGGCATCGTGTTCCAGTCCTACAACCTGTTTCCGCACCTGTCAGTTCTGGACAACGTCACCCTTGCGCCGCGCAAGGTTGCCGGAGTGCGGGCCGAACAGGCCACCGACGAAGCGATGGCACTCCTGACCCGATTCGGGCTGGGCGACAAGGCGGGGGAGTACCCCGATCGCCTGTCCGGAGGGCAGTCGCAACGAGTCGCGATCGTGCGGGCACTGGCGCTGCAGCCGGAGGTGATGCTGTTCGACGAAATCACGTCGGCGCTTGACCCGCTGCTGGTGGGGGAAGTCCTTGACGCGGTGCGCGAGCTCAAAGCTGGGGGTCTCACATTGGTGATGGCCACGCATGAGATGGGGTTCGCACGGGACGTGGCCGACCAGGTCTGCTTCCTTCGCGACGGGATCGTCTTCGAGCAGGGCCTGCCCGAGCAGGTCCTGGGCGATCCGCAGCGTCCGGAAACGCGTGAGTTCCTCGCGCGAATCTTGGGGTAACGAGTGAGTGAACCGCATGAGGCCACTGGCACTCACGTGACCTGTGAGGCGCGTCATTCCCCGCTCAGTGGGGCGTCAGCCCCTACCGTGGAAGTACGGGGCGGGTGTGCCGTCCAGTAACAGGAGGAAAACATGTCCACGGCTACTCAGTCGCCGCAGCAGATGGAAGACAACGTGCTCGCCGAGATCGGCAAGCACTGGGGTGTGGCTCTCGTACTCGGCATCGTCAGCCTTGTCATCGGCATCATCGCTGTGGCGTGGCCGGCCGCGACCATCGTCGTCATCGCAATCCTGCTCGCCATCTGGCTGCTGGTCTCCGGCATTTTCGAGATCATCCGAGCGTTCGGCCACGGCCTGTCCGGAGGCATGCGCGCGCTGCTGCTCATCACGGGCGTCCTGTCGATCTTCGTCGGCATCCTCGCCTTCCGCAGCGCCTTCGAAGCTGTCGAGATCCTCTCCATTTTCATCGGCATCGCCTTCCTGTTCCGCGGTTTCGGCGCTCTGTTCATGGGTATCGAGTCCAAGAACGGACGCGGCTGGAACATCTTCGGCGGCATCGTCATGCTGATCGGTGGCATCGTGGTCCTCACGTGGCCGGGCATGTCCCTCGTCACGCTTGCCTGGGTCAGCGGCATCTGGCTGGTCGTCATCGGCATCTTCGAGATCGTCGCGGCCTTCCGCATTCGCTCGATGCACAACAAGCTCGCGTCGGCATAGTCGACACCCACGTAGAACTGCGACGCGTCCGCCATGGCTGCAGAGACGTCGCAAACGCTTGACCGAGGGCTGCGGGTGCTCGAGGTGGTGGCAGAAGCCCCTGATGGGCTCACCGTCTCCGAGCTTGCCGCAGCCCTCGGCATTGGGCGCACAGTGGTGTACCGCCTTGTGGTGACCCTGGAGCATCACGCCTTGATTCGCCGTGGGCCCGACGGACGCTGCCGGTTGGGTCTGGGGCTGCTCGCCATGGGTCGCCAGGTGCAGCCGGTTGTACGCGACACCGCCCTCCCCGCTCTGCGACTCCTGGCGGAGGCGGTCGGCGCGACCGCGGTGCTCACGATCGTCGACGGTCAGGAAGCCTTGGCTGCGGTGGTGGTCGAACCTGCCCGTTCGGACGTGCATGTGGCCTACCGCTCGGGATTGCGACACCCCTTGGAGGTCGGTGCAGGCGGCCGCGCAATCCTCGCGGCACGCACGGCGGCTGGCCGTCCGCTGGAGCCGGCGTGGGTGGTGTCCAATGATGGCTCGCAGGGCGCCTTCGGCATCGCCGTACCTGTGCTGGGCGTGCCAGGGTTGGAGGCCAGCGTCGGCGTGCTGGCCCTGCGCGAACTGAACGAGGCCGAAGTGGGGCCGCGCGTGGCCAGAGCCGCTGGCGAGATCTCCCGTGCCCTTCGTTGAGTGGGACGGCCACGAGAGCGGTCCTACCGTGCGGGCTTGGGTCCCCAGCAGCCGGTGATGGTCGCGGCAAGCCCATCAACGGCTTGGCGTGTAGCGAGCTCAGGGAAGCGCTGTGGTCGATGGTTGACCAAGATCGAGAAGATTCGCTCACCGTTGGCGGACTGAGCGATCCCCGATAGCCCGATCGTGTCGAACAGTGTGCCGGTCTTCGCGCGAATGGCACCTGCCGCACAACGGGAGTTCTTGGTCGTATAACGCCCGTAGTTGGCGGCCAGTGTGCCCGTCTGCCCGGACAGTGGCATAGCACCATCGGCGAACATTGATGCGTACGGTGCCGGGTTGGTGACGCGCACATAGCGCACCAACTGCGCCAGAAACGTGGGACTGAGTCGGTCCTCGCGCGAGACGCCACTGCCGTCGGCAAGCACCAAGCCGTCCGTCATCAGGCCAAGCCCAGCGATGATGTGCATAGCAGCGGCGCGCGCACCATCCCACGTCGTGGGCTGGCCCTGCGCGCGCGCGACCTGACGAAACAGCACTTCGGCAATGTTGTTCTCTGACACGCTGAGCATTCGGGCAACGGCCTGGGTCGCCGTGTGGCCCGCGCTTTGGGCCAACGTCGCCGCCGCATCGTCTGCCTTCACGGGCGCGCCCACGGTGCTGGAGATACCCAGGGCCGTGAGGTCGTCAGCAAAGGTCTTGGCGGCAAGCGCAGCGGGGTTGGGCCGGTAGTCATTGATGCGTGCGAGAGCGCTGACCGGTGAGACAACGGATGGCACGTAACCGGCGGTCCACCCGGGGCCATCAGTGGCCGGGGCGAAGAGCGTGTCATCTACGTGCACGACGACCGACTGCCCCGGGGCTGTCGTTCCGGTGAGTTGCTTCGCCGTTTGTCCGGCCAGGTCCTTGAGGTCGAGATTCGACATCAGCGGGTCTCCGCCGCCCTGCAGGATGACGTCGCCCGGCGTCGCTCCAGCTCGCACACGCGTCGTGAACTTCGCGTCTGCCCCCAGGGCGGTGAGCGCGGTGACCGCGGTCACGAGTTTCATGTTGGAGGCGGGAAGCTTCATGGCCTTGGCCTTGTGCGAGGCGAGGACGAAGCCGCTGGCGGCATCGATCACAAGCAGTGCCACATCGGTGCCGAGTCGGGGATTGTGCAGGCGCTGCCGGATGAGGGGATTCAGCGGATCGTCCGCCGCCATGGCTGGCGGGGCCGCCGTCAGGAGGAGCCCGGCGACGAGGCCGGCCAGCACGGCGCCCACGAGGGGGCGCGCGATCAGGGCCTTGATCTGGTGACGCATGGTGACCATGGTGCGACAGGGGTCACCCGGGTCGGTGCACCGGGTACCCCTGGACGTGACGCACAATGGTGGCGCCCCCTCCCGCGATCAAGGATGCCCCATGCTGCGTACCCGTCCCCGAGCCCTCGCAGGGTTGATGGGCGCGCTGACCTTGGTCCTCATGCTCGGGGTCGTGAGCGCTCCCGCCCGCGCCGATGGCCCGGCGCCCAAGCGGATCATTTCCGGCTGGCTGCCCTACTGGCTGACCTCGTCGGCAAAGCCCCAGGGGGTCGCGGTCGCGACGGGCAATGCGGACCTGCTGACCGATGTGTCGCCGTTCTGGTACTCGGCCACCGCCCGTGCGGGTGGTGGCGTCCAGGTCGGGTTCAATCCCAACTTCGGCGGCGCCGCCGCCAATGCGGCGTGGACCGTCGGTCAGCTCAAGGGGGCCGGCATCCCGGTGCTTCCGTCGATAGCGGACGGTTCGGGCAAGGGCACGATGGCCGCCACGCTTGCCAACCCCACGCTGCGAGCCCAGCACGTCGCCGACATCGTCGCGCTCGTGAGCGCCAATGGGTACAACGGTATCGACCTTGACTATGAAGTCTTCGCGTTCAGCGATGGCAACGCGTCGTGGGCAGCAACGCAGCCCAACTGGACGCAGTTCGTGACCGACCTTGCTGCGGCTCTGCACGCACAGGGAAAGCAGCTGTCGGTCACCATCCCGCCTCCGTGCGGTCAGAATTCTGTATGTGGGCCGCGGGCGGGGTACTGGGTCTACAACATCGGAGCGATCGGGCAGGTAGTGGATCAGCTTCGGATCATGGCCTACGACTACCACGTCAGCGCGCCTGGACCCATCGCGCCGATCAGCTGGGGCAGGGCGATCACCCAGTACGCGGCCTCAGTCATGCCGGCGAGCAAGGTATGGCTCGGCGTACCCACCTACGGACGTTCCTGGACGGCAAAGGATGCCGCGGGCAAGTACCAACTTGCGGGCACGTGTCCCAAGAGCGGTTCCGCGGCATACACCTCGCTCACGTCGCCGAGTTCCGTCGCCGGCTCCGACGTGGCCGGGGTGCTTGCGGCCGCAGGGATCACCCCCGACAGGATCGTTTTCGACGGCGCATCGCAGGAGAGCACCGTCGCCTATCCCAAGAACGTCACGTGGACCGATGCCGCCGGCGCGCAGCAGGTATGCACGGCGACTCGCATCATGTGGTTCGGCAGCCCGCAGGCCGTGACCGCACGCACGGCACTGGTGGGCGAGTTCGGCCTTGGCGGCGCTGCCTTCTGGACGATCGGTGGCGAGGACCCAGCCCAGTGGGGCGCTCTGCGTGGCTATGCGGTCTCGCTGAATCCCGCCCCATCGACGGTCGTCGCGATCGGTGCTCCGGCCACGACCTTCGGCGACCCGGTGGCGATCACGGCGACCGTGACCACCCCTGCCGGACCGCTCGCGGGTGCCCCGGCCACGGCCCGCTTCCGCCCGCAGGGTGCGCAAGCGTGGACCGACGTTCAGACGGTGGCGACCAACCCCGATGGCACCGTCGCGTTCCAGGTGGCTCCCACGGCGACAGGTGACTGGCTGGTCTTCGTTCCGGGGGCTGCCGGGCGCAGTGAGGGCTCGAGTGCCCCCTTCACCACCCAGGTTCTCGCCATGGTGACCGCAACCCCCAAGGCCGGCGTCGTCGCCAAGGGCGGCGCCCTCAGGGTGCGCGCGGTGGCCCAGCCGGCATCGCTCGGGCAGCCGCTGGTTCTTCAGATCAAGAAGCCGGACGGCACCTGGGCCAGCGTCAAGAAGGGTCGCGGCAAGGCGGATGCCACAGGCGTGGTCAAGCTTGTCGCCACCGCGCCCACGGCCAAGGGGACGTACACGATGCGTGTGATCGCTCTCCAGCGAGGCCCGATCCTTACGGGTGCCAGTGCCGAATTCCAGGTGCGGGTCAAGTAGCACGCGCCACAGGGCCGGCACACCAACGCACCAACTCGCAACGCACGATGGCAGGATTCACTCATGTCGGTAGCGCCAGTAGAGATCGAGGCGCCGGACGATGCTCGCCAACTAGACGAGGACGTCGATCGCCCGTGGATCTGCCTGGTGTGGAATGACCCCATCAACCTCATGTCCTATGTCACGTACGTGTTCTTGACCTACTTCAAGTACAGCCGCGAGAAGGCCGAACTGCTCATGCTTGACGTCCACCAGAAAGGCCGTGCCGTGGTGTCTTCGGGGACTCGAGAGGAAATGGAGCGCGACGTCAACGCGATGCACTCGTACGGTCTGTGGGCCACCATGCAGAAGGACGACTAGTGGGCCGCTCCTACGGGTTCGAGCGGACCCGCAAGGGCCTTGTCGTGCACCTTGACGAGGACGAGCGCCGCCTGCTGCGGTCGATCGCCCAGCAGGTCATCGAACTGGTGGCTCCTCCTGCCGCACCCGCGGATCAAGATCCGCTGGTGGCGATGGTGGGTATTGACATGGATGCGCGCCGCAGCGAGGACCCGGCGGTGGCCCGACTGTTTCCGGACGCGTTCACAGATGATGAGGATGCCGCCCAGGAGTTTCGACGCTTCACTGAGCGAGACCTGCGCGAGGGCAAGGTGAGCAACGCTCGGGCGGTCATCGACTGCACCTCTCCAGCGACTACGGGCGCTCTTCAGGTTCCCGATGCACTCGTGCTGCCGTGGCTGGGGTTCTTCAACGATGCGCGCCTGACTATTGGCACGCGACTGGGCATCACCGACGACAGCCGTGAGGAGTTCGATCAGATGGATGACGACGATCCCCGGTTCGCCATGGCGCAGATCTATGACTGGCTGACCTATCTGCAGGATTCTCTGCTGCAGCACCTGGTCGCCGAATAGGGAACCGGAAAACAGAAGAGGGGCGGCTGCTCAGCGGCCGCCCCTCTTCGTGGTCGAACTATGCACCCATGGAGGAGGGGGCTTCCTTGATTTCCTGCTCGGCGAACGCCTTGTCGTCGTTGAAGCTCTTCTCGCGGGCGATCTTGTAGATGATCAGACCGAAGAGGCACTTCGCGAGGACGTCTGCGATGGAGTAGCCCACCTGGCGGCCAACGAACGCATCTGCACCGTCGAAGCCAAGCTGCGGCATCAGGTACGAGATGGGGTAGACGCCCCACGTGGCCAGCAGCAGAAGACGAAGGCCATTGAGGTCCTTGCGAACCTGCTCCGGCTGGGTCTTCATGGACTTGCCGAGCTCAACCCACAGCACGTACAGGATGTACAGGAAGGGGATGGTCGACAGCGCGCCCCAGATGCCACGGGTCATGTTGTCCGAGGAGATCTCGCCGGGGTAGCCGAGGATGATCATCAGGGCCGAGGCTGGGATGAGCTTCATCATCAGTCCGCGACGAATGGCCGGCGCGAGGGCCAGCACTGCAATCGTTTCGAACAGCAGCAGCGGAACTGTGATCAGCCAGTCAACGTAGCGGTAGCCCTCGTTGAAGCCTGATCCGTTGACCAGTGCGTAGCTCATCGCGTTGACAGCGGTTGCCGGGCTGCCGGCACCCTGAGCGACGTACGCCTCGGTGAACGAGTTGAAGATGCGGTAGTAGTGGTAGGCGGCGACGAGACACACCATCGCGGACACCACGATTGCCTGGCGGTAGCGGGGCAGCACGCGGCCCTGGACTACAAGCAGGAACACGAAGGTGGCGAGCATCGCTGCGAGCGCAAACGAGGCGATGTTGTAGACCGTCTGGTACTGCGTAAAGGTAAGGCTGAGCACTGTTGTCCTCCTCCGGGTGCCGGCGGGGTGTCGGCACGCATGGCCGTTGTGGAGTGGACCACATGCAGCCGGGGGGAAGGATTCTCCTTTGAGGGGCCCGATACAAGTTGAATCACTGAAGAAATCCAAAAGTGTCCAATTTGCGACATTTGCCGATGGGTCTCGGGAGCGCAAAGACTCAGGCCAGGACCCCCGGCTGGGGAGGCCTGGCCTGTGCGAACGGTTCAGGCGGTCTGGGTGAACCAGGAGCGTGCGGACTTGGTGCTGACCAGAATCAGGACCAGGACGTTGAGCGCCAGGGGGATCCAGCCGTAGGGCAGACGGAACAGGCCGAAGACGATGTTGATGAGCGCGAGGATCGTGATCAGCCCCAAGGCCGTGGCTGAACCGGCCAGCGTGATGCGGGCCAGCCAGAAGTAGATCAGGCCCATGAGCACGGACAAGATGGCGTTGATGATCAGGTAGAACGTCGGGATGGTGTGCGTCTGCCCTGCGATATCGGTCAGGGTGGGGTTGTCCCCGAACGACGAGAAGAACAGGGCGAAGCCCAGGATGAGGTCGGCGACGGCCGCCGCGAGGATGAGAACGGCGACAACGGTCACGGACGCAGGTCTAGTCATGGCGAAAGACTATCCCCGGACACCCGCCAGAGGCAGCCGCCTAGGCTGACCTGCCATGAGGGATGCGCCGATCGGGATCTTCGACTCCGGGGTCGGCGGGCTCACCGTGGCGCGAGCTGTGCTCGACCAGCTTCCGCACGAGCCCCTGCGCTATGTCGGCGACACGGCCCGCGGTCCGTACGGCCCACGCGCTCTTGCCGAGGTCCGTGCGTTCTCGCTCGAAATCATGGATGCGCTCGTGGCCGAGGGCGTCAAGGCTCTGGTCATTGCATGCAACTCCGCCAGTGCAGCCACCCTGCGCGATGCGCGGGAGCGATATGAGGTGCCTGTTATCGAGGTCGTGCACCCGGCCACCCGCCGTGCGGTTGCTGTGACCCGGACCGGCCGGGTCGGCGTGATCGGCACGGCTGCCACGGTCACCTCGGGTGCTTACCACGACGCGTTCGCGGCGGCCCCGCAGGTGGAGCTGATGTCGGTCGCCTGCCCTCGATTCGTGGAGTTCGTGGAGGCGGGCGTGACCGGTGGCGCCGAGCTCATCGCGGTCGCGCACGAGTACCTCGACCCGCTGCGCGTGGCGGGCGTCGACACCGTTGTCCTGGGCTGCACCCACTACCCACTGCTGACCGGCGTCATCTCTTATGTGATGGGGGAGCAGGTCACGCTGGTCTCCAGCGCGGAAGAGACGGCAACCGACGTGTACCGCACCCTTGCAGCCCGCGATCTCTTGCGCTCGGATGACCTGCCTGAGCCCGAGCACCGATTCATGGTCACCGGCGACCCAGCTGACTTCCAGCGCCTCGGCCGACGGTTCCTCGGGCCCGAGATCGGCCGCGTGCAGGCGCAACCACTGGGATAGGTAGCGCAATGCGGCCGCCCGAGCCGCATCGGCCCGCGGATAGGGTCGCGGCATGACTGATGCTGGCACCACCCGATCCGATGGCCGCAGGCACGACGAACTGCGTCCTGTCACCTTCGAGCGTGCGTGGTCCGAGCACGCGGAGGGCTCGGCCCTGGTGTCCTTTGGCCGCACCAAGGTGCTGTGCACGGCGTCGTTCTCGCCGGGTGTCCCGCGCTGGTTGAAGGACTCGGGCAAGGGGTGGGTCACGGCGGAGTACTCGATGCTGCCGCGCGCCACCACCACGCGCAACGACCGTGAGTCCGTCAAGGGCAAGCTCGGTGGCCGTACCCAGGAGATCTCGCGCCTTATCGGACGCAGCCTGCGCGCGGTGGTCGACATGAAGGCGCTGGGCGAGAACAGCATCCTCATCGACTGCGATGTGCTGCAGGCCGATGGAGGCACGCGCACGGCGGCAATCACGGGCGCCTACGTCGCGCTTGTCGACTCGCTCACCTGGGCCCGCGGACAGGGACATGTGAAGGGTGACCCGCTGAAGGACTCGGTGGCGGCGGTCAGCGTCGGCATCATCGACGGCCAGCCGCGACTTGATCTGCACTATGACGACGACGTGCGTGCCGACACCGACATGAACGTGGTCATGACCGGCAGCGGTCACTTCGTCGAGGTGCAGGGTACGGCGGAGGGCGAGGCTTTTGATCGCGCGCTTCTCAACGAACTGCTCGACCTTGCAGCGGCGGGCTGCTCGACTCTCACGGCCATGCAGATTCAGGCGCTGGCGCAGCCACTGTGACGACCCGCATTGTGTTGGCCACGCGCAATGCCGGCAAGCTCGCGGAGATGGAGCGACTGCTGGCCGCAGCTGGTCTGGACATCGAGCTCGTCGGCACCGATGCATTTCCCGACCTGCCCGATGTGGCCGAGACGGAATCGACGTTCGCTGGCAATGCGCTACTCAAGGCGCGCGCGACGTGTGCGTTCACCGGACTTCCCGCGGTGGCTGATGATTCAGGTCTGTGCGTCGATGCGCTCAACGGCATGCCCGGCATTCTTTCGGCGCGCTGGGCCGGGCAGCACGGGGAGGATGCGGCAAACCTTCGACTGGTGCTCGCCCAGTTGTCAGATGTGCCGGACCGCAAGCGAGGCGGGGCGTTCCGTTGCGCGGCAGCTGTAGCGCTGCCAGATGGGACCGAGCGTTTCGTCG
>Ga0114968_10001301_pt1 | contig 19080 bp, 15 predicted proteins | sample M_130807_EF_Meta_FD_87020 | JGI IMG/M metagenome (GOLD analysis project Ga0114968, IMG submission 87020) | Freshwater microbial communities from Lake Montjoie, Canada to study carbon cycling - M_130807_EF_MetaG | ecosystem: Environmental > Aquatic > Freshwater > Lake | place: Lake Montjoie...
GCGCGAACGCGACCAAAGGTTTGACCCGCCAACACCACGTCACCAGTTTTCAATGTGCCGGACTGAACCAAAATGGTAGCAACAGGACCGCGACCTTTGTCCAAACTGGCTTCAATCACCAGTCCTTTTGCCATCGCATCTATAGGTGCTTTGAGTTCCAACACCTCGGCTTGCAACAGCACTTGCTCGAGCAATTCATCGATGCCTTGACCCGTTTTGGCTGACACGGGAACAAAAGGCGCATCTCCACCGAATTCCTCAGGGATAACCTCTTCAGCCACCAGTTCACTTTTCACGCGATCGGAATTGGCATCGGGCTTATCGATCTTGTTGATCGCCACCACAATAGGAACCCCAGCCGCCTTGGCATGCTTGATGGCTTCTTTGGTCTGCGGCATGACGCCATCGTCTGCAGCCACCACCAAAATCACAATATCAGTCGCTTGGGCGCCACGCGCACGCATGGCGGTGAACGCCTCGTGACCAGGTGTGTCCAAAAATGAAATCATGCCGCGCGGTGTTTCGACGTGGTAAGCGCCGATATGTTGAGTGATACCACCAGCTTCGCCTGAGGCCACTTTGGCACGACGTATGTAATCGAGCAAAGAGGTTTTGCCATGGTCGACGTGGCCCATGACGGTGACCACTGGCGCGCGCGTCAGTGACTCACCGTGGTGTGCGGATGCTTCTTCTTCTGTGAAGGCCTCGGGATCGTCTAGTGAAGCGATGATGGCTTTGTGCCCCATCTCCTCCACCACAATCATGGCGGTGTCTTGGTCCAAGGGCTGATTGATGGTCACCATTTGGCCCAGTTTCATCAATTGCTTGATGACCTCAGACGCTTTCACTGCCATTTTGTGGGCAAGTTCAGCCACGGTGATGGTTTCGGGTACGTGCACTTCGATAATGCGCGCCTCTACAGGTGCGGCTTGCACAGGGGTTTCTTCGCGGTCACGCTCGCGCTTGCCGCGAGGACCGCCACGCCAACTGTTGCGACCTACACCACCGCTGGCGTCACCACGGGTTTTGATTTCTTTCTTCTTGGCCTGTTCGTCAGCCCAACTGGATGACAACTTGGCACTCTTAACTTCCTTTTGACCTTCCTTGGTGGTGGTCGCACTGCCTGGCGCACGTGCAGGAGCGGTTGAACCTGCCGCGGGTTTGTGCAACGTGCCTTTGATGGCTTTGGGGTCTGGCGTGGCTGCTTTTTCAGCGACCACAGGTTTTTTAGCGACCAACACCTTTTTAGGTGTACTCATCATGGTGCGAATGGCTTCGGCTTCAGCCAAGGCGGTACGACGGCGTGAATCCAAATCTTTGGCTCGAACCGCGTCCTCCTCTGCACTGGCCTTGGCAACTGCTTCGCGTGCAGCCGCTGCAGCTTGTGCCTGCGCTGCTTGCTCGGCTGCTAGGTCCGTGTCAGGGCTAAGCACAGGCGTAGCAGCCAGCGACTCTCGTTCTTTGGCTTCTTGTGCTTCACGTAAGCGACGTTTTTCAGCCAGCTCTTCTTCCTGACGGCGGATAAATTCAGCCTGCCGGCGGGCTTCCTCTTCGCGTCGGGCCAGCTCGGCCTGATCCAGAATAGGTGCGGCTGGCGTCACAACTTGCGGTGGGTCTTCAGCGTCGGTGGAATCAGCCTCATCACGCTTGACGAAGGTACGCTTTTTACGGACCTCCACCTGAATCGTGCGGGCTTTGCCAGTGGCATCGGCTTGCTTGATTTCAGACGTGGATTTTTTCACCAGCGTGATTTTTTTACGCTCTGACGTGTCTGTGCCATGGCTTGCTTTGAGAAAGCCCAGCAATTTCTGCTTGTCTGCGTCTGTCAGTGGGTCGTCAATGGACGATTTGGACACGCCAGCTGATATCAGCTGTTCAAGCAACGTATCGGGAGATTTTTTGAGTTCCTTGGCAAACTCGGCAACCGTTGTGATGGTCATCTGTGGTGTTCCTCTTCATGACCGTTACGCTTGACCCGCGAACCAATGTTCGCGCGCCTTCAGGATCAAAGTTTTTGCTTCATCTTCAGACTGACCAGTGATATCCACCAGTTCGTCCACCGCCAAATCGGCCAAATCGTCACGGGTATGCACACCACCCACGGCCAACTTGGCAATCAACTCGGCATCCAGGCCTTCCAGGTCTCTCAGATCCTGAGAGACTTCCTCAACACTTTCTTCCATGGCAATTTCCATGGTCAATAAAGCATCTTTGGCACGGGCCCGCAATTCATTGACTGTGTCTTCGTCAAAACTTTCAATTTCCAGCATCTCCTGCAAGGGCACATAGGCCACTTCTTCCAGACTGGTGAAACCTTCTTCAATAAGGATGTCGGCGACTTCTTGGTCCACATCCAGCTTGGCGACAAACAACGCTCGCAAGCCTTCTGTTTCATTGGCAGATTTTTGTGCAGACTCGGCTGCATCCATGATGTTGATTTTCCAACCGGTCAAATCGGATGCCAAACGAACATTTTGTCCGCCACGGCCAATGGCCATCGCCAAGTTTTCGTCGTCAACCACCACATCCATGGCGTGTTTTTCTTCATCCACCACGATAGAGGAGACGTTGGCTGGTGCCAAAGCGCCAATCACAAACTGAGCCGGGTCTTCGCTCCACAGCACGATATCAACGCGTTCACCAGCGAGTTCGTTGGTGACTGCGTTCACACGCGTTCCGCGCACACCGACGCAAGTACCGATGGGGTCGACACGTTTATCGTGGGAAAGAACGGCGATCTTGGCGCGTGAGCCTGGGTCGCGGGCACAGGATTTGATTTCAAGCAAGCCTTGTTCGATTTCAGGCACTTCCTGACGGAACAACTCGATCATGAATTCGGGTGCTGAACGAGACAAAATAATGGGCGCACCGCGTAAAGTAGTGTCGACTTCCATGATCATGGCACGCACACGGTCTGCATTGCGAAGATTTTCTTTAGGGATCATTTCGGTGCGGCGTAAACGGCCTTCTACCCGACCGCTTTCGACAATGATGTCACCCTTGTCCATGCGCTTGACGCTACCGACAAAAATTTTGTCACCGCGTGCCAAAAAGTCGGACAACAGCATTTCCCTTTCGGCATCGCGGATTTTTTGCAGTATGACCTGCTTGGCAGCCATGGCACCAATGCGGCCAATCGGTAAGGAAGGAATGCTCTCTTCGATGTATTCGCCGACTTCGATGTCAGCCAGGCGCTCCTTCGCGTCCATCAGCATTTCTTCAGCATCCGGATTTTGCAAACCAGACTCATCTGAGACCACCATCCAACGGCGAAATGTTTCGTATTCGCCAGAATCGCGGTCGATAGAAACGCGAATATCTGCGTCTTCCACTGTATTTTCTTTGTCTGCTTGCAGTAATTTTTTGGTTGCTTGCGCCAGCGCGGATTCCACCGCACCGAATACCAGGTCACGCTCGACATTTTTTTCGCGGGAGATGGCATCTACCAGCATCAGCATTTCGCGGTTCATGATTCATTACTCCTGTTCTCAGCGGACCTGCGGCCCTTGAAATTCACAATCGGCGCCAGTCTGGCGTCACGCAGTTCACTCAAGGTGAACTGCAACGCTTGCACTGGCAAGTTTTTAGAGGCCCGCGCTGGCCGCATACCCGGCTTGCTCGGCGGCTCATCACGCCAAGTGATTTGCCATGTCAAAGGGGTATCAGTGGTTTCCAATACACCCCGGAATTTTTTTCGGTTAGCAGCCACCAAGCCACCTGCCGCTGCCCCCATGGGCGCTTTCAACGTCAAGTCGATTTGCTCACCGACAAAACGCAAAAAATCTTGTTCTGAACGCAATGGACGGTCAATGCCGGGAGAAGAAACCTCCAGACGACTGTAGGTGGTGCCTTCTACTTCAAGCACGAACTGCAGTTGCCGTGTGACTTTTTCGCAATCCTCGACCTGAACAAACTGCTCAGGCAGACCGGCTTGCCATGGCACATCGATAGTGACGCGCAACAACCCGCCAACTGATCTCTCAACCTCGACCAACTGGTAACCCAGCCCGCTGACGGTTTGTTCAATGATGTCTTGCAATGCCACGGCTTTTCACCCGACCAAAAAAAACGGGCGGTTGGGATGTCCGCCCGTTATCGTTCATTTGCCTGCTATTGTAACCGCTAATCAGACCGTCTGGCCAGCCCTCTGGTATGAAGACGCCAAAAGACTGCGTGTGTAATCGGACTGCGGGAAGCGGGTCAGGTTGTCGATACTGCCTGACTCAACCACCACACCGTCTTTAAGCACAAGCACATGGTGCGCCATCGCCTGAATCACTTCAATGTCATGGGTAATCAGCAAATAACTTAAACCCCGCTCGCGCTGCAAGCTTTGTAGCAGTCCGAGCACTTGTTTTTGAATCGATACATCCAAAGCGCTGGTGGGTTCGTCCAATACCAGCATGCGCGGCTGCACAATCAAGGCACGGGCTATCGCCAGCCGTTGTCTTTGGCCACCAGAGAATTCGTGCGGATAACGCGCCAACAAGCCCGGGAACTGTTCCTCGTCCATGCCGACTTCGCGCAAGGCTGTCAGCACCTTGACCTGCCTGTCCGCCGCATTGAGCTCGGGCGCATGCACCCATAAACCTTCACCCACAACTTCTTCGACTGTCATGCGCGGCGACAGCGAAGAAAAAGGGTCTTGAAATACCACTTGTATAGCGCGGCGCAAGGGCAAATCGGCAGTGGCTTTTGACTGCCATTGCTGCTTTTCGATCTGCAGCTCGCCTTGGAAGGGAATCAAGCCAAGCGCGGCCAGTGCCAAAGAAGACTTTCCTGAACCTGATTCACCAATCACGCCCAAAGTTTGTCCCGCCTTGAGGGTGAAATCAGCACCTTGTAAAGCGACGAACTGAGCTTGGCCAAACCAGCCACGCCAGCCAGGTCGCGGCACCGGGTAAACCACTTTCAGACCTTGGGCATGCATGCGCACCTCTGCATCCTCTGTGGGCTCAAACACATTTCGCTCGGGTTGGCTGTCAACCAGACGGCGCGTGTACGCATGTTGTGGGTGACTCAACACTTTGCTGACATCCCCATGCTCAACCAAATAACCGTTTTCCATCACCAACACGCGGTCAGCAAATCGCCTCACCATGTTCAAGTCGTGTGTGATGAGCAAAATCGCCATGCCGTGCTTTTGTTGCAAGCTGTCAAGCAAATCGAGTATTTGACCGCGCAAGGAAACATCAAGCGCCGTGGTGGGCTCGTCGGCAAGCAACAGTTTGGGTTCGCCCGCCAAGGCCATGGCAATCATGGCGCGTTGCCGTTGTCCGCCGGAGAGTTGATGCGGGTAGCTGTTGACACGACGCTCAGGCTCGGGGATGCCGGTGTCATTCAACAGTTCTATGGCGCGAGACCACGCTTGTTGGCGGCTCAAGCCTTTTTTAAGCCCCAACACTTCCGCAATTTGGTCGCCAATGGTAAATAAGGGGTTTAACGCAGTCATGGGCTCTTGAAATACCATGGCGATATCGCTGCCTCGTATGCCCAGCCATTCGTGTTCCATGAACTTCAAAAGATCGCGCTCTTGAAAGCGAATTTCACCGCGAACCCATGCACCACGGGCGAGTCCAAGAAGACTCAGCGCTGTCACGGTTTTTCCCGAACCGGATTCGCCCACCAGCGCCAACTTTTCACCTGCATGAATATCAAATGAGACGCCGTGGACCACTTCACGTCCTTGGAAAGACATATGCAAGTTATGCACTTTCAAAAGAGGTTTCATGAGCCACTCTCCTGGTGCAATTTGCGTGGATCCAAAGCGTCACGCAACGCATCCCCCATGAATGTCAAGAGCAGCAGTGACAGCACCAGCACACCAAAAGTAGAGATGGAAATCCACCAGGCATCGATATTGGTTTTGCCTTGGGACAGCAATTCGCCCAAGCTGGGTGTGCCGGGCGGCACGCCTAAACCAAGAAAATCCAGACTGGTCAAAGACAAAATAGCCGCACTCATACGAAACGGAAGAAACGTCACCACGGGTGTCATGCTGTTGGGCAACACATGACGCCAAATAATGGACCAGTTGGACAAGCCTAAAGCACGCGCAGCACGTACGTAATCTAACTGGCGGTTGCGTAAAAACTCAGCGCGTACATAGTCTGACAAGCCCATCCAACCGAACAAACTGAGCAAGATCAGTAACAAGCTGACGCTAGGCTCGAAAACCGCCGAAAAAATGATCAGCAAATAAAGCTCAGGCATGGCACCCCATATTTCTATGAATCGCTGCATGGCCAAGTCAGTCTTGCCGACAAAAAAGCCTTGAACCGCACCTGTGACTACACCCAAAAGGGTACCCGTCACCGTCAATGCCAACGCGAACAACACCGAGATGCGAAAACCGTAAAGTAATCTGGCGAGCAAATCACGACCTCGGTCATCGGTGCCAAGCCAGTTGTCTTCAGAAGGCGGGGCCGGGTTGGGTTCTTTGGCAAAGTAATTGAGGGTGCTGTGATGGTAAGGATTGATGGGGTAAATCGCCCAATTGCCGGGTTGCTTGAACTGCTGGCGGATGTAGGGATCGAAATAATCGGTAGGGGTTTCAAAGTCGCCGCCGAACACCGTTTCAGGTGGATTTTTCAATATGGGGAAATACAACTTGCCCTGGTAACTGGCCACCAAGGGTTTGTCATTGCTGACCAACTCTGCCGCCAGGCTGACGACAACCAAAATTGCAAAAAGAATCAGACTGACAAAACCCAAGCGGTTTCGCTTGAAACGTCGCCACGCCAACTGCGAGGGTGAAAGTGAAACTGTTGCCATGGGGTTCAATCGAATTTCACGCGCGGATCTACCCACACGTAACAAAGGTCACTGATCAGCTTGGTGACCAAGCCAATCAGGGTAAATAAATACAAAGTGCCCAGTACCACCGGATAGTCACGACGCATCACGCTTTCATAACTGAGTAGCCCCAGACCATCTAGTGAAAAAAGGGTTTCTATCAAGAGAGAGCCCGTGAAAAAGGCGCCGATGAACGCAGCTGGAAAACCAGTCACCAAAGGAATAAGCGCATTGCGCATCACATGCTTCCACAGCACTTTGCGCTCAGACAATCCTTTAGCCCGTGCAGTCAGGACATATTGCTTGCCGATTTCTTCCAAAAAAGCATTTTTGGTCAGCATGGTGGTCACCGCAAACGCACCCAACATACTCGCCGTCACAGGCATGGCGATATGCCACAGATAATCCACGATTTTGGCGCCTAAGCTCAACGTGTCCCAATTGCTTGAGGTCAGACCACGCAAGGGAAACCATTGCAACTGCCCGCCAAACACAACCAGCAAGGCCACGCCGAGCACAAAGCCTGGTATTGCATAACCAACCAACACCACCAGGCTGGTCAAGGTGTCAAACCGGGTGCCTGCGCGAACCGCTTTGGCAATACCCAAAGGCACAGACACCAAATAGCTGAGAAAGAATGTCCACAAACCCAAACTGATGGATACCGGTAATTTTTCTTTCACCAGTTGCCAGACATCCTTAGGGTAGAAAAAACTCTTTCCAAGATCGAAACGCGCAAATTGCCCCAGCATTTGCATAAAGCGCTCAAGCGGTGGTTTGTCAAATCCATAAAGCGCTTTGATTTCAGCAATACGCTCTGCGTCCACGCCTTGGCGACCGCGGTAACCAGCGCCGCTGACTGTCGCGCCCTCGCCGCCTGAGTCACGGCCTTGCAGTTGCGCCACCATTTGCTCCACAGGGCCACCTGGTACAAATTGAATCACCACAAAGGTCAACAAGAGTATGCCAAACAGCGTGGGAATCATGAGCAGCAATCGTTTCAGTATGTAACTTAGCATGTCATTCGTGTCCTACAAGGTTGGCGGTGCTTCCCCACCAAGTGGAAGTGACCCAAAACTCGGGTTGGTAATAACGCGGCGTGATGTCGGGCTGCTCAAAACGACCTTGGCGCCAAGAAACCCGGTGCACACTGCCATACCAATGCGGAACCGCATAATGGCCATGACGCAGCACCCTGTCCAACGCCTTCAAAGAAGCCACCAATTGGGGCCGAGATTGAGCGGCTACCACTTTATCGAGCAAGGCATCCACAGCGGGATCTTTCACACCAATGACGTTACTTGAACCCTCGGTGTCAGCCGCCTTCGAACCAAAACGCTCAAGCAATTCAGTGCCAGGGGCTTCACTGCCGCCTATGCGGTTGCTGATAATTTCAAAATCAAACACATCCATGCGTTTTTGCAAAACCGCAAAGTCAATGACTTTGTAATTCACCTTGAATCCAAGTTTTTCAAGATTTTTTGCATAGGGTGTGACTACCCGCCCCATGGACCCAGAGTTGTCCAAAAACTCAAGCGTAAACGGCTCGCCTTTGACATTGCGCAACGCACCTTCCTTGTATGTCCAACCGGCCTGTGCCAGCAAATCGCGGGCTTGCCGCAAGTGGTCTCGTAACGTGTGGCCCGACGCGGGATCTAGGCTGGTTTGTGGCGGCAGTGGCACTGTTTCATTGAATACTTCGGGGGATAGTTTGCTACGCAATGGTTCCAGTAAAGTCAGTTCATCTGACTCAGGCAGACCTTTGGCTTCGAAATCACTACCCACGAAATACCCGCGCACACGCGTGTAAGCCATGTAGAACAATTGGCGGTTCATCCATTCGTAATCCATGGCCAACGCGATGGCTTGGCGTACTCTTTTGTCTTGGAACTTGGGCAGGCGCGTGTTGAACATAAAGCCTTGAAAGTCTCCGGCATTGCCGTGCTTGAGTTCTTTTTTAATGAGTGTGCCGTTGTCAAACAATTTGCCTTTGTAGCCGCGTGCCCATTCGCGGGCCACAAATGCTTGTATGTAATCGAATTCACCCGCTTTGAATCCTTCAAACTGTGCCGTCGTGTCCTTGTACATCTTGTAAGTGATGCGGTCGAAATTGAACATGCCTTTGCGCACACCCAAGTCACGCGCCCAGTAGTTGGGGTCGCGCACATATTCAATGTCTTTGCCGAAATCAACCTTGCCTATTTTGTAAGGGCCTGAGCCAATAGGAATATCTGTAATGACTTGATCCAAGGGTTTGTCAGCCCCCCATTTTTGGCTGAACACAGGCATGCCACCAACGATCAACGGCAATTCAGCGTTGGCTCTTTTGAAATCAAACCGCACTTCTCGATCATTGATGACGGCTATGCTTTTGACTTCATTGAAATAAGTGCGAAATTGAGGTGCAGCCTGCTTGCTGGTCAATCGATCAAAAGAATATTTGACATCAGCGGCCAACACCGGGTCGCCATTGTGAAACCGCGCCAAGGGGTTGATCTTGAAAGACACAGAGAGTTTGTCTGCGGCCACAGTCACATCCTCGGCAATCAAACCATAAGCGGTAGTTGGCTCATCGAAATTACCCACCAACAAGGTCTCAATCATCAAACTGCTGAGGGCTGGAGGCGCCGTTCCTTTGAGGGTGAAGGGGTTGTATTTGTCAAAACTGGATGCTCTGGAAGGGGACACCATATCGATATGACCGCCTTTGGGCGCAACCGGGTTGACATAGGAGAAATGTTTAAAACCTGGTGGATATTTAATGTCGCCAAATTGAGCGTAGGCATGGCCCGCCTGCACCGGTAGGCTGAACAGGAAAAGGGTGATGATCAGGAAAATTCGCATGCGACAATTCTGCAAGATTTTTCAGGAGCTTCCACGTGCATTCAAAATCAGGGTTTTTGGCAGGCAAAAAATTATTAATCACCGGCGTTTTGTCTAACCGTTCCATAGCGTACGGGATTGCCAAGGCCTGCCATGCGCAAGGTGCGGCGTTGGCGTTTAGCTACCAAGGCGAGCGATTCAAAGAGCGGATCACCGAATTCGCCGCCGATTTCGGTTCTTCTTTGGTATTTGATTGCGATGTGTCCAGCGACGAGCAAATTGCCGCGCTGGTCAGCGGCCTCACCGCTGTATGGCCCCAGTTTGACGGATTTGTTCACGCCATCGGATTTGCGCCGCGTGAAGCGATTGCTGGCGATTTTCTGGACGGCCTGAGCCGTGAAGCCTTTGCGATTGCCCACGACATCAGCGCTTACAGTTTCCCCGCCATGGCCAAAGCGTTTTTGCCTCATCTCAATGACAATGCTTCGCTGTTGACACTGTCCTACCTTGGCGCACTGCGCAATGTCCCCAATTACAACACCATGGGTTTGGCCAAGGCCTCATTGGAAGCCTCGGTACGGTATCTTGCAGAATCATTAGGCAGCAAAAAACGCGGCATGCGTGTCAACGGCATCAGCGCAGGCCCCATCAAAACCTTGGCGGCATCGGGTATCAAAGGCTTCGGCAAAATACTGGATGTGGTGGCGTCTCAGTCCCCTATTCGTCGCAACGTGACGATTGAAGATGTAGGTAATGTGGCAGCATTTTTGCTCTCAGACTTGGCCGCTGGCGTGTCTGCAGAAATCACGTATGTTGACGGCGGCTTCAGTCAAGTGGTGCCTGGCATAGCAGAGTGACAAAACAAGCCGAATCTGTCATTGGCTTGGGATTTATTCAGCGCTGGTAACGCAAGCATTGGGTTAGCGATGGCTGCTTTGTGCCAGTGCTTCACCAGCCAGGGTGGCGACATCACGAACTGGTAAATGCTTTAACTTGTGATCACTCCATACTTGTCGCCATTTGCGTGCTCCTGTTTGTCCATGACGCAAGCCCAACATATGACGGGAAATAGCAAACCAGGGCACGCCTGACTTTGCTTGCTTTTCCATGTAATCCACCATCTGCGCTTCAACTTTGTTGTGTGTCAGTCCCAATGGTTTATCGCCTAAAGCCTCGTCCCACTGGCTCAATATCCAAGGATTGTGATAGGCCTCACGTCCCACCATGACGCCGTCATTTTGCTGCAAATGCAACCTGATTTCTGGCATGGAGGTGATGCCGCCATTCAGCACAAAAAATAGAGCAGGAAAATCTTTTTTTAACTGCAACACCCAGTCAGGTTTAAGTGGCGGCAACAGACGATTCTCTTTGGGAGAAATGCCATTTAACCAAGCATTGCGGGCATGAACAATGAATGTACGGCAGCCGACGCTGGCCACCGTCCCCACGAAGTCGCGCACAAATTCATAGCTTTCGATGCGATCTATTCCGATGCGATGTTTCACAGTGACCGGCACAGACACCGCATCCAGCATGGCTTTGACGCCCTCAGCAACCAATTTCGGCTCAGCCATCAGACAAGCGCCAAATGCGCCGCGCTGAACCCGTTCAGAAGGGCAACCACAGTTCAGATTGATTTCATCATACCCCCACTGCTCGCCCAGACGTGCGGCTTTTGCCAAGTCAGCTGGCTCACTGCCCCCGAGTTGTAAAGCCACTGGATGTTCTTCTTGATTGAAGTCCAAATGTCGGGCTTGATCACCATAGATCACGGCGCCAGTGGTCACCATTTCGGTATAAAGCAACGCACGTTGGGTTAAGAGTCTGTGAAAGTAACGGCAGTGTCTATCTGTCCAGTCCATCATAGGAGCTACGCTGAGTCTACTGACGGACTTAAGAGCGGAAGTTAGTTTTGTCATTGAATGTATGCGTATGGACAAAGCTGGCTAAAAAAGAAAGTTCACGACATTACTCAAAGCAATTACTCTGGTCATGCTTTTCCAAATTCGCTGTCTTATTCTCGCATTAGTTGGTTTTTGATGTTCAATACATTAACTTTATGATGTAAGTAATTGATATTTGTATATTTATATTATTTTTATAAACTTTAAGATAAAATATTGTGCTTATTTAGCATTACTTTTTACAGCATTCATTTTTTAAAGTATTTCTACTATAGGCTATGAATCTTGGTATGTCATGATATTTTTTGGAAGTGTAAGTTACTATTTGACACATGAATGGTTCATTGAATATAGATAGAAATTATCTATATATGCGATAGATATTTCACCGTCCATTGATCGAAACATTCATCAAAGAGTAATAAAAAAAGAAATTTAAATCTGTATCAAAGGTATTTCCCCAAAAAGTTTTTCAACCAAGCAATCATCTCGAAAAAGCACATTGCTGAGGCAATCTGTACACACTTTTTTTGAAAGAAATAAACCATGTTGCAGCCTATCTATCCCCCTCAAAAAAATGCATTGCATCAATATGCAGAATTTTTATTAGAACTTGCCAATGGTGCCGACATTGAAAATCTTCATTCTTCATCTGCAGTTGGTAAATCACCAGATTTGAAAGTACTCTTAGGTGGACTTTTTAATGAAGGAACACTTCCCAAATTAGTACATAAACAAGAATTCAAAAAAGTCAACGGCTTTGAGGTGAAGGCGCCTGAAACATCGTTACCTTCGAAAGGCAAGTACTATGTTGCTCGCCCGGATTTACCCAAAAAATATTTGCAAACCGCCAACTGCCAAGAAGTAACTGATGAGCATTATTTGAAAATGGGATTGGTATTTTTAAATCCTGATGATGCAATTGCATACGCAAAAGCGATGTGCGGAATTGATCCAACAACACGTATATAAATTCATCAGTCAATCGGATGCTCATGCACTACAAACAGCAAGCTTGTAAACACAATGACGCATAGATTTTTTGATAATAATTTATGCATAAATTTATATTATTTTAAATATTTAGGACTCTTCCTAGTACAGAATAGATATTTAAGTGAGACACTTGGAAAAAATCAAAAGCATATTGCTGAGAGCGCAATAGATTACCAACCATTTTTCAGGAGTGAACATCATGCTTCAATCACTTGAACTTGCCCAAAAAAACGTATTGCAACAATATGCGGAATTTTTAATTGCGCGGGCCAACGATGCCAACTACACAAAGCTAGACATTTCCCTGGTACCAAAAAATGCCCACGACTTAAAGGTTCTTTTAGAGGAATTTTTAAAAGAGGCGAATTTACACAGCGAGATTCGCCAACCGCTGACAAAAGAGATCAATGGGTTTGTCGTGAGAGCACCTGAAACCGCATTGCCACCAAAATGCAAGTACTATGTGGCGCGTCCAGATCTGCCTAAAAAATATTTGCAAACCACCAACTGCCAAGAAATAGCCGATCAGCATCACTTGAAAATGGGATTGGTTTTCTTAAGCCAAGATGATGCAGTTGCTTATGCCAATGCCATGTGCGGAATCGACCCAGAAAAGTAGTTATGAAAAAACGGTTGCTCAATCACATAAATTGATCACCACATTGCCCACGAGTTTGCCAGTCTCAACGGTTTCATGGGCTAGCGCAACTTGATCAAGTTTGAATTCAGCGCCAATGGAGTGCGTTAACTGGTGTTGTTTCAACATTTCTCCTAATTGCGACAGGCATACCGAGCGATCTGTAGGTGTCAAATCGTAGACCAGAAAAAAACTCAATGTGAATGAGTTAAAAAGCATGGGCCGAAAGCTCAGTGAAACTTCTGCTGGCTGGTTTGAACCGTAACACACCAGGTGGCCGTGAGGCCTCATAACACCTTGCCCCATCCATTGGATGGTGGTGGAAAAATCCATGTCGATGATGCTGTCAACACCTTTACCATCAGTCAATTCTTTGACCTTTGTCACCACATCTTCGGTTTTATAAAACACACAGTGATCGACACCAGCGGCTTTGGCGTGCTTAGCTTTTATTTCGGAGCCGACAGTTCCAATCACTTTGGCACCCTGTCGTTTGAGCATTTGCGTGACATAGTGACCAACCGCAGAGGAAGCCCCAGTGACCAGCACTGTTTGTTGACTGACATCGCCCGCCAGTCGCACAGCCTGCAATGCGGTAAGGCCAGGAATACCCATACAGGCACCTGCTTGGTATGACACATCTTCTGGCAATGACACCGCTTGTGCACTAGGCAAACAAACAAATTCAGCAGCAGTACCCAGTGGTCTTTGCCATTGAGCGTTCCAAGTCCAGACGCGCTCACCTAAACGCGCCGTATCGACGCCATGACCAACAGCGTCAATAACGCCTGCGCCATCGCTGTGAGGAATGATCAGCGGTCCACCCAAGGGGCGCGCCATGCGTGACTTCACATCGGACGGATTCACTCCGCTGCAATGCAATTTAACCCTGACCTCACCTGCCTCAGGCTGAGGTGTTGGCTGCTCACCAACCACCATCACCTCTGCAGCAGGACCATTTCTCTCGTACCAAGCAGACTGCATGTTCATCATCCCATGTGTAGGCCACCGTTGCAGGAGAAATCTGCACCCGTGGTGAATCCGGATTCTTCCCCCGCCAACCAGCCAACGATAGAACCGATTTCTTCCGGCGTGCCTAAGCGCTTAACGGGAATAGTCGCGACAATTTTGTCCAGGATTTCAGGCTTGATGGCTTTCACCATGTCGGTACCGATATAACCAGGGCTCACGGTATTCACAGTCACACCTTTGCTGGCCATTTCCTGCGCCAAGGCCATGGTGAATCCGTGCATACCAGCCTTGGCAGCAGAATAATTGGTTTGACCCGATTGGCCTTTTTCACCATTCACAGACGAAATTTGGATGATTCGGCCCCACCCCTTTTCTACCATGCCAGGTACCACTTGCTTGGTCACGTTGAACATGGCATTCAAATTGGTATCAATCACGGACTTCCAGTCATCCGGTGTCATCTTCAAGAACATACGGTCACGCGTGATACCGGCGTTATTCACCAATACATCAATCACACCGTACTGATCAACGGCTTTGGTAAACGCTTCTTTGGTCGACTCCCAATCTGCCACATTACCCACAGACGCATGGAATGAATACCCAAGCGCTTCTTGCTGACCCAACCATTTGTCAAAGTCTCTGCTAGGGCCACAGCCCGCAATGACCTTGTAGCCCATTTTGTGTAAGCGTTGGCAAATAGCGGTTCCAATGCCGCCCATACCACCAGTGACGTAAGCGATTTTTTGACTCATGGTTTGTTTTCCTCAGATGATTTTGAAAAGGGATGCTCAGTTTGCTTTGGCTTTCACATACCTGCCGGGTGCAGGTTCCATGGCTTTGTATTTTCCTCTGCCGTAACTTTTGGGAGCAGCGATTTTCTGCCCTGCATGTTTTTTCAACCATGCATACCAGTCAGTCCACCAGCTACCCGCATGTTCAGTGGCATTGTCGATCCAATCGTCAATAGAAGCAGGAAACTCTGCTGAGTTTGCTATCCAGTGACTGCGTTTACCGGCTGCAGGCGGGTTGATGACGCCGGCAATATGACCTGATGCACCCATCACGAATCGTTTGGGCCCGTTAAATACATGGGTAGAAGCATAGGCCGCTGTGATCGGAACGATATGATCTTCGCGCGAACCATAAATATAAATGGGCAGATCTAGCTTACGCAAATCTACTTTTTCGCCGCAAATCACTGACTGTCCCGGTTTGATCAAATTATTTTCAAGGTAGGTGTTTCGCAAATACCATGCGTACATGGGACCTGGTAAGTTGGTTGCGTCGCTGTTCCAATAAAGCAAATCAAAGGGAGGTGGCGTTTCGCCTTTGAGGTAATTGCCCACCACATAGTTCCACACCAAATCATTAGGGCGTAAAAAACTGAATGTGGATGCCATGTCCCGACCGGTCATCAAACCGCCTTGAGAGAACTGGGCTTCGCGGTATTGCACAAAAGCTTCATCAATGAATACGTCTAAAACTCCTACATCACTGAAATCTACCAACGTGGTCAACAACGTGGCACTGGCTACCGGATCCTCGCCGCGCGCGGCCAGCACAGACAGCGCACTGGTCAATAAAGTGCCACCGACACAAAAACCCAAGGCATTGATTTGCGGCATATTGCTGATTTGCCGCACCACTTCAATGGCTTGCATCACCCCTTTTTCCACATAATCATCCCAGTGGGTGTGATTCATACTCGCATCAGGATTGCGCCAACTCACCACAAAAGTGCGATGCCCTTGCTCGACCACATGGCGAATAAACGAGTTGGCCGGTTGTAAATCGAGGATGTAAAACTTGTTAATACAAGGAGGCACCAACAAAAACGGGCGTTGATAGACCTTGGCTGTCAGTGGCTTGTATTCGATGAGTTGAAAAATCTCATTTTCAAAAACAACAGCACCCTCGCTGGTAGCTACATTTTTCCCCACCTCAAATTTGCTCTCGTCGGTCATAGAAACGTGACCCTGCTGCATGTCATGCAACATATTTTGCAAACCTTGAACGATACTTTCGCCTTTGGTGTCTATGGCTTTTTGCTGGGCTTCAGCGTTGAATGCCAAGAAATTACTTGGAGAAGACGCAGCAATCCATTGCTCGATGGAAAACTTGATGCGGGCACGGGTTTTCTCATCTGTATCAACCATGTCACTCATGCTAAGCAATGTGCGCGCATTCAACAAATACATAGCTGCAGTAAAAGCAGATACAGGATTGTGTTGCCATGCTTCTGCAGCAAACCGTCTGTCCTTGAGTACTGGATTAGATTGCATACCTTGTTGCCACAATTGCTTCATTTCTTCAGCATAATCCGCTTGAAGCTTTGCCAGTTGGTCTGCAGGGAAACTCAAAATGGGTAGTGACTTCATGTTTCTAAATAGGTGGCTGATTGATAACCATCTTAAGCGATGAACCCCAACAAATCACTGACAAACATCATACTAATGCAATAGCTGCGGCAAACCTTCCACTGACTCGGTCACGGCGATGTGAAAAATACAAATCCTTTTGTGTGACCGTGCACCACACAGGGGTGCTGTCATTGCCTTCAATCTCCTCTACACCTGACTGATGCAAGCGGTGACGGGCAATACCAGCCAGATCAGCCAAATATTTTCCTGGCTGTGCAGCTTGGCTGAACCAATCCCTTGCGTTGGCGTCTTCCAAACACAATGCCGCCCTCACCTCTTGACCTACTTCAAACGCTGACGGGCCTATACAAGGTCCCAACCAAACCCTTAACTCTTTCACTGACCCGAAAGCCGCCAGCATGTCCAGTGTGGTTTCCAACACCCCAGATGCCAAGCCACGCCAACCTGCATGGGCGGCAGCTACCACACGGGCATGGGGCTGGTAAAAAAGCACGGGCAGGCAATCAGCCACCATGATGGTGCAGGCCAATCCGCTCTTGGTGCTCCAACAAGCATCCGCCTCTGGTGTTTCATACTCGGTCGTGTGATCAATACAAACCAGTTGTGTGCCATGCACTTGTCGCATAAACACGGGCCTGACGCCCCATGTCTTGGCCACACGGCGCCGATTTTCGGTGACTTTGGCGGGGTCATCGCCCACATGATCACCCAGATTCAAGCTTTGGTAGGCGCCAACCGAAACACCGCCCTGACGGGTACTGCCATACAGGCGGGCGCCTGGCCAATCAGGTAGTTCAAGCTTCAAAGTCAGGGCAAGCACTGGGCTGAGATTGTTGGAAAGCGGGCAGTTCCATGCAAGCATTGAAAACAGACATGGTTTTGTCTAGTCCCGTGAAATCCACCTTGAAGCGTTGACCATTGAATATCTGCGGCACCAAAGCACAATCAGCCATGGTTGGCGTATCGCCATGGCAGTAAGCGCCCGCAGGCGAAGCACTGAGTTGTTTTTCAAAAGCCTGTAAGCCTTGGCGAACCCAATGTTTGTACCAGACGTTTTTGCTTTCCTCATCCAGTTTCAGGGTATGGCTGAGGTATTTCAACACCCGTAAATTATTTAAGGGGTGAATTTCACTGGCAATAGACTGCGCCAAAGCCCTGACCCTGGCCCGTCCAGCCGCATCCTTGGGCAATAAAGCTGGCAATGGGCGGGTTTCTTCCAGATACTCAATGATTGACAGCGATTGCGTCAAGCGCAATCCATCAATTTCAAGCATGGGTACAAGTGCATCGCTATTGAGTTGAGTGAAACTGTCTTGCAACTGCTCACCTTTGGCTAAATGGATTGACAAATAGTCATAAGACAAGCCTTTCAGGGCCAAGGCTATCCTGACCCTGAATGAAGCAGATGATCTGAAGTAATTGTGAAGTTTCATGGCCTTAGGATAACGCTGTTTAGTGCTTTCAAGATTTGGGTGAAGACTCACCTAAACTCACGTCATTGTTGCAGCAGACTGATTCAAACTTTCACCCACTTATGACGCATACAGGCCAGGTATCCATCAAACACTGCAAAAACTGCGGCTCTGCTGTGGTGAGGCGTTTGCCCGACGACGGTGACACGCGCTTGCGTGCTGTCTGTCCGTCTTGTCACACGGTGCATTATGAAAACCCGTTGAATGTGGTGGGAACGATTCCAGTATGGGAAGACAAAATACTACTTTGTAAACGCAATATTGAGCCTCGCAAAGGGTTTTGGACCTTGCCAGCAGGTTTCATGGAACTGCGCGAAACCCTGGCTGAGGGTGCGGCCAGGGAAACCGATGAGGAAGCTGGCGCAATCATAGAAATGCAGGACTTGTTCAGCATCATTGATGTTCCCCGCGTAGGACAAGTGCATTTCTTTTTTCGGGCTTCATTGCAAAGCCCTGTATTCAACCCCGGTCACGAAACCCAGGAAGCCCGTTTGTTCAACGAGGCTGACATTCCTTGGGACGATCTGGCCTTTAGAACGGTCAAAGAAACATTACGTTGTTATTTTTCAGATCGCGCCAAAAACAACTTTGAGTTACATACCCTGTCAATCAACTGAAATAGTTGCTTATTTCGAACCCAGCCCCATGCTGCGGGTAATGACTTCTTTCATGATTTCATTGGTTCCACCATAAATACGCTGCACACGCGCGTCAGCGTATGCACGTGTGATCGGATATTCCCACATGAAGCCACTGCCACCGTGCAGTTGCACACATTCATCCATGACTTTGCACTGCAAATCGGTTGTCCAATATTTCGCCATACTGGCCGTGGCTGTGTCCAGCTTATCCTGCATCAATAGTTCTGTGCATTTGTCAACGAATACACGAGCGATCTGCACCTCAGTTTGTAATTCAGCCAGCTTGAACCTTGTATTTTGAAATGAAGCAAGTGGTTGACCAAATACCTGACGCTGTTTGACAAAGTCCAGCGTCCATTCAATGGCAGATTGGGAAGCCGCGACTGCACCAATAGCAATTTGTAAACGCTCCCAAGGCAACTGCTCCATCAAACAAATAAAACCTTTGTTAAGAAA
>Ga0114968_10001302_pt1 | contig 19072 bp, 19 predicted proteins | sample M_130807_EF_Meta_FD_87020 | JGI IMG/M metagenome (GOLD analysis project Ga0114968, IMG submission 87020) | Freshwater microbial communities from Lake Montjoie, Canada to study carbon cycling - M_130807_EF_MetaG | ecosystem: Environmental > Aquatic > Freshwater > Lake | place: Lake Montjoie...
GAAACACAACGGCAATACCAGATCTTATTTCTATAATCCGCCCTGGACCCTGCCATTTTTGCGTCACAACGAAATCGTGGTCGATGTCACGAAATAGATCAACACTATATTCATCCCGGCAATCCATGATTGTCGGGTGTTGAAACAACGTGAATATTTGAGAAATTGACCTACGACACCGACAAGCATGTAGCTTGTATTTGCGGTCAGCTGATTTGATGGTGGGCGCACAAGGATTCGAACCTTGGACCCGCTGATTAAGAGTCAGCTGCTCTACCAACTGAGCTATGCGCCCATCAAATCAAAGGTCGTATCAAAGCTGGGGAGACTTAAAACACCTCCGGCAATCGCTCCAATCAGACACCGCACAATGTACTTTCTAAAAGGCACATTCTGCGCGGAGGCTTCATTTAGCAAGCATGATCAGCCCTGTCCAGCCCATTGAACTGACTAATCTGCCATTCTACCATTATTATGCGTCATCAATCCCGATTTCTTTGGCCAGTTGGGCAAGCATCTCGTCGTCGTCATCCAAAGGATCGGGGGTAGCGGGCACGGCATAGACGCCGTTCAGCCAGCGCGACAGATCGAGATCGGCGCAATGTTTCGAACAGAACGGACGATAGGCCAGCACCATGGCCTTGCCGCAAAGCGGGCATGCCAGTTCGGGCAAAGTATCGGCCAGTGTGTCTGGGCGGGGATCGGTCATGCCGGTTTGGCTCGCGGGTTGGGGCGGCAACACTTGCGCCCGTTTTGATCAGGAAGAGGATTGCCGGACAGCGGGCCAGTGCCGGATGACACGATAGCCCGAACCCGTCAACAGATTGGCGGTCTCGGCCAAAGGCAAACCGACGACCGAGGAGAAACTGCCGACGAGATTGGTCACAAACGCCGCAGCCAAGCCTTGTATCGCATAACCGCCCGCTTTGCCGTGCCATTCGCCAGAAGCCATATAGGCATCAATCTCGGCCTGCGAAAGCGGTTTGAAGGCCACACGCGTTTCCACACAGCGGCTCTTGCGTGCGCCTTCGGGAGTGATCAAGCTGATGGCGGTAAACACCCTGTGGCCGCGCCCTGACAGCAGGGCCAGACAGGCCCGCGCCTGTGGCTCGGTCTCGGCTTTCGGCAAAATCCGCGCACCGACGCCCACCACCGTATCGGCCGCCAGAAGAAAAGCGGACGAGTGATGCTGCCGAAGTCTGTATGTGGCTTCGGCTTTCTCATGGGCGAGACGGATGGCATGGGCGCGCGGCTTTTCCCGCGGCAACGGGCTCTCGTCGATCTCGCTGGCTACAACACCATCCGGCACGATGCCGATTTGCGCCAGCAAGGATAACCGACGCGGAGAGGCTGACGCCAAAATCAAGGACGCATGATCCGCAGACGGCCCAAGGACAGGATGAGCCATGTCGGGCAGACTATTTGAAACGGTAGGTGATCCGGCCCTTGGTCAGATCATAGGGGGTCATTTCAACCAGCACCTTGTCACCTGCCAGAACGCGGATACGGTTTTTCCGCATTTTGCCAGCCGTATGGGCAATGATCTCGTGATCATTTTCCAGTTGAACCCGAAACATCGCGTTGGGCAGCAATTCGCTGACCACGCCCGGGAATTCGAGAAGCTCTTCCTTCGCCATGCAAAACCTTTTTCCGTCGCTTCACCAGTTGAAGCGTATCGAGAGGGCCGGACCCTAATCGAAATCAGCAGATTTGTGAACACCTTTGATGGAAAAACTATGCCCGAACCGCCACAATGCGTCTTGAACGCTATTTATTGGCTCCGGCTTGGCATTTCGGGGGCTGTCACACGCGGTTCGAGCGCCTCCAACTGCCGATAACGCCTCACCATCAGCGGAATACCGGCCAGATAAAGCAGCGTCAGCAAAGCCAGCATTTCAAAGGTCATGGTGGCCAACAGGGCCACAAACGCCACGACAAGAATAAACAGCGGCACCACTGTGGAGCGCGGCACGCGGGACCCCAGCGTTTTGCCCGCATAGGTCGGTATCCGGCTGATCATCATGAAAGCGATAAACAGGATATAGACCGCCTCGAAGACAGCCGAACCTTGCGGATGCGCCACGCCGACCAGATGCAGATAGACAGGCAACAGCACGGTCAAAGCGCCCGCAGGCGCCGGCATGCCGACGAAGAAATCTTTCTGCCACGCCGGACGGTCTGGATCGTCGATCGCCACGTTGAAGCGGGCCAGCCGCAAAGCCGAAGCGCAGGCGAACAGCAGCACGATGATCCAGCCCGGCGAATGAAGGTTATGCAGCGAGAAGAAATACAGGATCATCGCAGGCGCGACGCCGAAGCTGACAAAATCGGCCAGCGAATCAAGTTCCGCCCCGAAGCGCGATGTGCCCTTCATCATACGGGCCACGCGCCCGTCGAGCCCGTCGAGAATGGCGGCCACGAAAATAGCCACGACAGCCATTTCAAGCTTGTTTTCAAGCGCCAGCCGCATGCCCGTCAGGCCCGAACACAGCGACAGCAAGGTGATGAAATTGGGCAACAGCAAGCGCATCGGCACCGGCTTGAAGCGGCGCGTCTTGGGTTCGTCACCCGGCTCGAAAGGCGGAAACAACTCTGTCATGTCTGCCACTTTACCCGATCATCCGTTGGGTTCAACCAACATCACACGATTATGGCTAAATTAGAGACGCCGTATCTCAGATGCGGGCAAAAGACGGCCGTTTCACGGGCCCTGCATCGGCCAGCACGGTTTCACCGGCCAGCATGGTCTGCCCCACTTCCACCAGCGGCGTCACGCCATCGGGGAGATAGACATCGACGCGGGAGCCGAAACGGATCAACCCGAACCGTTCACCGGCTTCCAGATGGTCGCCCTCGTGACGGAAGCCGACAATGCGGCGGGCGATCAGACCGGCAATCTGCACCACGCCATAGCGCGCGCCTTCTTCGGTCACGATCACCAGACCGTTGCGCTCGTTGTCATCGCTGGCTTTGTCCAGTTCGGCATTGAGAAACAGGCCTGGACGATAGGCGATGGTTTCGATCTTGCCTTCGACAGGGGCGCGGTTCACATGGCAATCGAACACATTCATGAAGATCGAGATGCGCTGCATCGGCTCTTCCGACAGGCCCAGTTCCACCGGTGGCTGGCAGCGGATGATCATCGACACCCGCCCGTCTGCAGGCGAGACGACCAGACCGGAGCGCTGCGGCGTCACGCGCACGGGATCACGGAAGAAATAGGTGCACCACAGCGTCAGGACAAACCCGACCCAGAACAAAGGCAGCCACAGCCAGCCCATCAACAGGGCAGCCACCGCAAACACCGCAATAAAGGGCAGACCCTCGGGGTGGATCGGCACAAAAATCCGTCGAACAGAGGCAACCAGGCTCATCACATCATCCTCACAAGCAATCCTGCCTCCAGCATGTGACAGGCTCGCGGGCATGGGTCAAGGATTCGTCGCTGTTATGCAGTCAATTCGGGGGTTTTGAACCCATTTGACCGGACAATCGTAAAAAACGGGCGCTAAGGTTCCCTGATAAGATCTATCCCCAAAACGTGGATGACCGCCACAAGGGCGGTCATGACAGGTTGGTTTAAGTGCAGGCACCTTCGGATAATCCTGAACAAGACAGAAGCAGGAACAGATTTCCAACCAAGATTGTCATGGCCGGGCTTGTCCCGGTCATCCACGACTTCGGTCCGGTCATTGTAAGCACAAATAGCTTACGCTCCCTCTTCCCGCCCGCGCTTGCCCTCTTCCTGCGCGACGCGCTGGAGGGTTTGCTGGGCTTCGTCGACCTCGCGCTGGCGGTTCCAGAGCTGGGCATAGACGCCGCCGCTGCTGATCAGGGCTTCGTGGTTGCCGCGTTCAACGATCACGCCGTCATCCAGCACGATGATCTCGTCGGCATTGACGATGGTCGACAGGCGATGCGCGATCACCAGCGTGGTGCGGCCGCGCGACATCTGTTCGAGCGAATCCTGAATGTCCTTTTCGGTGAAACTGTCGAGTGCCGAGGTGGCCTCGTCCAGCACCAGAATCGGCGGGGCCTTCAGCAAGGTGCGGGCAATCGCCACGCGCTGCTTTTCGCCGCCCGACAGTTTCAGCCCGCGCTCGCCCACGCTCGTCTCGTAACCTTCGGGCAGCGAGGCGATGAAATGGTCGATCTGGGCCAGACGGGTGGCCTCCTCGATCTCGGCCTGTGTCGCATCCCAGCGGCCATAGCGGATGTTGTAGCCGATCGTATCATTGAACAGCACCGTATCCTGCGGCACCATGCCGATGGCGGCGCGCAGCGACACTTGCGTGACGTGGGTGATGTCCTGTCCGTCGATGGTGATTTGACCCGATTGCGGCTCGTAAAACCGGTAGAGCAGCCGCGAGAGGGTCGATTTGCCCGCTCCCGACGGCCCCACCACCGCAACCGTCTTTCCGGCAGGGATTTCAAAACTGATGCCGCGCAGGATCGGACGTTCGGGCACATAGCTGAACACGACATTGTCGAACCGGACCGTGCCGGTGCCGACCTGCAAGGGCTTGGCAGAGGGATCATCGGCCACTTCGGGGGCGCGGTCGAGCACGTCGAACATCATTTCGATATCGGTCACCGCCTGTTTGATTTCGCGGTAAACCATGCCCATGAAATTGAGCGGCTGATAGAGCTGCAGCAACATGGCATTGATGAAGACAAAATCCCCCAGCGTATTGCGGCCTTCGACAATGCCATCCACCACCAGAGCCATGCAGACTGTGAGGCCGAGGGTGAAAATGGTGGCCTGTCCGGCATTCAGTACCGCCAGCGAATTATAGGCCTGCACCGAGGCTGATTCAAAGCGGGCGACCGAGCGGTCGTAACGGTCGCGCTCGCGGTCCTCGGCACCGAAATATTTGACGGTTTCGTAATTGAGCAGGCTGTCGACAGCCTTGGTATTGGCCTCGGTGTCGGATTCATTCATGCTGCGGCGGATGCCGATGCGCCACTGCGTCGCCTTGGTGGTGAACAGCATATAGGCAAAAATCATCACCAGCGTCACCAGCACATAACGCCAGTCGAATTCATACAGCAGCACCGCCAGAATCAGCACGAATTCCACCAGCGTCGGTATCGCCGTCAGCATGGTCATGCGCACGATGGTTTCGATGCCGGAGCGGCCCCGCTCCAGCACGCGGGTCAAACCACCGGTTTTCTTTTCCAGATGGAAGCGCAGCGACAGCCGGTGCATGTGCTCGAAGGTTTCAATCGCCAGACGCCGCACCGCATGCATCGCCACCGAGGCAAACAGCGCATCGCGCAACTGGGTCAGCAGGGCCATCATCACCCGCATCGCGCCATAGGCCAGCGTCAGCATCAATGGCGCCATATAGAGCGCGGAGGTGAAGGAGAAGGTTTGGCCCGCCGCTTTGCGCTCCAGAAGCGGGGCGAGCGCATCGGTGGCCCATTTGAACGTGAACGGCACCGCCAGCGTCACCAATTTGGCGATCACCAGCAGGATGGTCGCCCACAGAATCCGCAAGCGCAGATCGGCACGGTCGCGCGGCCAGAGATAGGTCCATAATTCACGGAAGGTCGAGAGCAGATGTCCCTTGTCCGCACTGACGCGGGAACGCGCCGGACGCGCCTCGATCCGTTTGGTCAAAGCCTCGGGCGGCAGCGGTTTGACGGTGGCCGGATGGGCGGACGAAGAGGGCGAATCAACCATGGACTTGATCTCTGGGAGAGTGAATTTCACTCTCTATAAACCTGCCCGTAACCCTTTGCACCGCAATTCCCGCATATCTGCCGTTTATTCCGGTCGGATTACGGTTTGTCCTTGGGCACCACGAAGACCTGACCGGGGTAAATCAGGTTGGGATCGCGGATCTGTCCCGAGTTGGCCTGATAGATCACGGTATAGCGCAGGCCCTCGCCGTAGAATTTCGAGCTGATGTTCCACAAATTGTCACCGCGTTTGACGGTGGTCGATTGCACCTCGGCCACTTCCACCGCCGCCGCGCGCGGTGAAGGGGGTGCCGTCTGTGCTGCAGCAGGCATGGTATAGTCAAACGGGACTTCGGCACGCGACATCACTTTGCCACCGGCCCCCTCCAGCTCGTCGATCCGCACCCGATACTGGCCTTGCGTCAGACCTTTGACGATGGCGAACGACCATTCGCCGGTAGGACTGGTTCCGCCTTGCGCCACAAAACTGTCATTGAGGTAAAGCCGGACCAGTGCACCACTGACGGCCCGTCCTGCGGCATAGAATGTGCCGTTGGGCTGGGTTTCAACCAGCGTAATCAACACGGGGGCGCGTTGGCCCGGAGCCAGCGACATGCCCTGCGTCGACAATAGCGATTTGGCGGGCTGATCGGGTGAAATAAGAGCGGCTACAGCCTGCCCTCCGCGCGCCGGTACATCAAGGGCCACAACCTGCGCTGATTTGAATTCTTTGCCATCCGGCATTCTGGCGACCAGTGAGAGCTGGTGCGGGCCTTGGGCGAGCGATTTCGGAGTCATGGCGAATTGGCCCGTCTCGTCGGTCGTGGCTTTGTCCCAGTCTTTGCCGTCCATGAGCAGGGTGACAACCGCTTTGGGTCCGGCACGACCGGCCACCACCAGATCGCCGTTCGGCTCCAGCCTGACAATATCGAAACTCGGTGTCAGGCTTGGCTCGGCCGTGACCTCTGCCGGTTTGTCGGTTTTGGGCGCGGGTTGGGGAGAGGTTGTAACAGGCGTCGCTAGCTTTTGATCGGAAGACGGTGACAGCAGCACGACGCCCAAACCGATGCACAGAGCCGGAACTATGATCCAGAGGGACAGACGCCAGAATGTCATCATCAACTCCTACACTCACCAGACCGGTATAATCGGGCAGCAGAATAGCAAGGAGCCGCGCGACAAGATAGTCTCATCACTATTGACCCTGCAGATCATGATTGACCCTGACCATCCCGCCATGCGAGATTTTAATATGAGCAAGATTGAAACAATTTGTGTCTATTGCGGATCAGGCTTCGGCAATGATCCGGCCTATGCCAAAGCCGCTGAAATTTTAGGAGCCAGCATTGCCCAAGCCGGATTGCGGCTGGTCTATGGTGGCGGCAATGTCGGTTTGATGGGCACCGTTGCCCGCGCCGTGCTGGATCATGGCGGCTATGTCACCGGCATCATTCCCGAATTTCTGAAAAAGCGCGAATTGATGCTGGATGCCGTGCAGGAGACGGTCATCGTGCCCGACATGCACACCCGCAAACAGATGATGTATGAGCGCTCAGATGCGTTTATCGCATTGCCGGGCGGGATCGGCACGCTGGAAGAGCTGGTCGAACAGTTGACATGGGCGCAGTTGGGCCGTCACAAAAAGCCAATTCTGATGCTGGATGTGAACGGCTTCTGGAAGCCGCTGCTGGTCCTGCTCGCCCATATGCGGCAGGCGCAATTCATCCGCGAGGGGCTGGAAGTCAGCTATCTGGTGGCCGAAAAGCCGCAAGATGCCGTGCCGATGATTCTGGACTCCGCGCGCCGCAGCAAAGCCGATCAGACCGCGGCTCCGCTGATCAGTAATTTGTAAGTGATCGAATCAATTAAAGCCTGAAACGAGGCGTCGATGATGTTGGAGGAGACGCCGACAGTGGTCCAGCGTCCGCCCAATTCGTCACCGGATTCGATCAGCACGCGGGTGACGGCATCCGAGCCGCCGTGAAAAATCCGCACTTTGTAATCATACAGGCCCAATCCGGCGATCAGGTGCTGGTATTTGCCCAGATCCTTGCGCAAAGCGACATCAAGCGCGTTGACAGGACCATTGCCTTCGGCTGCGGAAATGAACACCTCGTCCCCCACCCGCACCTTGGCTATCGCTTCGGCGACCGTCACCAATTCACCGCTGGCATTGTAGCGGCGCTCGACATTGACCTTGAACCGCTCGACCTTGAAAAATTCCGGCACTTCGCCAAGCACCCGCTTGGCCAGCAGGAAGAAACTGGCATCGGCCCCTTCATAGGCATAGCCCTGCGCCTCGCGCTCCTTGACCTCGTCGAGCAGGCGCAACACGCGCGGATCCTTGTTGTTGACCTCGATGCCCAAGCGATCCAGCTCGGCCAGAATATTGGACTTTCCGGCCTGATCGGACACCAGCAAAATCCGGCGGTTGCCGACCGATTCCGGCACGACATGCTCGTAGGTTTTGGGATCCTTCATCACCGCCGAGGCATGGATGCCTGCTTTGGTCGCAAAGGCCGACGCGCCGACATAGGGCACATGGCGTTGCGGTGAACGATTGAGCAATTCATCCATGGTGCGCGAAATGGCAGTCAGATCGGCCAGCCGTGCGGCATCGATGCCGGTGGTCACAAGATCCGAAAAAGCGGATTTGAGCACCAAAGTCGGGATCAGTGTCACCAGATTGGCATTGCCGCAACGTTCGCCCAAGCCATTCAGCGTGCCTTGCACCTGCCGCACACCGGCGCGCACCGCCGCCAGCGAATTGGCCACCGCATTGCCGGTATCGTCATGGGTGTGGATGCCCAGATGGCTGCCGGGCACATGGCGGGCGACCTCGCTCACAATCGCCTCGATCTCGTGCGGCAAAGTGCCGCCATTGGTGTCGCACAACACCACCCAGCGCGCGCCTGCCGCATGCGCCGCCTTGGCACAGGAGACCGCATAGGACGGGTTGGCCTTGAACCCGTCAAAGAAATGCTCGCAATCCAGCATCGCCTCTTTGCCATGGGCGACGATGGCGGCAACGGACTCTGTGATGCTTTCGATGTTTTCTTCCAGCGAAATGCCCAGCGCGACATGGACGTGATAGTCCCATGCCTTGGCGACCAGACAGACGCTGTCGGCGGCATTGTCGAGCAGCGCGTTGAAACCGGGATCGTTGGAGACCGAACGCCCTGCCCGCTTGGTCATGCCGAAGGCGACAAACCGCGCCTTTTTGGTCGGCTTTTGCAAGAAAAATTCGCTATCGAGGGGATTGGCGCCGGGATAGCCGCCTTCGACATAATCCACACCCAGCCGGTCCAGCAAAGTGGCGACCTGCCGCTTGTCCTCCAGCGAGAAATCGACACCCGTGGTCTGCGCGCCGTCACGCAGGGTCGTATCGAACAGGTAAAGCCGGTCAGTGGCAGCTGGTGCGGAAAGGGTCATGGTCAAACCTGTCAGTGCAACGGGCCGTTCGGCGCGGACGCATCCGGCACCGGCTGGCTGGTCGAAAGAAAACGGTAAAGCGTGGTATTGCCCAGCCATTCATCATTGACCGGCACGGTATTGCGCCGCTCGACCAGATAGAGATGGTGCTCGAAAAACGGGCTGGCGGTATCGCTGGCATCGACGCTCAAGCGGGTTGCGCCGCGTGCTCTGGCAATTTTCTCGATGGCGTCGAGCAGAAAACTGCCGACACCCTGCCGCGCCACGCCGGGGGCAACATAGAGCATGTCGATATGATCGGCCCCTTTGAGGCTGATAAAGCCCGCGGGCAGGCCGTTGAGCGTTGCGATCAGGGTCAGAGACTGGCCCAGCCGCTCGCCGAAGGCCGCCTCGTCATCGGCCAAAGACACCCACGCCTCGATCTGGCTGTGGGAATAATCCTCGGCCGCCAATTGTTCGATGCTGGCGCGGTAGATGCGGGCCAGCATCGGGGTATCCTTGGGCAGAAAAGGCCGCAAGGCAGGGGCCACCGTGTCGGAAAGACGTTTGACCGTCACCGCTTGACCTCCCACTCGGTTTTCAGCTCGCCGGTCACGGGATCTTTGCTGTCCATGATCTGGATATTGAGCGCCAGCAGCTCGTCGCGAATGCGGTCCGATTCCGCCCAATCCTTGCCGTTGCGCGCCGCAATGCGGGCATCGATCAGGGCCTGGACCGCCTCTTCATCGACAGAGATTTGGGGACCGGAAGATTTCAAATCATCACGATTCATGGAAAATCCTAACAAAGACAGGGTACCGGCCAGAATGGCGGGATCCTTGATGTGATGGATGCGTGCCAATGCGCCCGGCAGGTTCAAATCATCGCACAGGACAGCGAGAACCTCCGCATCGACCGGACCGGCTGTATGGCCTTCAGCTTTGTCGAACAGGCGTTCCAGCGTGGCGATGGTTTCTTGTAGCGAGGCCACCGTAAAGTCGATGGGCTGGCGGTAATGGCTGCGCAGCATCGCCAGACGCAGCACCTGCCCCGACCATGCCCGCCCGCCGAAACGGTCGGTTGCCAGCAACTCGTTGATGGTGACGAAATTTCCCTCGCTCTTGGACATTTTCTTGCCCTCGACCTGAAGAAAACCGTTATGCATGAACACATTCGCCATCGCCGGATGGCCGAAGGCGCAGGTGGATTGCGCCACCTCGTTCTCGTGGTGGGGGAACACCAGATCAATCCCGCCGCCATGGATGTCGAACACTTCGCCCAGATGTTTCCAGCTCATCGCCGAGCATTCGATATGCCAGCCCGGACGTCCCGGCGAGGCGATCCCGCAGGGGGACGGCCAGCCCGGTTCGCCCTCTTTGGAAGGCTTCCACAGCACGAAATCGGTAGGGTCCTGTTTGTAGGGCGCGACATCGACCCGCGCACCGGCAATCATGTCATCGAGCGAGCGGTTGGCCAGCGCGCCATAGCGCGGCAGCACACCGCCGGCCGTGTTTTGGGCGGCGGGCGAAAACAGCACATGGCCTTCGGCAACATAGGCAAAACCGCCTTTGACCAGCCGCTCGATGATCTGTTTCATCTCGTCGATATGCTCTGTGGCACGCGGCTCGATGCTGGGCGGCAGGCAGCCCAGAGCCGCGACATCCGCGTGGAACTGGCCGGCGGTGGTTTCGGTCACCCGACGGATCGCCTCGTTCAACGCCAAAGCGGGAAAATCAAGCGCCGCACGCTCGTTGATCTTGTCATCGACATCGGTGATGTTGCGCACATAGGTGACATGGCTTTCGCCATAGAGATGCCGCAACAGGCGAAACAGCACATCGAACACGATGACAGGCCGCGCATTGCCGATATGGGCAAAGTCATACACCGTCGGTCCGCAGACATACATGCGCACATTGGCAGCATCGATCGGCGCAAAGGCCTGCTTGGTGCGGGTCAGGGTATTGTAAAGCTGCAAGGCCATCAAAATCGTCCAGTCGTTCGGTGGGCATAGCATGTCAGAGCGCAAAGCATAATGCGACCTGCCGCTGGCCGGTGTCCGTATCGATCCTTGGAGGGAAAATGACGGGGCCGGCCAGCAATGATGCTAGCCGCAAATGATCGCAATCGTGTTCATCATAGTCGTTTTCATGATGGCAACATGCGCCTTTGTCGCGCCGAGGTCAAGCCAAAGCCTATAAAAAGTCCCGCCCGGGACACTCACCTTTCGTTCATCATAATCGGTGTTCATGCCCGGAATTAACGTTTTGGGAAGGATTTGATCGCCATATTGCGGCCACTTTTGCGACGACATAAACGGGTCCATGATGAATCGCCTCCCCCCATTGCGCCAATTCGCCGGTTTTGCCCTGATGCTGGCATTGGCTGTGCCCGTCGTTCCGCTGGCAGCCCATGCCGAGGAAATCCGCCGTTTCGTGATCCCCGCCCATGACGGCTATGATCTGGAAGCCTGCATGACCACCAGCAACAGCTGTGCCCAGATTGTCGCCAATGCCTGGTGCGATGCCAAAGGCTACACCCAAGCCATCGCCTTCGAGCCGGTGCCCGCCGGTGACATCACAGCCAAGCTGGTCACATCCTCGCTGCGCAATACCCCGCGCAATGGCGTATTGATCACCTGCACCAGATAAGCTCCGCTTTTCCCTGTTGAACCGGCCATCATATGGTCAAAATCCTCGTGCATTCCTGCCACCCGCGCGCTAAGGCATAGGCTCAAACGCTGGATGTGACGGGCTGATTCAAAGGATGGCTGGCTTTATGGCGCAACGCCTCAAACTCCCGGGCTTGGTTCTCGTTCTGCTGGCTATGGCCGTCCCCGTGATGGCCCAGTCGCAATATTGCGAGAGCCTGCGCGCCGAGCTGGTGGGGCTGGATCGCGCCGCTGGCTCGCCTGCCAATCAGGAGGCCGTGCGCAATGTGCAGGCCGAATTGCGTCGCACGCAGGATTATTACAAGCAGGTGGGTTGCGACTCCACCACCCGCAAGATTTTCAACATGTTCACCGATACGCCCAAGCAATGTACCGATCTGCAACGCCAGATCCGCGAACATCAGAACTCGATCTCGTTTCTGAATGCCGAAGCAGCCCGCAACATCAATCCGGCCGTTGAAGAACGCCGCACCAATCTGCAAGCGGCGCTCGACACCAATTGCCGCCCCGGCAGTGCACGCGGTGGCCAGCCCAACCGAAACGGCCTGATGGATCTGCTGTTCGGCAATAGCAAGAACCCCTTCTCGGACAATGAAATGTCGGACGAACCTCCGATGACCGCCTTTCCCGTCGACGAAAAAGGCTATGGCTACCGCACATTGTGCGTGCGCAGTTGTGACGGTTTCTATTTCCCGATCAGCTCTGTTGCCAGCCGCTCGCGCTTCGGGCTGGATGCCGACCTATGCCGCGCCTCGTGCCCCAATGCGGAGGTCACGCTCTACATCGCGCCGATCGGTCAGGATCCCGAAACCGCCACAACCATTGACAGCGGCACCACCTATGGCCAGCTCCCCAATGCCTATAAATACCGGCAGAACAAGCCCGACCCCGCTTGCGCCTGCCGCAAACAGGGCCAGAACTGGAGCGAGGCGCTGGCCGAGGCCGAAAAGATACTCGCAGTCAATGGCCGCTCCGACGCGCAAGTGTCGGAACAACGCTCGTTTGAAATGTCGCGCCCGCGCAACGACCAGCCCAAAAGCAAAGCAGCCGCGACCTCCAGCACGGCTGAGGCTGCAACCGCCCAGCCTTCCAATATCAAGCCCTCAGCGGACCGGATGATCGAGATCATCGACAGCGACGGCACCAAGAAGAGAATCCGGCTGATCGTGCCCAGCACGACGCAAGCCAGCGAATAAGCAGCAACAACACCAAGCCTCAGGCGGTTTCGCCCTTGAGCCTGCACAAGGCCCGATCATGCCCGATCAGCGGCAACAGGGCCTTGAGTTCGGGCCCGTGCTCGTGTCCCGTCAAAGCCAGACGCAGCGGCATGAACAGGTTGCGGCCCGACAGGCCGGTCTCGGCCTTGATGGCAGCGGTCCATGCGCCCCATGTGGTCTGGTCCCACGGCTCTTGCGGCAGCAGGGTGACAGCCGCGGCCAGCAAAGTGGCATCGGTTGCAACGGGAGCCTGCGGGCCTTTCACGACCTGCCACCAGACCAGTGAATCCTTCAGGCTTGCTAGATTGCCGCGCACCGCCAGCCAGAAGGCCTCGTCGGCGGCAAGGCCCATGGCCTGCAAGCGGTCCTTGACAGAGGCGAAATCGGCATCATGCAGCAGACGGGCGTTGAGATGGTGCAATTCGGCCTCGTCGAAACGGGCGGGCGCCCGCGACAAGCGGCCGAGATCGACCAGAGGAGCGAGTGCCGCGAGCGAGGCAATCGGCCGCACCGCTTCCGATGATCCCACCAGCACCGCCAGCGAGGCCGCAGCCATGGCTTCCAGTCCCTCTTCACGCAAGGAGGTGAGCGACAAATGCCCCATGCGCTTGGACAGGCCTTCGCCGCTGGCATTGGTCAACAGATTGTGATGGGCAAATTGCGGCACTGTGGTGCCGAGCAATTCGAATAGCTGGATTTGTACGGCCGTATTGGTGACATGATCCTCGCCGCGGATGATATGGGTCATCGCCATATCGACATCATCGACGACCGAAGGCAGCGTGTAGAGATAGGTGCCATCGGCGCGCACCAGCACCGGATCGGACAGCGAGGCGCAATCGACATGGCATTCGCCGCGCACAAGGTCGCGCCACGCCACCACGCGATGATCGAGCTTGAACCGCCAATGCGGCTTGCGCCCCTCGGCCTCGAGTGCGGCCGTCTCGTCGGCCGTCAGGGCCAATGCCGCGCGGTCATAGACAGGGGGAAGCCCGCGCGCCGCCTGCCGCTTGCGGCGACGGTCCAGCTCGTCCTCGGATTCATAGCAGGGGTAAAGCCTGCCCAAAGCCTTCAGCTTTTCAGCCGCCGCTGCATAGAGCGGAAAACGCTGCGACTGACGCGCCACCTCGTCGGGATGGATGCCCAACCAGTTCAGATCAACCTCGATGGAATCGGCATATTCCTGCCGCGAGCGTTCCTGATCGGTATCGTCGAACCGCAACACAAAAGTGCCGCCGCGATGCTTGGCAAACAGCCAGTTCATCAAAGCCGTGCGGGCATTGCCGATATGGATGCGCCCCGTCGGCGAAGGAGCAAAGCGAACTTTTGGGGTCATGTCATATCCATTACATTGGCGGCCGAGCTGCTTTTGCGCAAAGCCTGATCAGGCTCGTAGGGCGGCAGGCCCTGATCCCTGAAGCGATTGACAATCGGATAGCGCCGGTCGCGCCCGAAATTGCGCAGAGTGACCTTGACGCCCGGCGCAGATTGCCGCCGCTTGTATTCGGCCAGATGCAGCAGGCGTTCGATCCGGCGCACCATGTCACCGTCAAACCCTTCGGCAATGATCTCGGCAACATGCAATTCGCGCTCGACCAGCCGTTCCAGCACCGCGTCCAGATCCTCGTAGGGCGGCAGCGAGTCCTGATCGGTCTGGTTGTCGCGCAATTCGGCAGACGGGGCCTTGGTCAGAATCCGCACCGGAATCACCACCCCGTCCGGACCCAGCGCGCCTTCGGGCTTCCACGCATTGCGCAAATCCGACAGGCGGTAGACCTCCATCTTGTAGAGATCCTTGATCGGGTTGAAGCCGCCATTCATATCGCCGTAAATGGTGGCATAGCCCACCGACATTTCGGATTTGTTGCCGGTGGTCACCACCATCGGGCCGAATTTGTTGGAAATGGCCATCAAGATGGTACCGCGCGTGCGGCTTTGCAGGTTTTCTTCGGTAATATCGGCTTTGCGACCGGCAAAAAGCGGCGCAAGCGTGGCCTCGAATGCATCGACCGTGTCGCTGATCGGCACCGTGTCATAGCGGATGCCCAGCGCAGAGGCGCACAAAGCCGCATCCTCGAGACTGTCTTTGGAGGTGTAGCGCGACGGCAGCATGATCGCATGCACGCGATCCGCCCCCAGCGCATCCACCGCCATCGCCGCACAGATGGCCGAATCGATCCCGCCCGACAGGCCCAACACCACACCGGGGAAACCGTTCTTGTTCACATAATCGCGCAAGCCCAGCATACAGGCCGCGTAATCGCCCTGATCACCTTCTGCGATCAGGTGCCGCTCGCCGGTGCCGCACACCCAGCCCCCGGGCCCGCGGGTCCATTCGGTCAGGGTGATATGCTCGCGGAAGGCGGGCATCTGCACCGCCAGCGCTCCGTTGGCATTGAGCACGAAAGAGGCCCCGTCAAACACCAGCTCATCCTGCCCGCCGACCTGATTGAGATAGACCAGCGGCAGACCGCTTTCAGTCACCCGCGAGACAGCGATATTCAAACGCGTATCGTTTTTGTCGCGCCAATAGGGCGAGCCATTGGGGACGAGGATAATTTCAGATCCGGTTTCGGCCAGACACTCCACCACATCCGGCGTCCAGATATCCTCGCAGATCGGCAGACCGATGCGCACGCCCTTGATCACGATCGGGCCGGGCATGGGGCCGGCCGCAAACACACGCTTTTCATCGAACACGCCGTAATTGGGCAGATCGACCTTGTGGCGCAGGGCGTCGATCCGCCCGCCTGCCAGATGCACGAAGGCATTGGTCAAAACCCCGTCCTCGAACCATGGCAGGCCGATCAGCACCGTGGGGCCGCCGTCGACCGTTTCGCGCGCCAAAGCATCGCAAGCGGCCCGACAGGCCTGCTGGAAGGCCGGTTTGAGCACCAGATCCTCTGGCGGATAGCCCGCCAGAAACAATTCGGGAAACATGACGACATCCGCACCGAGAAGCGCTGCCTGAGCACGCGCCGCGCGGGCCTTGCCGAGATTGCCGTCCACATCCCCGACCGTCGGATCGAGTTGGGCCAGCGCGATGAGAAGCCGATCTGTCTGTGCCATATCAGGCATTTAACCCGCCTCAGGCATCAGAGCAATCACAGATCGGCCCCCAAGCCGACAATGACGCGATTTTATGCATGAAAAGCATAGGCATCCATCATCAGCACGCCATATTGGTGGCTGGTATGGATGCGCTCGCCATATACAGGATCACCCGCCCCATCACCCGCCGCCCCCATCGCCACATAGAGCGGCAACAGATGTTCCTCGGTCGGATGGTTTTCACGCCCGTATGGGGCTTGGCTGCGATAGTGGATCAGCGCGTCACGGTCACCCGCCACAATCCGTTCATCGAGCCATTCGCCGAACTCTTTCACCCAATCGGGCGCCGGAGCCTCCAACGGATAGTGGTTGCCGAACAATTCACGCAAATTATGGGTGGCCGCTCCCGAGCCGATCACCAGCACACCGGAGCGCGCCAGCGGGGCCAGTGCCTGTCCCAAGCGGTAATGCCATTCGGGTCCGGCATGTGGATTGACCGAGAGCTGCACCACCGGAATATCGGCCTGAGGATGCATCAGCACCAAAGGCACCCATGTGCCGTGGTCATAACCGCGGTGATGCTCCAACTGTGCCGAAAACCCCGCCGTGCGCAAAGCTTCGACCGCTTCCTCTGCCACATCGGGCGCACCGGGGGCGGGATAGACGATCTGGCGCAACGCAGGATCGAACCCGCCGAAATCATAGATCATGTCCGGCTTGGGATCGGCCGTCAGCATCGGATGATCGGCCAAAAAATGCGCGCTGACCATCAGAATGGCACGCGGCTTGTGCCCGCCCAAGCCGAAACTCCGCATGAAATCGGCAGCTTCGGACGGATGAAGGACCAGATCAGGGGCACCGTGCGAAATAAAATAAGTGGTCATGATCATCTCTCCTTTGGGGTCAGATGATCATTGCAGCCGTCAAATGCAAGCACGGGAAGGCAGCTTTATCGCTGCATTCCCGCTTTTTGGCTTACTCGGCAGCGGTTGCCACCGGACGGCCACGCGCCAGTTTTTCTTTTTTGAGCCGTTCGGCGATCAGAAACGCCGCTTCCAGTGCCTGTTCGGCGTTCAGACGCGGGTCGCAATGGGTGTGATAGCGGTCACTCAGATCGGCATCGGAAATGGCACGCGCGCCACCGGTGCATTCGGTGACGTTCTTGCCGGTCATTTCCAGATGGATACCGCCCGCATGCGTGCCTTCGGCACCATGGATATCGAAGAAGGACTTCAATTCGGACAGGACCAGTTCGAACGGACGGGTTTTAAAGCCGGACCCCGCCTTCACGGTATTGCCGTGCATCGGATCGCACGACCACACCACGGTGCGGCCTTCGCGCTTCACCGCACGGATCAAATCGGGCAGATGCGTACCGACATGGTCGGCCCCGAAGCGGGCAATCAGCGTCAGGCGTCCGGCCTCGTTGTCGGGATTGAGCTGGTCAATCAGCTTCAGCAAGCCGTCCGGCGTGGTGGTAGGGCCGCATTTCAGGCCGATCGGATTGCGGATTCCGCGGCAATATTCGATATGGGCATGATCGGGCTGGCGGGTCCGGTCGCCGATCCACAGCATATGGCCGGAAGTGGCGTACCAGTCGCCGGTGGTCGAATCGACGCGTGTCATCGCCTGTTCGAAGCCCAGCAACAGGGCCTCGTGCGAGGTATAGAAATCGGTGGCGCGCAATTCGGGATGCGCTTCGGGATCAAGCCCGATGGCGCGCATGAAATCGAGCGTTTCGGTAATCCGGCCCGCCAATTCCTCGTAGCGATGCGACAGCGGGCTGTCTTTGACAAAGCCGAGCATCCAGCGATGGGCGTTTTCCAGATTGGCATAGCCGCCGGTTGCAAAAGCGCGCAGCAGATTGAGGGTTGCCGCCGACTGGCGATAGGCGTCAAGCTGGCGCACCGGATCGGGAATGCGCGATTCCGGCGTGAATTCGATGCCGTTGATGATGTCGCCGCGATAGGATGGCAGTTCCAATCCGTCGATGGTCTCGTTGGGGGCAGAACGCGGCTTGGCAAATTGTCCGGCCACGCGGCCGACTTTGACCACAGGCGAGGAACCGGCAAAAGTCAGCACCACCGCCATTTGCAGGAACAGCCGGAAGAAATCGCGGATATTGTCCGCCGAATGTTCGGCAAAGCTTTCGGCGCAATCGCCGCCCTGAATCAGGAATGCCTCACCGTTCGCCACTTTGGCCAGAGCGCGCTTCAATTTGCGGGCTTCACCGGCAAAAACCAGCGGCGGAAATCCGGCAAGCTGCGCCTCGACAGCATTCAGCGCATCCGCATCGGGATAGGCAGGAACCTGCTGGATAGGCTTTGAACGCCACGATGACGGTGTCCAACGATCATACATAGCCTCAATCTCCGTTTTTGCTCTGTTTTTTGTGCTTGCAAGGTCTCAAAACCCGACAAGAAGCGTGCTTATAACCGACCCCGCCCCAAGATGCCAGTTTGATCACAAGCAAAATGCCCGTGTGCCGGCGGTCTGCCATCTCACCTATTGTCAGTGTCAAAATCCTGAAACCGCTTTGTTTTGCTGGCTTTGGAAACCGGTTTGAGCGCTTGGGCCCTCAGCGCAATCTGATAGGCTTCATGCGCCCATTGGCCCAATTGCTCACTATCCTCGAACAAATCCGGCGGCACCTGCCAATAAGACAGCACCACCGGCTTGCCTTTGGCATGATAGACAAACGGCGCACTCCCCGCTTGCTCGAACGCCTCACGATTGCTGTCACCGACCTTGAAATAGAGCGTATCGTCGATGATCAAAGCGAACATCACCCCCTGACGATACAGCCCATAACCGCCAAACATCCGCCGGCTGGTCACCCTGTGCCAATCGGCAAGCGCATCGAGGACGAAATCGACATAATCGGAGGCCATGGCTGTCCTTGGTGTGAAAGGGTCAATAGTCTCAACGCCGCGTCATGACCGCCCTTGTGGCGGTGATCCACGTCTTCACAACGCAACAACAAGTCGGTGATGCCCGGGACAAGCCCGGGCATGACAGCGGGAGATTACCCCCTCAC
>Ga0114968_10001307_pt1 | contig 19043 bp, 17 predicted proteins | sample M_130807_EF_Meta_FD_87020 | JGI IMG/M metagenome (GOLD analysis project Ga0114968, IMG submission 87020) | Freshwater microbial communities from Lake Montjoie, Canada to study carbon cycling - M_130807_EF_MetaG | ecosystem: Environmental > Aquatic > Freshwater > Lake | place: Lake Montjoie...
AAAACGATGTACAATACAGATTTATCAGAACTTATAAAATATTGGGAAATAAATAATAAAAAAATACTATCCATTATTTCCAACCCAATTCCATGTTATTTTTTAAATAAAATACAAGATTTAAATTCTGTATTATTGCAACAACAATTAGAAACATTAGAACAATTGATAAACAATTTTAAAATAAAAAACAAAGAAGAAAAAATAGAATCATTAAAAAAATATAATATACAAAAATCTATGACGTGGTGTGATAAGTATAAAATACCATACAATAAAATTATAGATAAAATAAATATTTTTTTACCGATGAAAGAACCAGTTTTAAAAAGTGAAAAAGAATATGTAACTGGAATGGATTGTGTAGACAACAAAGAATGTATAGATAATTCTGATAAACATGACGATGTAGAACTAGATCTAGAAATAGATGTAGATAATAATTAAATATATAAAAAAATATAATTTTTATATATTACACATTTAAATATTTACATATTTTCGCATTTCAAACGCCGAATAATAAAATAATGTTTGTCTCATTTTTTCTTTGGTCTCGAAGAAATTTTATAATCTATTTATATTTCTAACTTTAAATATTCTTCGTGATGGCTTTAATAAACATTTTGTAGTAGAATTTTGTGTTCTATTTATATATAAATTTACTCCATCAATAGTATTTTCACAAAATAAATCAACTACGCTTATCATAGTTGATGTTGTACCAATAACAACTGAAAATACCCAATATCCTTTTATTCTGTAAGTAATTACATCATTTATATTTACATTAACGATATTAGCTCGCTCGCCATATTCAGGCAATCCATTCATTACAGCAAATTTATTATCAGTTGTCATTTTTGTTGTCAATCAGGTCAAATTGAAATATTTATAACTTACAATATAAAATAAAAGTATTTCAATTTTTTTTATTTTATATATGAAAAATCATTTACTAAAAATTTACAATCGGTGTTTTACACCTTTGGACATTTAAAACGCCGATTTTCTAAATCATTTTAATTATAACATAAAAAACTTAAAAATATATTCATAATATACTTTAATTTATATAATGAATACGGAAGAAGAAAATAACATATTAAAACAAAAAATAGAAGGATTAGAAAAACATGTAGCAGAATTAGAAGAACATTTGAAAAAATATACCAATAGCACGAGACATCTAAAATATTATGAAAATAATAGTGAAAAGGTCAAAGAGAGAACAAAAAATTATGTAGAAAAGTTGAAAACTGAAAACCCAGAAAAATTGAAAGAATGGAGACGCACATATTATTTGAAAAAGAAGGAAAAGTTAAAGGAACAACAAACCAATGATACAACTATCTAAAACGCATCATATTCTCCGTTTTTACATAAATATACATTTGCAACTTCATCGCCAGTTTTGATTTCTTCAATTGTTTCACATAATTCTTTTACCCAATCGTAAGTGTCGTAAAACACATCTTCTTGTAAAAGACGAATAACTGAATACCCATTCTCATTTGCACAATTTTCTTTGTATTTATCGTTTTCAAATTGTTCTTCTGGCGATGACCAATTTGAGATTTGTTGGAAATGTTGTGGACCATCTAATTCAATAATGATTTTATATTCTGGTATAACGAAATCAAATGGAAGATGTTTTAGTTTTTTACACCATTCTTGTTTGAATTGAGCTATTATTGTAGTATATAATGGTTGCATTTTTTCGTATAATTTTGCTTCTGTTTTGTTTATACAAAATGGACAACCTTGTGGATAATTTTTATGTATATGATTATCTGGGGTTTTATAGAAACTACCATGTTGACTACATTTAATCTCTACTTTTACATTACTTCCATTATATACAACATTTGTATAATCATATAAATCACCGTATATTTGTATTGCTTTTTCTATAAACATTTGTTGTCGTTTTTCTTTTGTTATATCAGTAGTTTCATAACCACATTTTTGACAACCGTGTCCTTTTAAATGTATATATGGCATTTGAGAAAATTCGCCGTGTTTAGAACATAAAATAATTACTGGCGTTTTATTATTTACAAAACATACATTTGAGTAATTATATATTGGGTTATTATTTTCAATATGTATTTGCATTGCATTGTTAATAAACTCACTTTGTGTTAAAGTATAATTCCCATAACATTTTATGCAACCAACACCATTTATATGTGTTTTTGGTGTTTGTATAAAATCGCCGTGTTCTTTACAACATATTGTGATATTTGTAAAAGCATTTATATAATTCACTTTTGAATAATCATAAATAACACCAAATCGTTTATTTGCTTCTTCTATAAATTGTTCAATCGGTTTCTTTCGCTTAATCGCAATTTTGTCACCCTTACAATTCGGACATCCGTTGCCTTGTAAATGATTATTCGGTTTTTGGTCAAATGAACCGTGCGTTTTACAATTAATTATAACTTTTGTTTGGTTATTTTTATAATTTGTTAATGAATAATCATAAGTATCTCCGTGAATTAATTTTGATTTTTCAATAAAACCATTAGTGTCATATCTATAATTTCCTCCACATTTTTGACAACCATAACATAATAAATGTGAGTTTGCACATTGTTCAAAATCTCCGTGCGTCTTACAAGTTATTATTATTTTATTATTTTTGTTAGTATAAACTACATTTGAATAATCATATTTGTCTCCATGCTTCACAATTGCTTCTGCTATGAATTGTTCAGTTGTTTTTTGTTTACCCATATTTTTAGTTTACTAAATATTAATACCAAAATTATTTTATATCAATTTTATTCTATAATATAACAATTATAGCGTAAAATACTTAAATATATAATATTAAGGAATATTATATGGGAAAGAAAAAGAAGACAGAAGAAACTTCCCAACCAAAGAAAACATCAAGAAGTGATGTAAAAGAACGCAAGGAACTAAACAAAGATACAGAGTTTACGTGTGTCAAAACCAGTTTCAATAGTTTAGTAGAAAATAATTATTTGAGTGGAGGCATTCAAGAAATTGTGTTGAATATTAACAAAATATGCTTTTTGTCTTACCAATTACTAAATTATCATTTTACTCGTCTTATTGAAGAAAATAAACCATTACCAGAAATTACACAATCCTTATTTTACCAGGCATGTGCAACTGTTTCTGTAATGAAAGAACGAAAAGAAAAAATAGACGAAACCGATGAACTATATATTAGTTTTTCACATTACAAGGAACATTTAGGAGAATTACCTTTTCGTGATAGAATGGGTAATCTCATTAACAACCTAAATAGACAACAACTTACTATGACTGAAAACCATTTGAAACTCAATTTTTACAAACGATTTCATAAATACTTGGAAATAAAAACTGGTGAAACAAGAAAAGGAGTAATTTACAAATGGTTAAAAGACATTTATGCAATTGAATATACTGGTAAAAACTTTTTTATACTATCTATGAGACAATGGTTAAAATATCCACCAACAGAAGTAAATATAAAAATGCATTCCTCACATTTTGTAAAAATATATCATAAAATACTGAAAACCTTTGAAAAATACCCATATTCTAAATACATAAGAACATTCAATTTATTACCAACAAAAAACTCATTTACGTTGTCTACAATTGAAATATGTAGCAGTTGCTTGAAGGATATTATTGGATATTTTACTAAAACCCCAGTTCCAGATGATTTCAAAGAAAATAAATTAGTTTATTGGTATGAGTTTTTCAAAATAGAAAAATATGAAACAAAAAATCGCAAGTTTGCGAATACCATTTATACTGATGGTAAAATTGTTGTTATACGATTGAGAAAACCAATGTTTGAAGCACCTAAACCGAAAGATGTTAAGAAAATGCAATATGAACAATATGTTGGAATTGACCCTGGCGTGAGAAGTTTGCAAACATCTTGTAATAACGAAGGCAGAGTATTAGAAACTACAACGCCCAGTTATAGACATGATTGTAAAATGAAATATGCTTGTAGAAAACGAGAAATGTGGTATAAGAAATGGGAACATTATGAAATGTGGCGTAATATACCAAGTTTCAAAACAACTAATTTACAAAAAATGCGTAATTATTTTGAGTATGTTTATCCAAATCTAAATACCATTTTCCAGTTTCATCTTTACAAGAACTTTCGTGGATTATCGTTCCGTTCTTATTGTCGCGGTAAAGCAACTATGGATAAACTATGTAAAAGTATTGTTGATGATAAGAAAACTTTAGTAGGGTTTGGTGATTTTTCACAACAACACGGGTTAGTTAAGAAACACCCAACCGCACCTATTCAAAAGTTCAAGCATGAATTAAGACGTTATTGCGATGTTATTATAATTGATGAATATAATACAAGTAAAACATGTAATAATTGTTTTCAACCTATAGAATTATACAAAAACAAGATAATTAGAAAAAAAAGAGATGGAACACATACAAAAGCAAGAATGTCTATTATCAACAGTGTAATCCGTTGTAAACTCAACGAGTGTAAATTATGCTGTATGGATAGAGATATAAACGCTTCCAAGAATATTCTGTTTTTACTTCAATTACAAAAAGAAGGAAAAAAGAGACCAGAATGTTTTAACCCAAAGAATATGAACAACTGCGATACTCCCTTATGGGAAGATAAGTATGTTGTGGCGTGAAATCCGCAATTACCTTTTGGTTATTTTTTAACGTCTATAATGGGCGTTTTAAATGTGCAAAGGTGTAATATGGGTTTGAATTTTGTGTATTTGTGTTATATGTATTTGGTGATTGCGAAAAATGATTTGTTCTAAATACAGTTCCTATATAATAACGATAAGGACTTGGTTGAGAAACAATTAAACCATATTTTTTGTCTTTTACATAAGAACACCCTTTTTTATTTTGGTATGGATAAATGGAAGGATTTTGGCAATTTGTATTTGCTTTATTTTTTAGAAGATTTGGGTTTGTAATTGTATCTCCTGCATATAATTGATTTGCGTTTACTAATTGTTGACCGGTGTTATTATTTTTTTGTATAGATGCAGAATTTGTAGAAATAGTATCTACATTTAATTTAAGAATACGAGTACTACTTGACACGGCACCCTGTTTTGCATATTGATAATTGTTTGGTTTATAGACAGTGAGTTTACAACCATTTGGATTTGACGGTCCTGCAAAAGGAACCCCCCAATAAGGGTTATTTATAAATGCCTGAAATTCACCTAATGCTTGAATTCTGACACTTTCTGGAAGTCTGTTTATATATTGAAATAAATAGTCAAAATTATAAGCATTTTGTTCCATTTCGTATTGCGTTACTTGAGATTGTGTTATTAACCCTTTATTCAACAATATATTTAAAATTTTCGCAACAAGTGCGTTTTCTGTTGCATCATATATTTCTGCATTTGGGTAACAATTGCCAACATATGTATTCAACGAAGCAAGTGGACTACCTGGCACAGCATTTTGTATTTCACTTGTTGTTATACCTGCATTTAAAAAATTATTTGTAACACTGATAGGCAAAGGTTGTTGAAAATTAAATGCCTTTTGATCATATGTTTTACATCTGTTTTTTAAATATTGTGAAGTTGTTGTATAATAATTTTGTTTTAAATTTGTACTTGCATATATTACTCTTTGCAGTGCTTTTTTTTCTGGATTGCAACACAATACAGGATTTTCTGTTTGCGGTACAGGATTTTCAGTTACATATGTATTGTTTGGATAATAGGACGACACAACTCCGACTCCTTCACACGATTGACAATCTATGTTGGATTGTGTAATTTCATTTTTCTCTCTAGGTTGGTTTTCTTTTATAATAAACCCTCCTGGTTTATCCATCATATCATTTAATAAACCACTTCCTCCAAAACCACCTCCTAATGATTGTCCTGTACTTGATTTCACAATTCTATTCATATTGTAATTAATTAATTCTACTTCGTGATATTGATTCGGATTCTCTGGATCAGGAACTGTTACTGTAATTGGAACATTTGGAACAACCCGTCCTTTTCTAAAATGTTTCAACGGTCTAGGAATAAATACTCTAGTATGTGGAAATGTTCTTGATGGAAAAGAACCAGATTGAAATACATTGCCAGAATCATTATTTGTTAATGGTCGTATGTGACTAGGTGCAACTCCTACAGGATTACTTAAAGAACCTGTTCCTTTCCATGATTTATATTCTTGACAATCGTGTGTGCTTTTATGATTATATCCAGATGCAGGCATAGATGTTCTCATTCCTAATGGATAAACAGCTGTTGACATTTTATACTATTATAAAAGAAAATAAAAGTATTATTATATATTAATGTTGTCTGTAATAAATATTCTTGTTTTATTTTTTATCATATTATTAATTTATCAAATATTTTTAGCAATTTTTCAAAATTCTATTTTGGAAGGTTTAACTAATTCTAGTACTTCACAACAATATCAACCGTATGATACAAATAATCCAAATAATGCTTTAATATTAGCACAACAAAATGCAGGAAATATTCAAGTATTAGAACAACAAATGAATAATTTATTGTCATTAAATCAAGAAGTGCAAGATATTAGTGGAAATGTTGCAAATTTGCAAACACAAGTAAATGGCATTGTAGCAGCCCAACAACAATACTCTCAAAGTATGACATCTAGTCCACCACCAGTCATTACTGGAGCTACAAACACATCTTCATAAAGTGAAAATGTAAAAAAAAAATATTTGTATAGATTAATAAAATGTCTAATATATTTCAAGATGTGTTGACTAATGCAAGCGGGGTTCAAGATCAATTACTTGGCCCTACATATCCTTATTATCAAAATATTAATTCGCCTTCGCAAATTGGTATGAGTTCCAATGGATCTTTGCAAACATTAGGAAGTGATATAAATGGTTTAATTGATTATGTAGAAGTATTAGTTTCAGGAACAGGCGGTGCTTCTGCTACTGGACAACCTTTAGGAAACAAATTTTTTTTACAAACAGGTGCACAATGTACAGATACTGCAACAAACCAGCTAGTAGATAGGTATATTTATGTAGATAATGTTCCAAGTGGCGATATTCCTTTTATTTCTCAAGCAATGGGTGTAAACTTTACGAATTTTGAAGGGTTAATACCTGGAGTGATGAGTGATTTGAATGTATTGAATCCATATGGAATAATGCAATCTTTTCTCTCTGGATCTACTCCACCTTGTCAAGAATTAACAATGCAAACAATTGATAATAATAATAATTCATCTACTCAAACTGAATTTGTAACCGTTGTTGACATTCAAAATATGGATCCGTGCAGTTTTCAAGATCAAGTAAATCCTATTACTGGGGCAGGATGCCAACAAGCTTTTACAAATCGTACTCAAAGTAAAAAAAAAGAAAAACAACCCATCACAATACCTAAGGATACAATTGCTCAGATATATTTGGGAAGTTTAGCCATTGTAGGAATGTATATGATTTATCGTTTTATGGAAAAAGCAAAATAATATTGGTATTCTCCTCAGTAGGATGCAAGAATGTAATTGTGATAAATAGTATATGTAATGTATATATATACTATTTAACGTATGAAAAACAATAAAATAAAAAATTATATTGAACAAATTGCTATTCAAAAAAAAATTATAGAGGAATTAAACACTACAATTATTTCATTAGAACGAGAAATTATTTCATTAAAAGTAAAAAATGGACCAGTATTTGTGGATATGTGCAGTAAATGCGGTAAATTGTTTTTTTTTAATAAAGCAGTTGGTTGCTGTAAAATGTAAAATGTAATATTATAACATTATTTTTTATTTTTTATTTTTATATATTTTTTTTGTACGTTTACGACCACTCTTTACACTCTTTTTTGTAGATTTGCGTCTTTTTCCGCCTACAAAAACTTGTGGTTGAGAAGTAGCTCCAGAAAATGGAGAAGCAGTGGATGCTATATTATTCAACGGGGACCAACCTTTGTAACCACCTTTCATAGTCTTTTTACCTTTTCTTTTTCCACCATAATTACTCATACTAGGAGAAGAAGCATATAGACTTAATCCATTACTATTCATTTATTATATTATATTATAACAAAATAAATATGTTATTTCATTTTTCATGTCTTAATATTTAATGAAATATATTTTTGATGGTATTATTATTATTATTATTATTTTTATTACTTATTTCTAGTAAATTCAATACGTTAGATAATTTCCATACCAGATAATTCTGTCAAATAACGTTTGCTCGAAGTTTCCACAAGAAGCCCATTTGCATAAATTCCATAATTCATGTAATAATCATCATTCTCCAACGCCAAATGATAAATGGTATAAAGCCCTTCTTTTTCATACACGGCAGTTCTGTCATCAACACATGCAGGAAGACGGTATTTTTTATCAGTTATAAAAATTCTATTATTGTTTGTTTCTATTGCTTTTTTTCTCTGTTTTTCGCTTGTAAATTTATCTACCAAAATAGAATGACATCCAGTAATAACCAAATCTTCAAATACTTCTTCAAATTTCTCTTTTGAACATGTATACAATTGTTCTTTTCTTCTTTCACTCGTTTTCTTGTGATACATTTGTGATTTACCAATCATGTGAACTGGAACATAACCGTTCAATCGTGTTTTCACCAAATCACCCTTTCTTATATTCTCGATAGGAACGTATTTTTCTACATTGTTTTTAAAACACAATATTTTACTTCCTTCTTTGAAACAAACTGCGTTCACCGTAACATTTACACTATCTATTACAGTATTATCACTTTGTTTTTGAATAGTAAAGACCAATATTCCTGGAGTGTTTATGACTACATTATCAAATGTATAACTAGTATCTCCAGATGAAGCAGTATATGTAGATAATACATCATTACCATATAATAATTGATAGATAGTTTCTTCTAGAGGTGGTTTATCTTGATTTCTATAAGTAAATGTATTTGCATACCATTTTTTTAATTCATTTGTATATGTAACAATTCTTGCATCAATTATCCAACCATTTTCGTTCCTTAATGTATCATACCCATCTTGACTAAAAGAAGAACGTGTTGGTGCATCTAATGTGACGTTTTCTTCTACATTTTGTAAAGCCCATGCATTTACCATATTATCAAAATTATCAGTTAGTAAACCGGAAGCAGAAAACATATCAGTCATATTTATAACATTACTAATTACCCAACTACTTAGATCTTCATTGAATGCAGTTGCATTTTGAAACATACTTTGCATATTTAAAACATTCGATGTATTCCAACCACTAATATCTTGATTGAATGCTGTTGCATTTTGAAACATACTTTGCATATTTGAAACATTCGATGTATCCCAATTACTAATATCTTGATTGAATGCAATTGCACCTGCAAACATGTAACTGATATTAACAAAAGTGATTGCAGTAGTCCCAATATATGTCCAACTTAAAGCTACGCCGCCATTATTGAATGCTCTTGCATTACTAAACATACTTTGCATATTTGAAACCTTTGTCATATCCCAATTACTAAGATCTTGATTGAATGCTCGTGTATCATTAAACATAGACATCACATTAGTAACACTTGATGGAAGAAATGCAGGAACCGTAAAAATTTGAGTTATGCCTTGAAAAGCACCTTGTAAACTTGTAATTCCTAAATCACCAAAACTATTTACGGAAGTTAAATACTGTCGTCCTGATCCAATACTAAAACTTTCTAAACTATCTCCTGAAATTACAATTGTATATTGCATATCTGATTCTGTAGTATTTGTGTATGGATGACCTTGATTTATTGACCCATTTATACCACTTGTCTGTGAACCATCACCCCAATCAATAGTAATATTTGTAGCATCCCCTAAATTTAAAGTAACGGCTACATTACCTGGTGGAATGGTATAAGTAAGACTGAAGACATCTTCAACAATTACAATTACACTATCTATTACAGTATTACTATCAGTTCTATTTTTAATAGTGAATATATCTGTTCCTGCAATAATTGGTTTTACATTATTAAATGTATACGTCGTACCACTTAGCGGTGTAGCTGGAAAACTATCTAACCAAATATCCACTGACCCATAATTATAATATAAATCATAAATATTACCATCTACGGTTTGTTTATTTAAATTTGTATAAGCAAATGTACTATTCACATTTGAGAACATGATAGGTGGAGTATACGGAACAAGTTCTGCAGTAATATTCCAACCATATGTAGCTGTTAATGTACCATAACCAGTATTACTATACGAAGAACGGGTTGGTGCATCTAATATAACATATTCTTGTACAGTTTGTAACAACGCCCATGCATTTACCATATTGTCAAAATTATCAGTTAATAATCCAGAATAAAGAAACATACCCGTCATATTCGTAACATTACTGACATCCCAACTACTTATATTTTGATTAAAACTACGTGCATCATAAAACATATTACTCATATTAACTTGAGTGTCCGATGCACCAATCGTTGTCCACCCTAAAGCTACACCACCATTATTAAACGCAAATGCATTTCGAAACATATTACTCATATTCGTAACATTACTCAGATTCCAATTACTTATATTTTGATTAAAACTACGTGCATCATAAAACATATTACTCATATCAACTTGAGTACCCGATGCACCAATCGTTGTCCATCCTAAAGCTGCACCACCATTATTAAACGATCCTGCTTCTTGAAACATACTCGCCATATTAGTAACATTACTCATATTCCAACTACTAATATTTGCATTGAATTCGGATGCGCGAAACATATTACTCATATTAACTGGTCTACCAGATGTACCAATCGTTGTCCACCCTAAAGCTAGATCACCATTATTAAATACAGTTGCATTTTGAAACATATTAGTCATATTCGTAACATTACTCAGATTCCAACTACTAATGTTTTGATTGAATGCACTTGCAGTAAAAAACATATTACTCATATTAACTTGAGTGCCCGATGCACCAATCGTTGTCCACCCTAAAGCTACACCACCATTATTAAACGCAAATGCACGAGAAAACATATAACTCATATTAGTAACATTACTCATATTCCAAGTACTTATATTTGCATTGAAAGCTATTGCCCGAGCAAACATCGCCAACATATCAACTTGACTACCCGATGTACCAATCGTTGTCCACCCTAAAGCTACACCACCATTATTAAACGAATTTGTATTAGCAAACATGTTACTCATATTAGTAACCTTACTCATATCCCAACTACTAAGATTTTGATCGAATGCATGTGCAAGAGTAAACATATAACTCATATCCGTAACATTACTAGTAGTCCAATTACTTATATTTGCATTGACTATGTTTGCATTATAAAACATATGACTCATATTCGTAACGGTTGATGGACTAGTTGATGGAAGAGAAGTGAGACTAGTTGCCGATCGGAAGGCACCTGCTAAACTTGTAATTCCTAAATTACCAAAACTATTTACAGAAGTTAAATATTGAATTCCTTGTTGATCAGAACTCGGGTTCCCCAAACTATTTAAAAAATCTCCGGAAATAAGAATATTGTATGTACCTGCGGTAGTATACGTGTGTGGAGGAATGGTTCTAGAAGTGGTAGAAGTAGTATTTGGTACAGAATAGTCTGGCGAACCATCTCCCCAACTAATAGTAATGTTTGTAGAACTAGTGAATGTAAAACCAACACTTGCTCCAGCAGGAACGGTATAAGTCAGACTCAACGAAGTCATTTTATGTATATATATATATATATATATATATATATATATATCTACTCATGTTTGTTTGACAAAATATTTATATAGATAAAAAGCGCCTAGTGCACCCAACATTTCAACAATAATATATGGAACAACATCTGATTTTGGTATTTTGCCAGATGCATAGAATGAAAGTGCAACGGCAGGGTTAAAAGCACCGCCTGAAATAGGACCCCCGAGTAAAACTGGAATTGCTAAGCCAAATCCTATCGCAATCCAGTTTTGTGTAGTTAAAATTACATACATTAAAAACATCGTTCCTAAAAACTCTACTAAATATTTATTCAACATGACAACTATATTATATTATATTTGTATAAAAAATGTTTTTATACAAAATTATTTATTTAAGACATTGAATCAATTCAATCTTTCACTCGAATTATTTAAGCCCATATCAAACCTGATTGATTTTTATTAATCATATAAGGTCCAAATGAAGCATTTCTAAAATAATTCAATGCATAATTGTTGCCCCTTGTATTTTTAAGAAAAGCGTACACACGACCAGCACTACCGGCACTACTACTTGTTCCACTACTGACTAAAGCCCCGCCAATTATTCTACTTTGTGGACTTTGTCCCCACGCTTGTCCAGATTTTTGAAATTGATACGGAGATGTTGAAGGTCTATAAGCAGGCATATATATGTAACTAAATATTTTATTTATTTCCAATAATTAAAATAAAGAATTAAAACAAATAAAATAAAGAATTAAAACAAATAAAGTAAAACAATTAAATTACGCATCTACTAATTTATTTAATAATTTTGTCGAACAATCGATCCCCAACCGCAAGTTCTTCCATTAGACAAACTAGTATTTTGAATAGCCCCTTTTTTTGCAGGTGCTACACACCCGCCAGATCGTGCTCTTCTCAAACTACTTCTTGTACTACTCGGAAAATAATTTTTTGTAGAAATGGGAGCATTCACCGGTAAATTTACTTTATACCCACTTTGACCAACCGCGTTACTTTTCTTAATATTCACATACATGGAAGAAGGAATGGGAGCAATGTAATTCATATATCCTGAAGTTGGATGATGTCTGCCAGTAGAAGAATCAAACATAGAATTCCCTCTTACAGTTGCAAGTGTTTTCTCTCTTTGCATTGCTAAAGATTCAGCAGATTGGGCGGTTCTTAGATATTGGCGACGCATATTTGTATTCATGTCTGCATATACTGGTTCTTGCATTGAATAAAATTGCGGTGGTGTGGGACGAATGCCTGTAAGAGTGCCGTAACTATGGTAAGGTATTATTCCAGGATATTGATTTGTACTAAGTGGTCCTGTAATTGGGACATTTACATAATTATCATATGAAACTGACCCAATTGATCTAGAAACTCCATATGGTGTAGACATTATTTTAATATAACATATCAAAATAATATATTTCATTCAAAATCATCCTTCATTTTTGTTTTGTTTTTTATTTTTTGTTTTTTGTTTTTTATTTTTTGTTTTTTGTTTTTTGTTTTTGTTTTTTTATTTTTTCTTAATGTAGTTTGGATTGCCACAAAACATACAATGTTGATATATTATGCCTGATTTTGGATATATCGTATTATTGTGTTTACATTTACTGCACTTGAATATAGTATTAAGCATGCATATTTTGGAAGAATTAAATTCTGTTTTTTCATACATTTGTTGAAGTCGTTGATTTTCATTCATTGATATAATGAGAGAAATTGCTAAACTTTGAAAGTATTGTATTGCATATATATTTCAATGTATTAATATCTTCGAATTGCGCGAAGAGCAGATTGACTTGCGTTGGATTGATCGCCGCCATAAGAAAGATCGTTGTAATTTTTGACAACTGCTTTTTGTTTTAAATAAGTAATGTAATCGGAACTATCATACACATATTTAACGTTACATGTTGCAGAAGGAATATTTTTATTTAATTGTAATGTGTTATAAGCAACAGATGGTTGACAACTTGTTCCTGTACCTCCAAAACGTTGTCTAAGACCATGCAAACCAGGACGACTTTGGAAACTTTGGCATGACCCACCACAAGCAAAATTTTCTCTTGCTAAAAGATCGCCTGCGTTATTTACTGCGCGAAATGGAGTAGTTATACTTTGTTTCAAATTGTTTGCCTTCAATTGGCTAGGATAAGTAGTATTCCATGCATTTTTTAATGTAAAACGAATGTGTTCAAATTCTGGGTATCTTTTGTCTACGGTTTGAATTTGTTTAGCCATATACCCGTTAATTGCGCCACCACTATTTTTAGGATTTGCTACGAAAATATTAAATGCTCCAAAACTTCCATTTATTGGGCTTGTATATCCTACAGATGTCATTTATATAATACAGTATTAAAAAAGTTTTTAATTTTCTACAACCTTCCTAAAATAATATTATATATAATATATAATATATAGTATAAAATGATTGAGTTTTTATTGAGTGCTATTCTTTTTATACTTTTAGACGGTGTATATTTAAATTTAATCAAAAATTATTTTAATCAACAAATTAAAGACATTCAAGGAAGTCCTATGCAAGTAAATTATATAGCTGCCGCTATTACGTATGTATTTTTAATATATGGTCTAAATTATTTTATTATTCAGAAAAAAAGAAGTGTTGGTGAAGCTGCAACATTAGGTCTTGTTATATATGGTGTATATGAATTCACAAACTTATCTATTATAAAAAATTGGCGCGTTTCAACTGCAATTATTGATACGTTATGGGGGGCAGTTTTGTTTGGATTAACAACTGCAATTGTTTATAAAGTGAAGGCGATGTTTTAATTTTATTGTTTTATTTATATCTATATATATATATACATAGATATACATATGTGCAAGTGTGGTAATGATTGCAACGAAACAAATAGTGGTCCATGTTATTTAATACAAAACTTTCAATCTCAATTGAATTTAACGCCTTCAAGTTTGCAAAATTTACATTATGGAGTATATCCAAATAATAATAATTACAATAATGTGCGTTTGAATTACAACAAACTTCTCAATTATTTTCCTCAAGCTTTATTTTATCCGAACAATGAGAATGACATTTCTTATCTTATTCATCAATTTTTCATTCGTCAATCAAAATTTGCAATTCGTTGTGGAGGACATTCATATGAAGGTGCATCATTGTCGAATCAATATGTACTAGATGTTTCTAATTTAGAGAAAAAAATTATGGTTAGTTCAAGTAAACCAAAAGTAAGATTGAGTTCTGGATTATTATTAGGCGATGTAATTAAGGAATTATCTAAACAATCGTTAATTACTCCTTTAGGCAGTGCTGAATGTGTAGGTTTGTCTGGATTAGTATTAGCAGGTGGAGTGGGTTTATTATCAAGAATGTATGGTCTATCTTGTCAAAATATAGTTTCTGTTAATATGGTGAATTATAAAGGAGAATTAATGCATATAGACAAACATCATTATCCCGATTTATTTTGGGCGATTAAAGGTGCAGGTTGCGGTAATTTTGGTGTAATAACAGAAATTGGTATGAAAACGTACAATGATATATTCATGAAATCAGAAACCTTGACATGGAAATGGAATAAAAAAAATGCATTTAGAATTTATAAACTATATCAAAAAGAAATACTACAATACCCGAATAATATGACTGCAAATTTTTTAATGAATTATAATAATGGCACTTCTTATTTTTCTATCAATTTTTATGTATTTGGAACAGATGATTTACAGATAAGTAATATATTTAAACAATTTGGGAACCCTACCATAACTAGTTATAGTGGATATTATTCAAAATGTTTCGATAAATGGGGTGACATAGAAAAAGGAATGGATGGGTGTTTTAGTAAAATAAAATCATCTATGATTTTTAAACCTATAGATAATATAGCTATTCAAAATTTGGTAAATTCTGTTGATAAAATGTGTAAATTACATTTAAATGTAAATTATCAACTTAATTTTTTGCAATTTGGAGGAGAGATAATGCATAAAAAAAGTTCTTTTTATTCTAAAAATGCTATAATGTGTTTATCATATTTTGCTACATGGAGTGATAATAATTTAACTAAGTTTATGTTACAATATATGAAACATATTTACAGTATGAATGAAAAATATCTATCTATTTACTGTTTCCCTAATTTTATAGATTATGATATTTCTAACTATATGAAGAGATATTATGGTAAATATGAAAAAATGTTAATAAAAATTAAAAAAAAATATGATCCACATAATTTATTCAAATTTAGACAAAGCATACCTATTTTATAATTACAATTACAAATTAAAATATTCATATTATGTGTTCTATTTTAATTTATATTTTATAATATACATTTATAATGTCATATATTGATTTTTTTATTTATTTTGATTTTTAAGTTAAGAGCAAACGTGGTGCTACATTCATAGTATTTAATTCTTGAAATAACAGTTTGCATGCATATGGTATTTCCACATAGGCAAAATCAGAACGGTTGTCACATGTTTTACAATGATGAATGTGAATTTTATCATTATACGAGGCAATTAATCCACATTTTTTACATACATGTACTGAATATTTATCTGACGCGTCATACATTCTTTCTCTTGTAAATCTTGCCGCACCATGTGAGATCATACAATTGTGGGAAACAATACCATTTGCTAAAAAGGAATGTGTGTTGTCTACTTCAATATCATATACATCATGTTCGCCTGCGGGACGAATATCAATTACTTTTAAATTCATAGTAGGTAATCCTTCACTCAGTCGATTTACTCCATAATTTATTCTTGATGAATGTATATCTATTTTTTCCTTTGTATTTTGTAAGAACCAATCAATTGCACCAATTTCTTTCAAATATTCTTCAGCAGTAGGAAACTGTTTACTAGTAAATTTACTAAATTTTGTACCTTTGACTAGATGATCTGTAATATCATGTGTACTTGGAATAGCATAAGAATGAATCAATGGTTCTATTTTTTGTAATTCTTTGACAGATTGTTCAATTGCTTCTTTTGTATGTACAATTTTATTCGGACTTTCTTTCTTTATTGCACTAAAGTTCGTAATTTCATCCACTTTAGCAACCATCCAATTATGCTGACGAATTACTTCTTTTTTCAAACGTCGATAAGAAACTGCTGCTTCGAGTCGCTGTGTTTTATGACAACAATATCGAAACCCTATTTTTTCGTGAAATGGAATAAGTTCATCCATATCTAAATGTAAAGTTAATTGAAAACTTTTTATACTGTCTGTGTTTTTATCACCCATTGCATTTTTGTGTTTAGAATAACTTGTTTCTTTCAACTTTTGAATCGTTACTTTCTCAATCCCAAATTTGGTTAATATATTTTGTATATCCTTCATCATTTTATGCAATGATTCAATATGTTCAAGTGTCTTTGTTCTAGAAAAGGAAATGGATGAAAGAATATCACGTTTTCCACGATGCAATCCAAGAACACACGCATGTCCATCTCCACCGAATAAAGCACCCACAAACTCACGAACAATTGGTAGAGGACAGTTTTCATCTAATATAAACTCTGGTAATTGTACGGATTGTTTTATTTTAGAACCAATCGTAATTCCTTTGATTTCAATTATATTATTGAGTAAATCACTTGGAATGCGAATCGAATAATAATGATTGCAATCAAAATTCTTTTGTTTAATATCAGCAAACAATTCTAAATCATTTTTAACATTGCAAAGATCAATGTAATGTCCTAAATTAATAACACCAGAATATGTTTCAAATTTTTCATCATAATATATTCCGCCATCTGAACATAAATAACCAAGAATACGGGCAAATGATAAAGCTTTGAAATAAGAGGCTGAATCATGAATGGTTAATAATAAAGATCCTGCTTGCAAACTCCATGATAAACATTGATTCATTTCATCTTTCACTTTAATTAATGGATATGTAAGCCCTGTTTTAATTCTGGTTTCATTGACTGTAAATGTATTGATTTCAGACCAAATATTTTTATCCGTTAATAGTTTATGATTTGCAGTAAACCTTATTTTTCTACCATCTTGAAAAGTTACATCCATACATTCTCTCTTGCCTTTTGATAAGAATCCAGTTTGAAGCGAAGATATTAGTTGGTTTGATTTTTCATCAAAACTCAAAACATTATAATTGGTATTTTCCATTGTTCCAATTTCAACGCTTAATCCACAATTTAGGAGAATTGGAGAGTCGTATGCACAACAATCTCTTTCCATTTCGCCAAACCGTAGACCACCATCACGTGAACGCCCTTCCGCAGGTTGTCGTGTAAGATTCACCATTGGACCAATGGAACGACTATGAGACTTATCATTTACCATGTGTTTTAAACGCTGATAAAAGACTGGACCCATAAATACGCTACATTCATGTTGTTCTCCTGTGAGTCCATTGCACAATAATTCATTGCCGTGTGCTTCATAACCAACTCTTAACAATTCATCACAAATGTCTTTTAATTCAAATTGTCCAAAAGATGTTCCATCACCAAACAAACCAAGTTCTATTAACACTTTCCCTAACAGTGTTTCTTTTAATTGTCCAATTGTCATTCTGGATGGTATAGCATGTGGGTTAATAATAATATCTGGTTTTAACCCTGTGCTTGTAAATGGCATATCACATTCTGGAATAATATTTCCAACAGTTCCTTTTTGTCCATGTCTTGAACTAAACTTATCACCAATAACGGGTTTTCTTACAGTACGAATGCGCACTTTTGCAAAATTGTATCCTTCCCCATTACGATCAATGTAATTTTTATCTACATATGTTTCTTCTACTGTTCTATATATTTTACTTTGATCTTCATATTTTATTACTTTTGTATGATCATTTCTATTCTCCTTAATGGGAGTGATTTTCGAAATAATAATATCGCGGTTTTCGATCAATGTATTTTCAGGAATAACACCTTTTGAATTTACTTTATTGTAATTACCAAATTTCATTCCTTTTGTTTTTGTTGGGTCTGGTTTGCATCGTATTTCTTCATCACCATTTATTTTCTGTTTATCTTCATCTTTTTCAGTATGATAAACCGTTACTAATGCTAATCCGCGATCAATCGATCCTTGATTAATAAGCAATGAATCTTCTTGATTGTACCCTGTGTGTGTCATAATAGCGACAATCACATTTGTACCAGAAGGAATCTTATTCAATTGAATCATATTCATAATACGCGTATCTACAAGTGGACGTGTAGGATAATTCAATACATAGGCAGTTTTGTCCATACGGTTCTCGTAATTTGTGACATAAACTCCCATTGCTTGTTTTCCTTGATCAC